>FSYV01000335.1_pt1 | contig 25281 bp, 21 predicted proteins | sample 1638641 | NCBI WGS metagenome assembly FSYV01 (sample SAMEA3914813, study PRJEB12502) | metagenome | biome: forest; material: soil | place: Canada | collected 2011-07-07 | depth 0.3 m
GCTACTTGGGGCACAGTCAGGCGAAAGGGATCTGCACAAATTGCCGACATGTTCGTCGGGCGGCTTCACCAATTTCCTTGCGAAAACCGTCAATGGTCTTGAAATCCGGCCTCTGGTTAGCCACCAAAGCACCGGGCGTCGGCTACGGGTCGGCTACTTTAGCAACCCGGATCGGCCTATTCCTGGCATTCCGCGCACCTCCAGCTACCGGCATATTGACAATTTTGTCAACGCGGAATACCTTCCAAGCGTTTTGCCGTCTAGCGACTCGTGTCGCTAATTTTAATCATGCTACTCACCAAAGGAAATTCCATGAAGAAATCACTGGTTGCCGTTATATCCGTTTTGTCGCTTGTTGGCGGCGTGGCCATCGGCGCGCAAGTGCATGACTGGCACGAAATCCATGCTGCAGACAGGCATATCGACGAGGCGCTGCACGAAATGCATGACGCCCAGTCGGCAAATCATTACGACATGGGCGGGCACGCGGCCAAGGCTGAGGAATTGCTGCGCGGAGCCAAGCACGAACTGCATGCCGCAGTTGAGTCGGCCCACGATTCCTGGTAAAAACGAGTTGGGCCGAAAGGCCCAACTTCGCAGGGTACGGCGCAAGGAGAATGCGATAGGCAATAGTGGTTGAGTTGACCGCTTGCGCCCGTATTTTCGGTCATGCGAATCAGTCAGCAAGACATTGAAAACCGACACCTCGCGGTGGACCAATAAGAGCCACCGGAGCCGGTGGTGACCGGGCATATTGCCGCGATGTCGGCAAATGAATTAACGATCCAAGCGTCCACTCAGTCCACATGTGTTCCGCCCGTTTGCCGGGCACTTCCCGCCCATCAGCGGTCGTAGCGTGGCTCACTTCACAAGCAAGGCATCTCGAGCGTTCGCCATAATGGCAACGTGATTCGGCGCTGCGACGAAAAAAGCGCGGGAGGTGGCCTACCCTCCCGCGCTTCATTGCAGCCGGCCATGCCAGCCGGCCACGCCATGCCTTACAACATGAAGCTTACTTCGGCAACGCGGCCAGGTGCGGCGCCACGGTGTTGCTGAAGTTGTTGCCGTTGCTTGCATCCCAGTTGGTCGACCAGGTCATCGCGCCGCGCAAGGTCGGATACTTGGCCACCGGGATATAGCTGCCGCAGTTGGTGCCCTGCGTCAGGCAATCCAGCGCCGCATTGACCACCGAAGGTGAAACATAGCCGCTGCCAGCGGCTGCGCTCGAGGCCGGCAACCCGAGTCCGACCTGGCTTGGGCTCAGGTATTGCAGCACCGCATCGGCTTGCGAGGTGATGAAGTCGACCGTACCCTCGTTATAGTTCACGCCATTGCGGCCCGGCATGGAACCCGAGTTGTAGTACTGGGTGTTGACCATGGTGACGGTGCTGCCGAGGTCGCGCGCGATCTGCAGGTAGTTATCCAGCGTCGGATAGGCCGGCAGCATGTCGATCGTTTGCGGCGCCATGGTGATGACGAGGCTGGAACCGACCTTGGTGCGCAACTGCGACAATGCACTTTCCACGTAGGTGTAGTTGGCCGAGGTGATCACGTTTTCCATGTCGATGTCGATACCGTCAAAGCCGTATTGCTGGATCAGCGCATAGGTGCTGTTGACGAAGTTGGTGACCATCGTGCTGCTGGTCAGCGCGAAGCTGCCGTTCTGGCCGCCGATCGACAGAATGACGAAACGCTTCTGGCTGTGCAGAGTCTTGATGTCGTTCGTGAACTGCGCCGCCGTATAGCCGCCCGGTATCGCTGCCGCCAGACCGGAGTCGATCGAGAAGGTCACGCCGCCATCGATGGCGCTATCGGCGTTGGCGAAGGCCACTTCCACGACGTTGTAAGTCGTCGGCACCTGCGCCAGGGTTTGCACGGTCGCGCCATTGCTGAAGTCTTGCCAGTAACCGACCAGCACGTGCTCCGGCAACGGTCCAACTGGAGTCGGAGTCGGCGTTGGAGTCGGCGTTGGGGTAGGAGTAGGCGTCGGTGTGGGAGTCGGCGTAGGCGTCGGTGTCGGCGTAGGAGTAGGCGTGCCGCCGCAGGACGCCGATGTTACGGCAGTCCATGCCTGCGTCCAGGCCGAACCCGTGCCCGGTGCATAGTATGACGAAGCCGTCGACGAACACCAGCCGGGCACCGTGCATTCGTAATAACCGCCGGCGTTGGTGACCACCTGGTTCAGGACATAGGTATGGCCTGCGACATAAGCCTGACATGCCGGTGTTGGTGTTGGCGTTGGCGTCGGTGTTGGCGTCGGAGTAGGTGTTGGTGTTGGTGTTGGTGTTGGTGTTGGTGTTGGTGTTGGTGTTGGAGTCGGAGTTGGTGTTGGAGTCGGCGTAGGTGTCGGGGTTGGCGTCGGCGTAGGAGTTGGCGTCGAACCGCACGAGCCATCCGATGTCCACGGTTGGCCGCTGCCGGCGCCGCCGCTGCTGGTCGACGGGTTATTGCCCTGCGTCCACCAGTTTGCCGTGTAGTTGACGCCGTTGTAGCTGACAGTGGCGCCGCCGTTATAGGCTGTGCTCGCGCTCCATGCGGCGTAGCAGGTTGCCGCTGCCTTCACGCTGCGCGTCAATTGCTTTTGCGCGCTGTTCAACGAATCGCTCGATGTTCCGCCGCCGCAGCCCGCCAGCAGGCTGCCGATCAAACCAAGTACCAAGGTACTCGCGCCGTTTATTCTCATTTTTCTCTCCTCGTTAGATTTTGATCTCTGAGGAACCGGCAGCCAAGGGGAATCCGCGCGCCGCATTCAGCGCCGATTCATGGTTCCAGGCGCATGACGAACGACACGAGGCGCAAAACACATCCTACCCAAATCCCCCTCACCTGCAAGCTCCAGCTTTTTTGCAATCACAAGCCGCATTTCTTGTCAGCTTGAAGCAAAGAATGCGACCGTCGAATTCGAGCGTCAAGTGGTTTTAACAATGAATAACCAATTGCATACCACTTATTTGCGAGCCTGATGACAAAGGCGCCGGGCATCATGCCGTCCCATGAGAAAATGGCGGCAATCGCCATAGGCAGCACGTAGTGCGGGTAGGCGCGGTGGGGAAAAGAATCCAAATCTGCACACGGTTTGGCCGGGAATACCAGACCACTTCATCGCGTCGATCAGGGTGGTCTTGGTCGGGCCATCGTGGCAAATGGCAAAATTGCCGTTGGCACGGCCAGGAGCGGTGCAGCGACGTCATTGTCCGCCGCCGCTGGCGCGATGGTCCTGCAATATCAAGCAGCTACAACGGTGGAAACTGTCGTAACATCGCGGACCTGTTCAGGCCGCCGCCGTGAATTTAGCGGCCGGCTCGCGCGCAACGCGCTATAGATTGGTCTCCGACACAATCTTCCACTGCGTGCCTTCGAGCGCCCAGTATTGGCGCTTGCGCAGCGATTTCGCCAGACGTCCGACCGAGGTTTCTTCGGTGAAGGTGCTGACCATCATTTCCTGCGGGCCGGGATAGAGAAAATACGTGGTGTCTTTCAGCGCCAGCGACACCCCGCCTGCGCCGGCCGCATATTCGGTCTGCTTGTGGAACCAGGTGTTGAGGTCTTCGCCGGTCGATGACTTGAAGTTGTGCGAATAGTTGGCGATCACGCGTGTCGGATTCATGCTTTCGACGTCGCGCCGCCAGGCGTCCACCAGCTTGGCGGCATTGCCTCGATCGCTGTTCCATTTGTCCTGGTTGACGAATTCGACGTGGTCGGTAATCACGATAGGCGTCTTGCCGATCTCGACCGATTCATACAGCTTGTGCAAGTCGGGGTTCGACAGCACGACGCAGCCGTCGGAAGACAGCGGCGGGCGGGAAAAACTGTCGTGCGGCGTGCCGTGCAGCCAGATGCCGGAGCCGCTGCGGCCATTGATGCGATCCCACTCGTTCGGATAATTGATCGGCAACGCGCCGGCGCCGTAAAAATCCGGCAGGCGCGCACCGGCCAAGCGCCCGGTGATGTAGTAGACGCCGAGCGGCGTCTTCTGGTCGCCGGCCGACTTCTTGTTGACGCCGAGCTTGCCCTGGCTGATGTAATAGTCGTCGACGAACTTGAGCCGGCCATCGACGTTTTCATAGACGTACAGGCGCGACAACTTGGCATCGACGATCAACACATGTTTTTGATCGTCGCGCAGTTGCAGCACCGGGCGCGGGATCAGGTTGGGGTCCGGCCTGGCGCGCAGCGCATTCAAGTGCGCCACCGCCTCTTCGCGCAGGTTCTTGAGCTTGTCTTCCGGGGCGTTGGGCACGTCGCCGAACGTGGTGACGACGTGCGTATTCATCATCAGCAAGTCGCCGCGGATCAATTGCCCGAGGCGGAAGTTCGGGTAAGCCGCGACCAGTTCATCGGCCTTGGCCTGCGCCACGCTCAAATGGTCGCGGGCGAGGTCCTTGTAGACCTCGATCAGCATCAGCTCGGGACCGGGCTTGCGCCCGTGCGCGACGGCGTTGGCAGCAGGAGACGCCACGCCCAAATGACATGTCAAAGCCCATAGTGCAGCGGCCACGCCCAATACCCTGGCCCACCCGCTGGCGCCTGTCTTCGGGTGGGATTCGATTGAATTGCAATACATCAGCTACCCGCACGCTCCTGCTTGATCTGCCATTTGCCGTTTTGCCTGGACAATACCAGGGTCTTGCGGCTGTCTGCCTTGAGGCGGTCGGAGGTGTAAATCTGGCGGAATTTCACCGTCGCCGTATTGCCGCTGATGTTCACCACCGGCGACTCGACCTTCACTTGAATGTGATTCTTGCCCTCGATGCGTTGCTTGCGCTCGTCGGCCCAATCCTTGTGCGACTCGCCCTTCGGCGTTTCAAATTCGCCGCCATAATAATTCAGGTACGTCTTCACGTCCTGATCGCTCCACGCCTTGGCCCAGCCATGCACGGCGTTGAGGATATCCTCGGTGTCGGCATCCTGCGCCGGTTTGGCGGCGGGCTTCGCTTCCGGTTTCGCCTCCGGTTTCGGTTCCACCTTGACTTCAGGCTTCGCGGCCGGCGCCGGTTTTGCGACACTCGCCGCCACGGCCGGTGCTGGTGCAGGTGCAGCAGGCGTAGGCTTCGGCGCACTTGCTGCAGCCGGAGCCGGGGTTGGCGCTGGCGTCGGCGCCGCAGCCACGGCAGCACTGGCCACCTGCTTCGGCGCGCTTGCGGGCGCTGCCGCCACGACCGGCGCGGTCGCATCGGGCGTCTTGACGCCGTTATTGAACGGCAGCGAACGCAACAAGGTCAGCTTGGTCTTGACGGCGGTATTGCTGGAATCGAGTTGCAGCGCCTTGTCATAGGCCTGGCTTGCCAGTTTGGCATGCACGTCGCCCAGATTGGCGTAGGCCGTCGCGTAGGCCGGATTGGTGCGGATGGCGTTATCAAGCGCCAGGCGCGCCTTGTCATATTGGCCGTTGGCGGCAAACAACACGGCAAGGTTGTTATACGGCTCGGGGAGCTCGGGATAATCTTCCGTCAGTTTGGTGAAAATCGCAATCGCCTCGGCCGACTTGTTTTGATCGGTCAGGATCAGCCCCTTCAGGAACCGCATATTGGGGTCCTTGGGCCGCTTCGCGAGAAAAGCATCGGCTTTGTTCAACGCTTCGGCATATTGACCAGCCCGAATTGCCTTGCTGACATCCGCCATTTCATCAGCCCGAGCCGGAATCGCTGTGACCAGCATTGCCGCAAGCAGACTTGAGATGGCAAATGCCTTGTTGAGCGAGGGAAGCGAAGTTTTCATCGATATTATTTTTTCCGCAAAAAAACGTATGTTACACCTTCTAGGCATAGGCTAGGAACCGGCCAATACCACACAGCGCCGCAGCCGCAACTGATTTTGCGCAAATTTGCCCGTAATGTCCATGAAATATTGCGCCCGCAGCACGCATGCCTGTACTTTGGTATAGGGAACTCGGCATGCCTATCATTTCGCCCACCCGCGCAGGTTTGGCCAATGCCCACAAGTCGTCGCGCTGCGAACTCCCCTTACGCGGGCCGCCCTCGCCCGCGGGCGAGGGGTTCCTAACGTTGCGTGCACTTGCGGGCAATGACCGATCGGAGGCCAAGGCGGTATTTAGCCCTGCGATGTTGCGCCTATTATTATACAAGCGTATAGTAATCACATGGCACGCCCCTCCAACAAGATCGACCAGCGCCTGCTCGACGCCGGCCTGCAATTGCTGCCGCAACTTGGATGCCGCGGCCTGTCTGCGCGGCGGCTGACCGAGCATGCAGGGGTTAATCTCGGCATGTTCCATTACCATTTTCGCAGCAAGGAAAATTTCATCCGCATGCTGCTTGAACGCATGTATGAGCAGATGTTTTCGGTGTTGACGCTGAAGGCGGCCGACACTGTCCCCCCGGTAGCCAATCTGCGCCGCGCGTTGCTGGTGCTCGGCCAGTTCGCCATCGCCAATCGCCTGCTGCTGACCCGCATCGTGGCCGATGCGATCGCCGGCGAAGCGGTTGCTGAAGAATTTTTGCGCAACAATGTGCCGCGCCACATCGGCGTCGTCGCATCCTTGATCGGCGCCGCGCAGGCTGCCGGCGAGCTGGTTACGGTCCCGCTGCCGCAGGCCTTGGCATTTCTCGGCGGCTCGGTTGCCGCACCGGTATTGCTCGGCTCGGCACTGGCGCAACGGGCAGCCTTGCCGCCACTGGTCAAAGACCTGGTGGAGCAGCACGTTTTGTCCGAGGCAGCCCTGGCGCAACGCATCGATTTTGCCTTGAAAGGTTTGGCAACATGAAAAATATCGTCATATGAAAAGTATCGCGCCCTTGCTCGCCGCCATGCTTGCACTCGCCGCCTGCAGCGAGAAGCCGACCGACCGCTTCCCCGGTTATGTCGAAGCCGACTACGTGAGGATCGCCGCGCCGATTTCCGGCAGCGTTGCGCGCCTGTCGCTGAAAATGGGTGACCGGGTCGTGCACGACGCGCCGGCTTTCGCACTGGAGCAGGAAAACGAACGCGCGGCGCGTACCGAGGCGGCATCGCGCGTCGAGCAGGCGCAAGCGCAGCTGGACGACCTCAAGAAAAGCAAACGCCCGGATGAGATCGCCGCCAGCCAGGACCAACTGGCGCAGGCCGAAGCCACCCTGAAACTCGATGCCAAAAACCTGGAGCGGCAGCGCCAGCTGGTCAGCGCCAATTTCATCTCGCACTCGCAACTGGACGACGCGCAATCCGCGGTCGAACGCGACCAGGCCCACGTCAAGGAATTGCAAGCCGACGTGCGCATCAACCGCCTCGCGGCGCGCAGCGATGCCATCGCCGCCGCACAGCACGATCTGGAAGCCGCACAGGCAGTGTTGGCCCAGGCCGAATGGAAGCTGGACCAAAAAACCCAGCGCGTGCCGCTCGATGCAGAAGTCATCGACGTGCTGTACCGCGAAGGCGAATGGGTCGCCGCCGGCAGCCCGGTCATCAGCCTGCTGGCGCCCGAGCACATCAAGGCGCGCTTCTTCGTGCCCGAAGCCATGCTTGGCGCGCTGCACCTGGGGCAGCAGGTTGAACTGCATTGCGACGGCTGCAGCGCACCAATAGCCGCCGCCATCAGCTACATCGCGCCGCAGGCCGAATACACCGCGCCGCTGATCTACAGCAAGGAAAACCGCAGCAACCTCGTCTTCATGATCGAAGCCAGGCCGGGCAAGGCCGATGCCGCGCGCCTGCACCCGGGCCAGCCGCTGGAAATCCGCCTGGCCGCTGCCCCGGTCGGCGCCCCGCTTGCCACCCCACCCACCGCGCACTGAGCCATGGAACAGGCATCGAGCCAACCCGCCGACATCCTGATCGATGTGCACGGCCTGACCAAGCGCTACGGCGACCGCGTCGTGGTCGACCATTTCGACATGCAGGTGCCGCGCGGCCGCATCTATGGCTTCCTCGGCCCCAACGGCAGCGGCAAGACCACCACCATCCGCATGCTGTGCGGCCTCCTGACGCCCGATGACGGCAACGGCACCTGCCTCGGCTACGACCTGCGCCGCGAAGGCCACAAGATCAAGCGCCAGGTCGGCTACATGACGCAGCGTTTCGGTTTGTATGACGATCTCAGCATCGAAGAAAACCTCGACTTCATCGCCCGCGTCTATGCCGTGAAAGAGCGCAAAGGCAAAGTCGATGCGACGCTCGCGCAATTGGGCCTGACCACGCGGCGACGCCAGCTGGCCGGCACGCTGTCGGGCGGCTGGAAGCAACGGCTGGCCCTGGCCGCCTGCCTGCTGCACGACCCGCAACTGCTGCTGCTCGACGAACCCACCGCCGGCGTCGACCCGAAGGCGCGGCGCGAATTCTGGGACCAGTTGCACGAACTGGCCGCCGCCGGGCTGACCGTGCTGGTGTCCACGCACTACATGGACGAAGCCGAGCGCTGCCACGAACTGGCCTACATCTGCTACGGCAAGCTGCTGGCGCGCGGCACGGCGGCGCAATTGATCGCCGGCTCGGGATTGGTGACGGCTGAAATCACCGGCAAGGAATTGATCCCCCTGGCGATAACGTTGCGCGCCGTACCGGAAATCAGGACCGTGGCGTCGTTCGGCGCCACCCTGCACGTTAGCGCCGAATCGCAACAGCTTCTCGACCACGCGCTCGCGTCTTATCGTTCTGCCGACATACAGATCAAGGCCGTGGATACGAGCCTGGAAGATGTGTTCATCGACTTGATGCGCGATACCACTGACAACTTCGACTGAGCAGCCGAGGAAAATTATTGTTTCGACTTTTTTGTGGGCAAACTCATAGGCAAGCAAGGGCTTTGCTCCCCCTCTGCCCCTGTGTCCCTAAAGGGAGGGAGCACCCGCCTGCATGCGGGTGCCGTTACGGCAGCGATCGGCAGGCCGACCGAAATCCTGCCTTCACCGCTTGCGGGAGAGGGAAGCGACGGAGCGCTAAGACCCCTCGGAAAATGTTTACTCACAACAAAGCTTGACGTACCAGAAAGATAAGCATGAACTGGAACCGTTTCATCGCGATCCTGCTCAAGGAATTCCGCCAGCTACGGCGCGACAAGCTGACCTTTGCCATGATGATCGGCGTGCCGATCATCCAGCTCGTGCTGTTCGGCTATGCCATCAATACCGACCCCAAGCATTTGCCGCTGGCGATCATGATCGCCGATGAAAGCCCGTTCTCGCGCAGCTTCGTTGCCGGCCTGGAGAATTCCAGCTATTTCGAGATCACCCATCGGCTGCATAGCGAGAGCGAGGGCAACCGCCTGCTGGCCGAAGGCACGGTGCAGTTCGTGCTGGTCGTGCCGAGCGATTTTTCGCGCCAGATGCTGCGCGGCGAGCATCCGGCCATGCTGATGGCGGCCGATGCCACCGACCCCGCCGCATCGGGCAATGCGCTGGCCGCGCTCGACGCCATCGCCAAGGTCGCCATCGGGCGCGACCTGACCGGCACCCTCGCCCCCCTGCAAGGCACGGACCCGCCTTATGAAATCCGCGTGCAGCGGCGCTACAACCCCGAAGGACTGTCGCGCTACAACATCGTGCCCGGCCTGATCGGCGTGATCCTGACCATGACCATGGTGATGATGACGGCGCTGGCCATGACGCGCGAACGCGAGCGCGGCACGATGGAAAACCTGCTCGCCACGCCGGTGCGCCCATCGGAAGTCATGGTCGGCAAGATCGTGCCGTATATCCTGATCGGCTACGTGCAGGTGGTGGTGATCCTGGTGGCGGCGCGCTTGCTGTTCGACGTGCCGATGCTGGGCAGCATGCTGCTGTTGTCGCTCGCGCTGGTGATCTTCATGGCGGCCAACCTGGCAGTCGGCTTCACCTTCTCGACCATCGCGCGCAACCAGTTGCAGGCCATGCAGCTGACGTTCTTCTACTTCCTGCCATCGATGCTGCTGTCGGGCTTCATGTTCCCGTTTCGCGGCATGCCGGCCTGGGCGCAGGATGTCGGCGAAGTGCTGCCGCTCACGCATTTCCTGCGCATCGTGCGCGGCATCCTGTTGAAGGGCAACGAGTTTGCCGATATCTGGCCGAACGTCTGGCCGATACTGCTGTTCATGCTGGTGGCGGGCGCGGTGGCGATGAATCGGTACAAGCAGACGTTGGATTGAGGGGCGACCTCGCTATCCTTGTGGTGCAAATTGCAGCCCTGCAAATGCACACAAGGCCTTGGAACCCCTCGCCCGCGGGCGGGAGAGAGCGGCCCGCGTAAGGGGCAGGGGTGAGGGGGCTCGCAAAGGCAAAAGGTCTTGACAATCCCCCTCACCCCCACCCCTCTCCCGCCTGCGGGCGAGGGGAGTTTTTAGCGCTACGACTTGTGGGTAATGATCAGCTCATACTGAGAACATGGAGCGGAATCTGCAACGGCGAACCCCTTACGCCGCCAACTGATTCGACGGTGCCAGCGCGCCCAGCAGCGCAATCGTCTCTTCATCGCGCACAAATGCCTGCGCCGGCGGAATCACCAATGTCGTGATCTGCTTCAAAGGCGCCGCAGGCAGGTCGCGCAGCGCCAGCCGGTCGATGCGGGTTTTCTCGAACGGATTGGTGGCCGCCTCGTACAGGATCACTTCATGATCGAGCGGATAATGGCGTGCCAGTTTGTCGACCAGAATTTGCAGGCGCGCCGGTTCGGTGTCGAAGCGTTTGAGCGTCAGGTCGCCGGCAAGCCCCGGCTGCCACAGGATCAGCAAACCGCTCGGATCGATCGCCCGCCGGTAGATCATGAATTGCGTCGATTCCATCGACTGCATGCCATACGCGCCGGGATCGATGCCGATGTCGGCCACCAGGCAATCCTCGGCGGAGATGCCCGGCTCCATGTGCGCCTCATAACCAGCCGCGCGCGCCTCCTTGATGGCCATGTGCGAGATGCAGGCGAAGATGCCGGGGTGCCCGTAAAATGCCGCGCAAACGTTCTTGCCGGTCCGCACGTGCTCCATGATCGTCGCGGTCATGTTGCGATAGGTATCGCGCCGATCCTTGCCTTCTTGCTCGACGACGTCGTAATGGCTCGCCAGGCAGATGTATTCTTTTGCCAGCCCCTGCAGCCATTTGCGTTGGAAGATGTTGGAAGGCGCCCCGACGACTACGTCGGCGGTTTCAATGCAACTCTGGGCGATGGGTGTGATTTGCCCGGCCATGCGCATGCCGGTGCCGACGCATACCAGGCGTCCGCGTTTTTCTGTTTTCAAATCAATTCTCCCTGGTGGGTAAACATATCGCCGAAGGTTTCAATCCGGTTGCGGCCAAGATGCTTGGCGCGATAGAGCGCCTGGTCCGCTGCGGCCAACGTTTCTTCAAACGTGGCGCGGCCGTTGGGAGTACGAACCGCGATGCCAAAGCTGGCCGAGATGGAGAACTTGAAGCCGCTGGGAGCGGAATCGATCGCGGCTATCGCGCTACGGCAGCGTTCGGCCAGCACCATCGCCTCATGCTCGGGGGTATTGGGCAGGCAAATGGCAAACTCTTCGCCGCCGAGGCGTCCGAACAGGTCATGGGCGCGCAAGCAGTGAGAGATTGTGGCGCTGACTGTTTTCAATACCCAATCGCCGGTTGCGTGGTTGTAGGTATCGTTGATCAGCTTGAATTCATCCATGTCGAACAACACGACGGCAATGCTGCCGCGCGCATCCTTGAAAGCTGCCGTCGCGCAAGCTATCAAGTGGGTGCGATTGCTGACCTTGGTCAGGCCGTCGATCTGCGAGAAAGTGCGATAGTCATTCTTTTGCCGCCAGGTGCGCATCAGCCAGACCACCACAAAGGCAAGCAATAGCGCGGTAACGGCAACCAGCAGTTCGAGGCTGTGTTTGTTGCGCTCCTGAAGTTCGCGCTCGCTGGTGAGAAGTTTGTTGATTTGGCCCAGCAGCTTGAGCTGGTTGGACTGGTCTTGCGCTTGAAATTTCATGCGCTGATAAGCCAAATCCTTCCGCGAGCGCTCTTCCAATAATTTCACCCAAAGACCTTGACTGACCTCCAGGTGGCCAAGCGCCTCCTCAAACCGTCCCTGAGCGCGCAAAATGGCAGCCATCGTTTCGTTCGTCTGCTGTCGCAGCAATACTGCGTTGCCGTCATTGGCCCATTGCGTGGCCCGCAGACCATAAACCTCTGCCTTGGCCTTCTCACCAATTGCCAAATAACGTTTGGCGACAGCATCTGCCAATTGAACCGCATAGTCGGAGTGATCGTTTACCTTGGCCAACTCAGCCAAGAGTGCCAGTCCTTCCTGAAGGACTTTCGGGTCTTTACCGGAATCCAGGCGATCAATTACGTCCAAAGCTTGTATGCTGAGCGTGATGATCTTGTGGCCACCCTCGTTACAGCTAGCGACCAAGTCGGGCAAAAGCATGCGCGCATGCGCGCCATCATGCTTCAGGAAGGCAATCTCCACCAAGTCCGCCTTTGCAAGACATGCGGGCATAGTGCTGCCGTTTGCAGGCAACGCTGCGACGCGCTCGGCAAAGGTCGCCGCTTCGTCATAAGCATGCAGCGAATTCATCAGGGAAACCGCAGATTGCAGAACGTCGGCTTTCGCCTCAAGATCGCTTAATTGAGGCAGCAGCTGCGTACTGTCGTTTACAGCCTGCAATGCCTTTTCATACTCGCCAAGGCTGGCATAGCCATCAGCCAGGTAATACAACAGTACCGCGCGTCCGTCCGGATTGGTAATTTCGTGCAATGCTTTGCTGCTGATATCGACCTGCTCTCTATACATCCCGCGAAATGCATAGGAAGCTACCAAGACCCGAAAGTATTTAAATCGCAGATTCGGCGGCAAGGTCGGCTCAAGTTTCACCAACTCTTCGAGAGTGCCCTTTGCGGCTTCTGGCCCGATGTTGATTTCCGTAACGGCCCGATTGAGCAATGTTTCGGCCTCGCTTTGCGCACTGGCGACGTTTGCCGCCGCCAGTGCAGCAAAGAGGAACGCGCTCGTTGCGACTGCAACCTGTCTCCACGATAGCGACATTTCAATGGACGCGCAGAATCAGAATGGTGTCAGCGGAGTATGAATTGTCTCGATGTTTTGCACTGGGACTCCGATACTATCAGCGATGCGTTGCCGGTCACCGGACCTCAGTGCATCCTGCTCATCAGCGCTCAGACCAAAATTGGTCATACACGCGACAGGATCTGCTGCGTGAGCGGCGCGAATCGTAGCGTCTTTATCCAAAGCGTTCAGGTAATCCAGGAGTTTCGACATGATTTTTTATTCGTTGGTTGATGAAATTGGCGCGGCGCACCAAAACGTGAGGGAAACCTTGCAAATGAGCAAGCTTTACCTTACTGGAAGTATCTCTGACGCTGTCTGGCCTGTCAAACGGTCAATTGTGTCTTGAATGTGTAATCCCAGCGAGGAATTGGCGCTAACCTTCCAGGCGGACATTCTGATCCGGGGCTTGAAGTGGTGTCATACCACTTGTTGGGATTGATGTTTTCCCCACCGCGCTGATCCGGCAGATGCGGCGCTGGTATTGCTCCGGGTTGCCGTGCTTGCCACCGTGCCTGCAAGCATGCACAATCGGAGACCATAAGAATCTGCACGCCGGGTCTGCACGCTGGACTCGCATTCGACAACCGTATCGCTGGAGAGACAATGGAACAGGCAAGCGCAATCAATCGGGTAGTGATCGACGACGAGTGGCGCCGCTGGATCGCCGAGAATCTCTCGCTCGACATCGAGCCGAAGAACCTGTTTCAGGTGCTGGTGGCCAACGGCGTGACGGAAGCCGATGCCGGGCGTGAATTGCAGCTGGCCCTGGCCAATCCGTATCTGCGCGGCGCGCGCCAGGCCGGGCAGCGCATCAAGAACCGGCTGAAAAAGCACGACTGGATATTGGACATCCAGCGCAAGCTGAACCGCCAGGCGCCGGATTGCACGACCATCGAACGGCGCGAAAAGCTCACGCGCGGCGAATTTTACCTGCGCTATTACCTGAACAACCGCCCGGTCATCATCACCGGAATGATGGACCAGTGGCCGGCCATGCAAAAGTGGAATTTCGACTACCTGCGGGAGAAGGTCGGCGACGCCATGGTGCAGGTGCAGATCGGCCGCAGCAAGGACCCGAACTACGAGATCAACACCACGCAACTGCGCCAGACAATGCCGATGCGCACGTATGTGGACATGATCGAGCAGGCCGGCAACAGTAATGACTTTTACATGACGGCCAACAATACATCTTCCAACCGCCAGGCCCTGGCCGCGCTATGGCAAGACATCGGCGGCATTCCCGAATATCTCGACCCGGCTTCTCCCGACGACGGTTTCCTGTGGTTCGGGCCGAAGGGCACGCTGACGCCCTTCCATCACGACCTGACCAACAATTTCATGGCGCAGGTGATGGGCAGCAAGCGCGTGCGCCTGATCCCGGCGTGCGAACTGCCTTACGTGTACAACAATTTCCACTGCTATACGCCGGTGGACGGGAAAGAGATCGACTACGAGAAATTCCCGATGATGAAGGACGTGCAAGTCATCGATTGCGTGCTCAATCCGGGCGACGTGCTGTTCATCCCGGTCGGCTGCTGGCATTACGTGGAAGGGCTGGAAGCGTCGATCACGGTGTCATTCATCAACTTCCAGCTGGAAAACAATTACGCTTCGTTTTATTCGACTTATCACGAGGTGTGAGGGGGGTTTTTCTTGGGAGCTTGGATTACTCATGTATCGCAAGTCGATACGCATCATACTTCCCCCTCTCCCGCAGGCGGGAGAGGGTCGGGGTGAGGGAAGTTGCACCTTGGCTGCGTTCAATTAGCATGGCCTGCTCGCGAACCCCCTCACCCCCACCCCTCTCCCGCCTGCCGGAGAGGGGAGTAAATGAACTGTCGATTTGTGGGTAATGGTCAGCCGCAGAGACTACCGAACGCCCTCAATTCACTTAAACGCCTCAGCCAGCGTCATCACCCGCGGCGCAACCTTGATATTGAAACTCCCCAGGGCAGCTTCGATGGCGGCCAGGTTGGCTTCCTTTTCGGCCGTGGTCCAGCCCTTGAAAAGATCGGTGCCCGGCTTCTGGAACAGCACGTCGAGGATCTTCTTGCCATCGCCATGGGTATAGGTCTTGGATTCGGCGGTCTTGAAGCCCAGGGCCTCGATCGCGGTCAGGAAGGTTTGCGGGGGATTTTCGCCGTCGACCGCAGCGATGATGTCGAAGGTCTTGCCGGGTGGCTTGGCCGCAACGTCGACCATGTACACGCCTTCGGCCACGGGAGCGTGCGTATTTCGTAGAAATAACATCAGCAGTCCTTCATTTTTTAAGGAAAGTTGCCCTAAGAGAGACCGTTATGGGGACCGGTCTTGCCTGATGCCGACTGCGCGCCGCGCTGGTTTCCAAACTTGCATCCTACAATACCCCCGATCATTACCGATGTAAATGCATGGCGCAGCAAATCGGCGGATCTGGCGGCATCGGCACAACGCGAGCCGGGCGGGATCGTGCAATTTTTCATCACCCAACCCGTTTTTCATTTTTCGGCTATGCTTGCTCGAAATTTGCAGCCTATGGGTCATAACCGGGCGCCTGAAATGCACGCCCCAAACCCCGGCGAGCGCGCGGAGTTGGCCGATTCCGGAGCCGCGCTAGCGTAGCGCGGCTCGCAGGCTCGCCGTGTCTGACGGCTTTGCACACCCCGTATTTGTCAAAGGAATTCAATTGAGCGATCTGCTAACACGCCGCCTCACCCTGCTTGCACAAGCGCCTCACCGCGCCTTGCTGGAGCAAGGCTTGCGCGGCATCGAACGCGAAACCCTGCGCACCGACGCGCAAGGCAAGCTCGCCATGACGCCGCACCCGATCGGGCTTGGTTCGGCGCTGACCAATCCGCAGATCACGACCGACTATTCGGAATCGCTGCTGGAATTCATCACGCCGGCCGAACACGATATTGCCACCGTGCTCAAGGAACTCGATGCGATCCACCGCTATTCCCATACGCAACTGAACGGCGAATTGCTCTGGAGCCATTCGATGCCTTGCGACCTGCCATCGGAAGAAGAGATCCCGATCGCGTGGTACGGCAAGTCGCACATCGGCATGCTCAAGCATGTATATCGGCGCGGCCTGGCGCTGCGCTATGGCAAGACCATGCAGTGCATCGCCGGCATCCACTACAACTACTCGCTGTCGGAAGACCTGTGGAAGCTGCTGCAGCAACGCGAGCAGGCGCCCGGCAGCGCCAAGGATTATCAGTCGGAGAGCTATATTGCGCTGATCCGCAATTTCCATCGCTATAGCTGGCTGTTGATGTATCTGTTCGGCGCGTCGCCGGCGCTGTCCACGGCATTCCTGCGCGGCCGCGCGCACCAGCTGGAAACCCTGTCCGGCGATACGCTGTACCTGCCGCACGCCACCAGCCTGCGCATGAGCGATCTGGGCTACCAGAACAATGCGCAAGCCGGCCTCGTGCCGCCGTATAACACGCTGCGCGAGTACATGACCAGCCTGGCCAAGGCGGTGCGCCAGCCGTATGCCCCCTATGAAGCGATCGGCGCGAAACGCGATGGCGAGTGGGTGCAGATCAACACCAATGTCTTGCAGATCGAAAACGAGTTCTACGCCACGATCCGCCCCAAGCGCGTGATCACCACCGGGGAGCGCGCGGTGGAGGCGCTGTGCGCGCGTGGCGTGCAATATATCGAGGTGCGCTGCATGGACGTCGATCCGTTCGAACCGATCGGCATCAACATCGAAGCGGCGCGTTTCCTCGACGCCTTCCTGCTGTTCTGCGCCCTGGACGAGAGCGCGCCGACCAACGAAACCGAGACGAAAAAGAACGTGGAAAACTTCGCCCGCACCGTCAAGCAGGGCCGCCTGCCGGGGTTGACGCTACGGCGCGGCGAAGCCGACATCGAATTGGCCGCCTGGGGCGTCGAACTGCTGGACAAGATAGCCGTCGCCGCCGACCTGCTCGACCGCCAGCGCGGCGATACCAGCCATGCCAGCGCACTGGCGGCGCAGCGCGCCAAGTTGCACGATGCCGAGTTGACGCCATCGGCCAAAGTGCTGCGCGCCATCCGCGACAATGGCGGGTCGTTCGAGGCCTTCGCGCTGGCGCAGAGCCGCGCGCATGCCGCGCAATTTCGCGCCCAGCCGCCGAGCGCCGAAGAAGCCGCCTATTTCACGAACCTGGCGCGCGAATCGATCGAGGAACAAGCCAGGATGGAGCGCGAGCAAACGGGTGATTTCGACGAGTTCATCACCGACTACCGCTCGCGCACGCCGCAGCAGTTGTGCGATTGAGGATGGGGGGTTAATCCCCTGCGCCGCCCCCGTTGCCGATGCCCAGCTTGCGCGCAGTCAGCACCGCCTGGGTGCGATTGATCACACCGAGCTTGCGGAAGACTCTGGAGACGTTCATCTTGACGGTGACTTCCGCAAGGCCGAGGCGCAAGCCGATTTCCTTGTTGGACAAGCCCTGGCATAGCAACACCAGGGTTTCATGCTCGCGCGGCGTCAGGTTCGAAGTCGCATCGCTGGCGACCGCATGACTGCCGTGCGCAGTAATCCATGCCGTCGCCACGTCCTCGCCGTTGAGCACCTTGGTGACGATGTCGGCAATCACATTGATCGATACCGCCTTCGAGACAAAGGCCGCCGCACCGCCGCGCAAGGCGGCCTCGACTTCGCGGCGATCCTCGGTGGCCGACAACACGATGATGCTGACTGCCGGCAGCCGGCGTTTCAATGCCACGACAGCTTCCACGCCATTGATGCCGGGCAGGCCGAAGTCGAGCAGGACCACGTCGATCTGCCGGCCTGGGAGCATGATCTCCAGGCCTTCTTCGGCAGAATTGACAGCGATGACATTTGCCTCGCCCAACAGATCCTTCATGAATACCAGCAGCGCGTTACGAAAGATCGGGTGGTCTTCAATAATGAGGGCAGTCTTGTTCATGGGACTGAAGATCCGGGACAAAGTAGGCTTTCAATCGTGTATCGTGGTTTGCAGACTTCTCCTCTTGAGGTTACAGCGCGGCGCGCCGCAAGGCAATTGCACATGCTGTTTCCGCCGGTTTGCGACGCGCGGCAGGTCTTCGCTGTGGGCGGATAACCACAGCGGACGCCTGCAGACGTGCAGGCTCAGGCAACGTGCTAGCTTTGCGCCTTGGGCTTGTCGCGCAACCGGATCAATCCCTCCTGCGCCACGGTCGCCACCAATGCGCCCTGGCGGTTGTAGACATGGGCGAAATTCAAACCACGTCCGCCCGAGGCATTCGGGCTCTCCATGGCGAACAGCAGCCATTCGTCCATGCGAAACGGTCGGTGAAACCAGATCGTGTGGTCGAGGCTGGCGATCTGCAAGCGCGGATCGCCCATCTTGACGCCATGCGGCTGGAGCGACGTCCACAGCAGACCATAGTCGGAGACATAGCCGAACAGGGTTTCGTGGATCAGCGGCTGGTCCGGCAGCGCCAGCGGCGCACGGGTCCAGATTTGCCGGTACGGCAGGCGCGAGCGGCTGCCAAAGATATCGCCGTTGTCGTCCGAACGAAAATCGACCGGCACCGGCTGGAACGGCCGGTTGCGTGACGCGGCCAGTTTCTTCCACGCCTCCAGGCTCGATTCCAGCGTGTCCGGGTCGGCATTGACCGGCATCGGCTTCTGGTGCGACAAGCCGGCTTCTTCCTGCTGGAACGAGGCCGACATGACGAAAATGCGCCGCCCCTCCTGCGTCGCGACCACGCGGCGCGTGTTGAATGTGCCGCCATCGCGCACGCGCTCGACATCGAAGGTGATCGGCAACTGGTGATTGCCGGGCAGGATGAACAGCGAATGCAGCGAATGCGGACGCCGGCCCTCCACCGTCATGCAGGCGGCATACAGCGACTGCCCGACGACCTGGCCGCCGAACACATTGGGGCTGCCCATGAAATGGCTTTGACCGATAAAGCGGTCGGTATCGACCTGCTGCAGGGTCAGGAGGTCGAGAATTTCCTGGGTGTTGTAGAGTGTAGCGTCGAGCATTGCCGGCCTTTGTGCATTGTTGTTTTCGGTCTTATTCTAAACGATGGGGGGCGGCGTGGGCACATGGGCGGGGTGATGCGTGAACGTAATGGCCTTGATTGTGTGCCAGTCAACACCCACAAATCGATGCACTACAAACTCCCCTCGCCCGCGGGCGGGAGAGGGGCGGGGGTGAGGGCGTTCGCGAGCAGGCTTGGCCTGTTTGGTGCAATCGAAGCACAACCTCCCTCACCCCACCCCTCTCCCGCCTGCGGGAGAGGGGCCGCAACGCAGGCTGCGGACTGCATTACCGCATGAAATGCAGTGAAAAATTGCCTTAAAAACAATGAACTACAACAGATTCCGTGCCCCCGTAACGCAATTTTCACCGCCAACCGTTGCAAACGCGTCATGTTTCCCCGGAAGCGGGTCGCGCTACTGGTATCATTTCGTCCATGATAGATCCCGTCGACGACGTCACCGGCGACTTGCCGGTCGCAACCGAATCCCCGATTCGGCTACAGTTTTCTTCCCCCGAGCGCCTCCACACCGTCATCCTCATGCAAGACCTGTTCGAACAATGGGTGATCCTGCAGGCGTGGAGCGGCAAGCAGCAAGCCAAGGGCGGCAGCAAGACCATCCCTTGCGACAACCTGCAAGCCGGGCTGGCCGCTTTGGCTGACATCGCTCGCGGGCATCAGCAGCGCGGGCTGGAGCAGATCGGCTAGTTATGCCGTCAGGGTGTCCCCATCAGCGCATTGGGAAACGCGGTTGCAATCTGCGGAAAAAAGCATAGCAGGAAAATCGCCACCAGCATCAAGCCGACGAACGGCATCACGCCCCAGATCACGTCGCGCAAGGGGATATCCGGCGCGATGTTCCTGATCACGAAAATATTCAAGCCGACCGGCGGGTGGATCAGGCCCATTTCCATCACGATGGTCATCACGACGCCGAACCAGATCAGATCGAACCCCGCTTCGCGCAGCGGCGGCAAGATGATCGGCGCCGTCATCAGGATGATCGATACCGGCGGCAGGAAAAACCCCAGCACCACCACCAGCAGCAGGATCAGCGCCAGCAACGCCCATTTCGACAGATGCATGGCCACCACCCACTGCGCAGCCGACTGGCTGATATGCAGGTAGCTCATGACGTAGGCATACAGCAGCGACATGCCGATGATCAGCAGCAGCATGGTCGATTCGCGGATGCTGGAGGCCAATATCGGGGCCAGGTCTTTCGGCCGCCACAGCCGATACACGCCCGCCACCAGCAGCAGCGCCAGCACGGCGCCCAGGCCGGCGGTTTCCGACGGCGTGGCATAGCCGCCATATAGCGCGATCATGACGCCGATCAGGAGCACCAGGAACGGCAGCACGCGCGGCAGCATTTCCACCTTTTGCCGCAGGGAATATTCCGAGGCGTCGAGATAAGCCGACTTGGCACCGCCGTCACGGTAGATATCCAGCGCGGCACGGTATTCCTTGCGCGCGCGATAGACAGCGTAGGCGGTGAACAGGCCGATCAGCAGCAGGCCCGGGCCGACGCCGGCCAGGAACAGCCGCCCCAGCGATTGCTCGGAGGCGACGGCGTACAGGATCATGGTGATCGACGGCGGCAGCAAGATGCCGAGTGTGCCGCCCGCCGCGATGATGCCGGCCGCGAAGCCGGGCGAATAACCGCGCCGGCGCATCTCCGGAATGCCGGCTGCACCGATGGCGGAACAGGTCGCGGGCGACGACCCTGCCATCGCGGCAAACAACGCGCAGGCAATCACGTTGGCCACGCCGAGCCCGCCGGGCACCTTGTTCAGCCACGCGTGGATGGCCGCATACAGGTCGCGCCCGGCCGGCGATTTGCCGATGGCCGAACCCTTGAGGATGAACAGCGGGATCGACAGCAAGGTGATCGAGGCCATTTCCTCGTAGACGTTTTGCGTGACGGTATCGAGCGACGACGCCGGCATGAAAAAGTACATGAAGCACAGCGCCACGACGCCGAGCGCAAACGCGATCGGCAAGCCGGAAAACATCGCGCACAGCGTGGCCAGGCCATACAGGACGCCAATGGTGAGGTCGCTCATGCGTGCACCTTGACGGACGCCGCATCGCGCACGCCGGTCAGGCGCGCGGCCACTTGCAACAACAATTGCAGGGTCAGCAGGCTCATGCCGAACGCCATCATGCTGTAGGGGATCCACAGCGGCGGCGCAAAGGTGGAATTGGTGGTCTGGCCTTCATTCCACGCTTCCATCAAGAGCGTCCAGGATTTCCAGGCGAAGAACGCGCAAAACAGGAACGACACCAGGTCGACGATGAACAGCCGCACGCGATTCCAGCGCGGCGGCAGCACGCTGGCGAGCACGTCGATGCCGATGTGGCCGCGCCCGCGCTGCACGTGGGCGGCGCAGCCGAAACTGACGCCGATCAGCATGAACACCGATACGTCGTCTTGCCAGTCGGTCGGCATCTTGAAGAAATAGCGTGTAGCGACGGCATAGGTGAGGATGCACGCGGTCGCGACCAGCGCCAGCATCGACAGCGTCATCAGCAAGCGGTTGAAGCGATCGAGCCACTTGTCCAGCCAAGCGACGCAGCGCGCGCTCCTTCCCGGCGGCGGTCGGGATGCTTGCGGCGCCTGGGCTGCCTGCCCTCCGCTCATAGGGTCTTCAGCGCCAGTTGCAGCAGCTTCGCGCAGTTGGCGTTTTTCTCGCCATAATCCTTCCACGCCGTGGTGCGCGCGATGGCTTGCCATTTCTTGACCGTGGCATCACCCAGGTCTGCCACCTTGGCGCCGGCCTTCTGATAAATTGCGGCCACCAGCGAATCGTCAAGCTGGGCCGATTTGCGCGCGAACACTTCCATCTCGGCGCCCACGGCGAGGATGATGTCTTGCTGTTCCCTGGTCAGGCGGTCGAACACGGCTTTCGACATCATCAACGGTTCGAGCATGAACCAATACGCCTTGCCGCGCCCGGTGGTCAGGCTCTTGGATACTTCTTCAAGGCGGAACGACACCAGCGAAGTCGACGACGTCAGCGCTGCATCGAGCGCACCGGTCTGCATGGCGGCATAGATTTCGTTGGACGGCAGCGACACCACCGCCGCACCGGCGGCCTTCAGGATCAGGTCCATCTCGCGCGAACCGCCGCGTATCTTCAGCCCATTCGCATCTTCCGGTTCGACGATCGGCTTGCCGCGCGACGCGACGCCGCCGGCTTGCCAGATCCAGCTCACCATGACCACGCCCTTGTCTTGCAGCAGGCGCCCGAGTTCCTTGCCCACCTCGGCGTTCTTCCAGGCATAGCCCTGGTCATACGACGTGACCAGGCCCGGCATCAAGCCGATATTCACCTCGGGCATTTCGCCGCCGGCATAGGACAACGGCACCAGCGACAAGTCGAGCGCGCCCTTGCGCAAGGCGGAAAATTGCGCGTTGGTCTTCATCAGCGAAGAGCCGGGATAGATTTCAAACTTCAGCGTGCCCTTGCTGCGCTTTTCCACCTCGGCAGCGAACAGGCGGCACAGGCGGTCGCGGAAATCGCCTTCCGTTGCGGAACCGCCGGGAAATTGATGCGATATCTTGAGGCTGGCGCTATCGGCCCAACTGGACGACGACAGCATCCAGGGCGCAAGCGCCGCCGCCGCGAGCAAGGTCCTGCGCGCCGCATTATGTGGTTCTACCGCCATGATGTCTCCTGTATTTTTACCGCAAGCGCTTACGCGCCAAACGGCGCGCTGTCAGATTTCCGGCGCAACGTACAGGAGAATATCGCGAATCATGCGGTCAGGCAAAGATTGCCGACGATTTTCGGCTGATCCAGCTTATCCAAAAGGCCAGACTACGCCGGCGCGGCAAGGATGCAGGATTTCTGCGCACTGAAAATCTTGCCGGCTCGAACGCCGATACCAGGACATCTCGCGTTCCTTCAAACCTCAAGCATTGCCCCTGGCGCAGCACCACGTCGCGTATATCGCCATCGCGCGTGAGCCGCAGGGAGCCTTCACAGCAAACGATACGGGACGCGCTTCCATGCTCCAGCCGCATGGTTTGACCCTTCTGCAATTCGACCTGCGCAACATTGTCCAGCGTATTCATAACACCTCCACGGCATCGATAACGGTATGGCACCGTGCCATTCCCTGTCCGACGTGAAATGGCCAAGCATGCTAATCTTGCACCTCGACGAGATCTCGCTCAAACGATATTTCGGCACAATTTGCATGCGCTGGAGGAATGCGAAATATGTTGAAGAACCTGCCCTCGCTGGATCTGGTGCGCAGCTTTGAGGCGGCGGCGCGCAACCTGAGCTTCACCAAGGCCGCCGAAGAGCTGTTCGTCACCCAATCAGCCGTAAGCCGCCAGGTCAAGATGCTGGAAGAGCAATTGGGGGCCGAACTGTTTCAGCGCCGCCATCGCGCCTTGTTGCTAACGGAAGCGGGACAAGAGTTCTACCGCGCCGCAACATCAGCAATGAAACTGCTGGTCGACTCGCACGATAAAATCCGCCAGCGCGGCGCGAGCCGCATCCTCACCGTGTCGGCCACCATCGGCTTCGCCTCGCTTTGGCTGATCCCGCGCCTGGCCGAATTCCGCACGCTGCATCCCGACGTCGATATCTGCATCGACGCCAACAACAAGATGCTCGACCTGAAACAGGAAAATATCGAAGTCGCGATCCGCTACTGCCCGACCGACATGGCGCCGGAAGGTGCGCAAAAGCTGTTCGGCGAAGAAGTGCTGCCGGTGTGCAGCCCGCGCCTGATCACGCGCAGCAATCCGCTGGCGACGTCCGACGACTTGCGCCACCACGTGCTGCTGCACTTTGAGTATCCGAACGGCCACTCGCCGCCGTGGCTGACCTGGACCGTGTGGATGGAAGTGATGCAGATCGCCAACGTCAAGCCGCGCGGATCGCTGCGCTTCAATCAATATGACCAGGTGATCCAGGCCGCCATCGACGGGCAAGGCGTCGCGCTGGGCTCCAGCGCGCTGGTGCGCCAGTCATTGCGCGACGGCCGCCTGATCGCACCGCTACCCAAGGCCAGCAAATCGTCGCGCGCGTATTTCGTGCTGACCTCGCCGTATCACGAAGAACGGCCGGACGTTGCTGCGTTCGTCAATTGGCTGTCGCAGCAGGCGAAGGGGGATAGCGGGTTGTTGACGCATATTTCTTGAGGCTGAAATTTGGTCATTGCGTACAAGACGTGACGCTTGTTTTCCACCCGCCGCTCACGCTAATTATTACCCACAAATCGCGGCGCCACTAACACCCCTCTCCCGCCTACCGGCGAGGGGTTCCAAGCCGCACCATCCCACCCTACCCCCCAGGATTAGTCAACACCGACAACTTGCTCACCCCCGACCGCTGGATATTCGCAATCACCTTCGCCACCGAGCGATAGGGCACGCCCTCGTCGGCCTGCAGGCTCAGCGCCAGATCGGGGCTCTGCGCGACCAGTGTCTTCAACTCCCCTTCCAGCGCCGTAAACGCCACTTCGCGCTTGTCGATGTAGATATGATTGTTGCCATCGATGCTGACCGTGACCGCCTTCACATCGGTCGGCGGCGCGGTCGTCGCCGTTTTCGGCAGGTTGATATGCACCGCATTGTTGAGCAAGGGCGCGGTGATGATGAAGGTCACGAGCAGCACCAGCATCACGTCGACCAGCGGCGTGATGTTGATTTCGCTCATGACATCGGCGCGGTCGCCGCCTGTATTGAAGGCCATTATGCGTAGGCTCCTTCGATAGGTGGAATCCCGACGTCCTTCTTCAGGTCATCGCGCTTCGCACTGCGATGCACGCGGAAGCCATTCTTTTGCGCCAGGTTGACGAAGTCGGTGGCAAAGCTGTCGAGCTCGGCGGCAGTCACCTTCAGGCGCCGCACATAGAAGTTGAATGCCAGCACCGCCGGCACGGCGACCGCGATGCCGACACCGGTGGCGATCAACGCCTCGCCGATCGGCCCGGCCACGACGTCGATACTCGCCGACGCGCTCCTGCCGATCGCCCCCAGCGCATGGATGATGCCGAACACCGTGCCGAACAAACCGACGAACGGCGCGGTACTGCCGATCGAGGCCAGCACCGCCAGCCCGCTTTCGAGCGCCTGATATTCCTTCTGTATCTGCTGGCGCAAATGGCGCTCGAGCAGCTCCTTGCGATCCCAGCTATGTTCCAGATCGCTCGCCGCGCCATCGCTGCCGGTCTGCAAGGCATCGAACCCCGCATCGGCCAGGCGCGCTTTCGGACTATCGACGCCATTCAAATTCGCCGCAGCATCAAGGCTGCTGGCACTCCAGAACTTGCCGGAAAACAGCCGATCCCGCCGCGCCACCCGCCAATGCTGAATGCCCTTGGCAATGATCAGGATCCAGGTAATAA
>FSYV01000003.1_pt1 | contig 25165 bp, 26 predicted proteins | sample 1638641 | NCBI WGS metagenome assembly FSYV01 (sample SAMEA3914813, study PRJEB12502) | metagenome | biome: forest; material: soil | place: Canada | collected 2011-07-07 | depth 0.3 m
AGCCACACCCAGCGCCGCCCAGCAACCGGCGCGTTACCTGACCAACAACGAGGCCGCCGAATTCCTGCGGCTGTCGCCGCGCACGCTGGAAAAACAGCGTGTCATCGGCGGCGGGCCGCGCTTCCGCAAGTTTGGCCGACGCGTGATGTACGCCGTCATCGACCTCGAAACCTGGGCCGATGCACGCAGTTTTGAGATGACGTCCGACCCCGAATACGCTGAACAACACACCGTGCGCCGTCCCGGCGTGCGGTGATCGGCGATGGACACCGTTACCAATGGCCATCGGGCAAGACCCGCAGCGCAAGCAACTCGAACTGTTCCATGCGTTTTCCGGGGAGCTGCCGGCACGCGATGCGCAAGACCTGATGGCCTACCCGTTCTTTTCGCTGGCCAAGACCAAGCGCACGGTGCCGATCGACTTCCGCACCAGCAGCGTGACCGTGCGAGTCGAAGGCACGGCCGAACATGGTCTGGCGACGATATGGGATGCCGATATCCTGATCTGGGCCGCCAGCCAGATCGTCGAGGCGCGCGATGCGGGGTTGCGTTCGTCGCGGCTGATGGCGGCCACACCCTACGAGATCCTGCGCTTCATCGGTCGCGGCACCTCGCTGCGCGACTACCAGCGCCTCAAGGCCGCGCTGGACCGCTTGCAGTCCACCAGCATAGCCACATCGATTCGCCAACCCAATGCGCGGCGCCTGCATCGCTTTTCGTGGATCAACGAATGGAAAGAACGTGCGGACGGGCAGGGCCGGCCGCTTGGCATCGAGCTGGTCCTGCCGGACTGGTTCTATGCCGGTGTATTCGAGGAAAGCCTGGTGCTGACGATCGACGCCAACTACTTCCGCCTGACCGGCGGTATCGAGCGCTGGCTGTACCGCTTGGTACGCAAGCACGGCGGCTGGCAGCGCGAAGGCTGGCGCTTCGACTTTCCGCACCTGCACCGCAAGTCCGGGAGCATGGCGCGCTTCACCGACTTCGCCTACGACCTGCGTTGCATCGTGGCGCGGCAACCCTTGCCGGGCTACACGCTCGCCATCGTGCGGCCCCGGCACGGGCCGGAGGTGCTCACCTTCCGTGTCGTGCCGTCCACGGCACCGCTGCGCCCCGGAGGCAGCTTCAATGCCGGTGCAAAACCTGTGGACAAACGGTGAATGCGCTCGTGCTATCGGGAGTGGAAATCCTCGTGCTATCAGGCGCAGTGCTGTCGTGCTATCAGGAGTGCGAACGCGTCGCAAAGCCTTTCGCAGCAATGGTTTGCGCGTTTCCTAACTTAGGTTCTAACTTTGAATCTATAAAACTAACGATAAGAAGACCCCGCGCGCTGTGGACAAGTCGGCAAGCAGGAGGCAACGCATCATGATCATCGCACTGTTGAACCAAAAAGGCGGGGTCGGCAAGACAACCCTCGCCACGCATATCGCCGGGGAATTGGCGATGCAAGGCAGTGCAGTGATCCTGATCGACGCCGATCCCCAAGGCTCGGCACTCGATTGGACACAGCGCCGTAGCCAGAACAGTTTGCCCAGGTTGTTCGGTGCAGTCGGTCTGGCCAGGGAAACGCTGCACAGCGAAGCGTCAGAACTCGCCAAGCGCTGCGATCACATCGTAATCGATGGCCCGCCCCGGATCGCCGCTCTCGCGCGCTCCGCGCTGCTTGCGGCAGATCTGGTGCTGATTCCCGTGCAGCCCAGTCCTTACGACGTGTGGGCCAGCGCCGAGATGGTATCGCTGATCCGCGAAGCGCAGGTTTTCAGGCCAGCGCTTCGCGCGGCCTTCGTCATCAACCGGCGCGTCGGCACCACGGTGATCGGGCGCGAGGCGCGCGGTGCGCTCGCCGATCAACCGCTGCCCTCGCTGTTGTCGGAAGTTCGGCAGCGCATCGTGTTCGCCGACAGCGTGGCCGCTGGCCGACTTGCCCGCGAACTCGATGCAGACAGCTTCGCCGCACGCGAGATCACCGCGCTCTCCGATGAGGTGTTGAGGATGGCGCGATGAAGAACATCAAACGGGTTGCCATTGGAGCGCGTCCGCCCGCAGACCCGCATGCCGATGCATGGGTGCGTCAGGGTGACGGTGCGGACATCGGCAAAACCGATCTCTACACTGCCAGGCTGACCATCGACGTGACGCCGGCGCTGCGCGCCCGCATCAAGGTTGACGCCTTTACACGCGGCATCACGGTGGCCGAGATGCTGCGCGGTCTGTTGGAACTTGAATTTCCGGAGAAGCAGCCATGAATGCACTGCCGCAGGCGGCCAGCAACGCGCCACCGATATCACGTCCCGTGCTATCAAACGCCACGAACAACACGCCGTTGACGCGCGTATCGCTGGCGTTTGTCGAACGCCGGATCAATCTTTATTTGCGCTTCGGCCATCCGGTTCGTGAGCTTCGGCTGGACCGCTGGCGGCGCTGCGCGTTGTTCCTACCCGCCATGCTGTTCTGCCGCGTGCGCTGGGATTCCAACGACTACGGTACGACGCGCTGGCAACTCATTGTGGCGCAAACCTGCATGCCGTTCGATGCGGCGCAGCGCATCGCCGGCATTCAACCCCTTGCGCGCCTGCTGCTGCACGCTGAAGGCGAACAGCAAGTGCAGTCGGTGCTGCCGCAGATCGACGCCATCGAAACGCTTGGCATCGATCCGGTGACCGTGTCGCCCGCGTACTGGCACACGTTGGGCAACCGGCTGTCTGCGCGGTTACCGCTACCGGCTTACACGGTCGAACGGCATGCCGCTTATGCTGCGGGCGAGGTGCTGCGATGAACGGCCGTCGTGTTGTAGTCGCGCTATTCGCCAGCCTCGGCATCGCTGCGCTTGCCTGGCCGTCGGTGCATACACCCGTTGCGCGCATCGTCTACAACCCCAGCGACAGCGTACCGCCTGGCTGGTATCGCATCGGTCCGCCTGAATCGCTGCACGTCGGTAGCATTGTGCTCGCGCGGCTTCCTGCAAACGCCGCCGCGTTGGCTGCGCAGCGTGGCTATTTGCCTGAGCACATCCCGCTGCTCAAACGCATCGGCGCGATGTCGCCACAGCAGGTGTGCATCCAGAAGCACATCGTTCGCATTGATGGCATACCGGTGGCTGGCATCCATGCAACAGATGGTCGTGGCCGTCCACTGTCGGCATGGCTGCAATGTCGGCGGCTTCACGATGGCGAGCTGTTCCTGCTCAGTGCAACCAATCCGGCATCGTTTGACAGCCGGTACTTTGGTCCCGTTGCTGTCTCTGCCGTGATCGGCAGCGCACAGCCCTTATGGACTTGGTGAACGTGGAACAAGCCATGAACGTGCAGCGCCGCATACCGTTCTTCGTGCAGTCTCGCTGCACGTCGTTTGCACCACGGCCTGCGGCTGTGGTGCATCCCCCGTGCAGACCATCGCAACCGGACCGTCTGCATCGGTCGCGTCAGAGATCGGGAAAGGCGGAGGGCAAGATAAAAGGACGCGGCACTGCGGCGCGTCGAAAGCCTTGTCTGCACGTGGGTTGGCGCGGCACGCGCTTCATGCGGCGCGGTGCCGTATATGGCGCTAAAGCCGCGCCCGCATTGGTCTTTCCGCGTGCTTCGCCCGCTGGGCTTGGCAGTGCTACGCCGGAGTCCATGCCATGAGCAACCGTGACGATGACCGTTTCCGCGTGCGCCCAGGCGCACCCAAGGGCCGTCAACAGAAGTTCGTTTCCAAGGTTTTGAAGGAGGTCAGCAAGGCTGGCGGCAAGTTGGTGCGCAAGTCTGGAGGGCGGCCTGGCGCTCGCCTTGGGCGGGGCCATGTGGCTGCCAGTTTTACCGGACGCACTACGCAGCCGGGATCGCGTCGCGTCGCCATCAAGACCCGGCTGGTGAACCTTAAACAAGCTGGATCGCGCTCGACCACTACGCATTTACGCTACATCGAACGGGAAGGCGTAGGCCGCGATGGCGAACCGGGCAAAGCCTACGGGCCGACGACGGACAGCGCAGACGTGAAGCTATTCGAAGAGCGTGGCAAGGACGACCGGCATCAGTTCCGCTTCATCGTCTCACCGGAGGATGCCGAGCAACTCGACGACCTGCGCACGTACACCCGGAATCTGATGAGCCGCATGGAAGCCGATCTGGGAACGAACCTGGATTGGGTGGCGGTTAACCACTGGAACACCGACAACCCGCATACCCACGTCGTGCTGCGCGGCAAAGATGACACAGGTAAGGACTTGATCATCTCCCGCGATTACATCTCACACGGGATGCGCGATAGGGCCTCGGAACTGGCGACGGAATGGCTGGGGCCGCGTACTGAACTGGAGATCCAGCAGAGCCTGCGGCGGGAGGTCGATCAAGAGCGCTGGACCGGTTTGGATCGCACGCTGCAACGCGAAACGCAAGATGGACTGATTCACGTCAATCAGGCTGGTGCCGACCCCGAACGTAAACAGCAACGTGTGCTTCTGATCGGACGGCTGCAACGTCTGCAACGGTTAGGGCTGGCGCACGAGTCAGCACCGGGTGTATGGGCTGTCCGTGCCGATGCGGAAAAGGTTCTGCGGGCGATGGGCGAGCGTGGCGACATCGTTCGCACGATGCAGCGGGCCATGGGCGGCGTGCCACGCGACTTGGTCGTGTTCGACCCGGGTGAGAATGCACAGCATGTGGTCGGCCGGGTGGCCGCCAAGGGCATGGCGGATGAATTGGAGGACCGAGGCTATCTCGTGGTCGATGGCATCGACGGCAAGGCACACTACGTCGCCCTCAATGCCAAGGTTGAGCTGGCACAGTACCCGGTCGGCTCGGTGGTCGAGGCCCGTGGTTCGGCCGATATCCGCGCCGCCGACAAGAACATCGCCGCGCTCGCAGTCGATGGCCTGTATCGGACCGACCACCACTTGGCGATGGCCAAGGCGCAGGCCCAGTCTCAGCATTCAGCCGAGCGCGATCCTAAAGAGGTGGTGAACGCCCATGTGCGCCGCCTGGAAGCACTGCGCCGAGCGGGTATTGTGGAGCGAGTGGCCGAGGGCGTGTGGCGGGTGCCGACAGACCTTCCTGAACAAGGCCGGCGATACGATGTGCAACGACTGGGTGGCGTGGCAGTGGAACTGCGTTCGCATCTGCCCGTCGAACGGCAGGTCCGCGTGATCGGCGCGACCTGGTTGGACCAGCAATTGATCGGTGGCGCCGGCAGTATCGCCAACAACGGTTTCGGTTGTGACGTGCGCGAGGCACTACGCCAGCGATCTGATTTTTTGGTGGAACAAGGGCTGGCCGAGCGTCGCGGACAGCGGGTGATCCTGGCGCGCAATCTGTTGGGGACGTTGCGTGGACGTGAGATAGATGGTGCAGCCAAAGCCATTGCTGCAGAAACCGGCCTCACGCATCGCGCTGTCGCCGACGGCGAGCGCGTGACCGGCACCTATCGCCGCAATGTGCAACTCGCCAGCGGGCGCTTTGCGATGCTCGACGACGGCATGGGTTTCAGCCTGGTGCCGTGGAAGCCGGTGATCGAACAGCGCCTGGGGCAGAGCATTGCTGCTGTAGTACGCGGCAGTAGCGTGTCTTGGGAACTCGGACGGCAACGCGGGCCATCCGTTGGATAGATTGTCGACAAATTATCATTACCGTAATGACCTGGCTTTTATGCGTGCCGGTGGCGGTGACTGGGTCAGCAACGTAGGCGCCGCCAGTGTGGAAGTTATGCAGCAGCTCGGCTGGCTCGACGACGACCAACGCAGGCTACTGCGCCCCTGGCGCGCACACGCCATCATCAATGCACGCGGCGAACACCGCCCGGCGTTCACGTTGCAAACGCCCTGAATCCATCGACTAAGGCATTTTGTTCGTGTAGCATTGATACAAGTGCACAGGTTTCGATGTCGAATATGTGCTACTGACGCAAACAGGCGATAAATCGGCAAATAGAATGCGACAACACGCTGGTGATGAGCACACGAAATTTTGGAACGACCCCTCCCTCGGTGGGATCGACCTGCTGCGAGCTCATTTCATTGATCACCGCTTTGGACGTCACGCTCATGAGGAATTCGTCATCGCTGTCTTTGAACGCGGGGCGGAACGTTTCTCTGTCAATGGAAGCAGTCGAACCGCTGCGGCCGGATCTGTGCTCATTATTCCGCCGGGCGTCGCTCATACGGGGTGCGCAGCCTCCGAGGACGGCTGGGTTTATCGCGCTTTTTACCCCTCTGTTCCACTATTGCAACGGGTGAGTCGGGATTTATTTGGCCGCGATAAAGCATTGGATGAATTGCCCTTAACCATATTTCAGGATTCCAACCTTCATCATTCTCTTCTTCGCGCGCATCAATCTTTGGAAATAGGTGGATCGGCTCTTGATCGCGAAGTATCATTGAATGGAGCTCTAGCGTGTTTTTTCCAACACGCCTTTCCGTTCGCTGAATTGAAGGCTCCGGGGCGTGAACTGCGAGCTGTGAAGCTTGCACGCGATTACATTCACGCGCATTATGCTGATGCAATTGATGGGTCGGATGTCGCCGCCGCCGCGGGCTTGAGCCTCGCTCATCTAATGCGAGTTTTTCAACGCGCAACCAACGTGCCAATCAATGTATATTTGACTACAGTTCGTTTGATGCATGCACGCTCCTTGCTTCTATGCGGGCAAAGTGCAACCGACGTTGCCGTCGCAGTTGGCTTTGTAGATCAGAGCCATTTAATTCGGCGTTTCCGAGACGCTTTCGGCGTGACACCTGGCCGTTATGCGCGCGATAGCATGATTGTCCAATAGTTCGTCTGCGAAACCCTGTATTCTGACAGAACCAAGGTCTGATCGATCTTGCGATCGATGCTGGTTATCCTGCAATGGTAGTAGGGTCTGTTAGCGACCATGAACTGGTCAGCAAATGCACTGTGATCCGAGTATCCACACGCTATGAATATATCTGTGATCGATTCCGTGGTCTCCTCAAAAGGTTGGCAGGCCTTATCGATTCACCGCCTCATCAATCACTGCTTCGGGGAAACATGGAAGACCTCGTAGACAAGTCTCCCCAAAGTATCGACCGACACCGAAGCGTGCAAGGCCGCATCCGCAATCCTCAAACTGAGGACAGGGAGTATTTGATATTATGAGATGAAGCTTCGCTCGCGATAGCGCATATAAGAATGCCATCAATTCCGTTAGCATTGCCTACCATCAACTCAAATTATATGCCTGTTGACCTCGATATTGTTGATCGCAAGATTGTGGAGCAACTGCTTGCCGATGCACGCGTACCGATTGCAACACTGGCGCTCCGTGTCGGTTTATCGCGGCATGCGATCCGCCACAGGATTGATCGCCTGGAAGCATGGAAGGTTATTGCCGGTTATACCATTCGTTTAAGTAACCCAACGCCGGAGCAGCCTTTCGTGCGCGCCATAATTATGGTGTATCGCAAAGATCGCATGCGCGGTGCTGACGTATTGACTGAGATTACTCGTATTCCCGAAGTAAGCTACTGCTACGTATTGAGTGGCGATTTCGACCTGATCGTTCATCTGGAGGCGAGATCGCAAGAACGTATCAATGCAATTTGGTTACAGATTGCAAACCTGCCCGGCGTAACAGACACGCATACCACGTTCGTTTTATCTTCGGTTATCGACCGCCGTTCCTGATCTGCAATCATTGTGGGCGTATATCAACCACAATGCTGCCATTTCCTATGCATTTTGGCCAATTTGGCATGTCCCGCCGCGCAACCGCGTCATTAAACTGACGCGGTCAGCGCGCAATGTGCGTGCGATATGACGTTGAGCTGAAAAGGAGTTTCATGGATTACTTGAGCACCCGAGGTGGCAGTACCTCAAAACGCTTTACTGAAGTGCTACTCGCGGGCCTTGCGCTGGACGGCGGCTTGTATATGCCCGAAACATATCCACAAGTTTCGCCGGATGAGATGCACCAATGGCGCAATTTAAGCTATTCGCAACTTGCTTTTGAAATCATTCGCAAATTTGCCACCGATATTCCAGAGCCAGATTTGCGGCTGCTGATTGACAAGACCTACACAGCAAACATATTCGGCAGTGCAGACATCACGCCCCTAAAGACACTGACTCCTGGCTTGCACTTATTATGCCTCTCTGGCGGGCCAACACTGGCGTTCAAGGATGTGGCAATGCAATTGCTGGGGAATTTGTTTGAATACGTCCTTGAGCGTGACGGCGCCGAACTAAACATTCTCGGCGCTACGTCTGGAGACACCGGATCGGCAGCGGAATACGCGATGCGTGGCAAACGAGGGATACGTGTGTTTATGCTGTCGCCGCACGGCAAGATGAGCGCGTTTCAGCGAGCGCAAATGTATACCCTAAGCGACCCCAATATTGTCAATTTAGCCATTGAAGGAGTATTCGACGATTGTCAGAACATCGTCAAAGCCGTGTCTCACGATCATGCTTTCAAGGCAGCTTTGCATATCGGTACGGTCAACTCCATCAACTGGGCGCGCCTCCTAGCCCAGGTTGTGTATTACTTCAAAGGTTATTTCGCGGCCACAAGCGACAACGGCCAGCAGGTTTCATTTTCCGTGCCAAGCGGAAATTTCGGCAATATATGCGCAGGGCATGTCGCACGTAGCCTGGGCCTGCCGATCAAGCGGCTCATTCTCGCGACTAACGAGAATGACATTATGAGCGAGTTTTTTCAAAACGGCTTTTACCGCCCACGTAAATCTACGGAAACGTATATCACTTCCAGTCCTTCGATGGATATTTCGAAGCCGTCCAATTTCGAGCGCTTTGTATTTGATCTGGTTGGGCGCGACGCCGCCGTCGTTTGTGATCTATGGAAAGAAATTGACTGCGGCGGTGCATTTGATTTGGCATCCACCCACTACTTCGGACGTATTGCGGACTTCGGATTCGTTTCCGGCACGAGCACACACACTGATCGCCTGAAGACAATACGTCGTGTCTGGGAAGATTATCAAGTTGAAATCGATCCACATACTGCCGATGGCCTGCATGTTGCGCTCCCATATCAAGAGGAAGGTATCCCGCTGCTATGCCTGGAGACTGCTTTGCCTGCAAAGTTTGACGAAACGATGACAGAAGCGCTTGGACACAAACCAGGCCGCCCAGAGGCATTCAACGGTATTGAACTGTTGCCGCAGCGTGCCCACGTCATGCCTCCAGATGTCGAAGAAATCAAGAAATTAATCATGTCGCAATGTTGCTGAATGAGCAGGAAAGAAACATATGTCTGTTTTCACGCCTGTTACGCCAGAAGATTTGTCATCCTGGTTGCAGAACTACGATATTGGAGAATTGGTGGAGGTGTGCGAGATTCTCGCTGGCATCGATAATTCCAATTTCTTCGTCACCACCACCGGATCTTCTACCTGTCAACGAAACGGCGCATTGCAGTCCGTTCTGACGTTATTCGAGAACCTAACGGCAGAACAACTTCCCTATAATCTTGGATTCATGGCCTTTCTGGGCACAAAAAATATCCCGGTGCCGATTCCTGTTTTGAACCGAGAGGGACGTTATCTAAGCACATTGAACGGAAAGCCGGCTGTGCTGGTTACCCGTTTGCAGGGACGTAGTGAGGAGGAGCCAAGCATCGCTCAGTGTGCACAAGTCGGCGAGATGTTGGCGCGCATGCACCTCATTGGGTGCAATTATCCATGCACGCGCCATAATACGCATGGCAATGTCTGGCGACAGAATACCGCCGCCGCAGTCAACGATTTTTTGGATGTAGATGCACACAGATTGCTGCACAATGAGGTCGAGCTGCAGAATAATTATGACGCCTCATGCCTGCCATCGGGCACAATCCATGCCGACCTGTTCCGTAACAATGTGCTTTTCGACGACGGTCATATTAGCGGTTTGATAGATTTTTATTTTTCCTGTACCGATGCATTTTTGTATGATCTAGCGATCACTGTCAACGACTGGTGTATCGGAGTAAATTACTGCATCAATCCGATTCGACTGAATGCCATGATGACTAGCTACACTGCAGTACGATCATTGTCTACTGCCGAGGCTGACGCGTGGCCCGTCATGTTGCGTCGCGCTGCTTTACGTTTTTGGTTATCGCGACTGCACGACTATTTTTTGCCACGCCCAAGTATGTTAAATGAAGCATTAGACCCACAACATTTTTACAACGTATTGAAGACCTTGAAAAGGTGACCACCAATGGGGCATACGATGGTAGGGCGCCGACGAAGGACGCATGTTCGGGGTGTGCAAATGCGATGAGGGTCTTCATAGGTTGTATTCTCCATGTTGCCACCGTCCTGCGATAGAGGAAATCTGTATTCATTTTGCGGAATTTTGCACAGTCTAACCTTTTGACTACCCCTTGCTCACGCGTCACGTCCACTCGCCGCAAAGTAGCAAACGCGTGCGAGACTTCACCGTCGCTTTTGGCGTTTGGCTTGGTCGCCTGTGGTTGCAGCAGATCAAGCCCAGATCCTGCGCAGCTACACAGACCCGGACTTGCTCGTCGATCTATTTCTGGCGTGGCGCATTGCCAAGGTGAGTGCTGAGCTGCTCCAGACACCTGCGACCGGCCACGCTGATTGAGGCGAGTGACATCCTCAACAACTTCATTATCGGAATGCCAATCAATGTATATTTGATTACAGTTCGTTTGATGCATACGCGCTCCAGGCTCCTCTGCGGGGAAAGTACGGCGGACGTCGCCGTTGGCTTTGTAGGCCAGCGCCATTTAATACGGCGTTTTCGAGACGATTTCGGCGTGAAGCCTGCCGTTATGCGCCTAATAGCATGATTGTCCAATAGTTTTGCTGTGCAAATCCGTATTCTGACAGTATCAAGGTCTGATGGATCTTGCGACCAATGCTGGTTACCCCGCACAAGGAGACACGGACATGACGACAATATTGAATTCAGCCATTGACGCTATTGGCAACACACCGCTAGTTCGCCTGGATCGGCTGACTCGCGCATACGGCGTTGACGGTACGATCCTCGCAAAACTGGATTACTTGAATCCAGGATTTTCAAAGAAAGATCGGGCGGCGCGAGGCGTCATCGAGGAAGCCGAACGCGATGGTACGCTGCGCCCAGGCCAGGCCGTGGTCGAGCTTACATCTGGAAACATGGGTACCGGCCTAGCCATTGTTTGCGCCATTAAAGGCTATCCATTCGTCGCGGTGATGTCAAAGGGCAATTCTGAGGAACGTGCGCGCATGATGCGCGCGCTTGGCGCAGAAGTGGTGCTTGTTGATCAACTGCCGACATCTCGACCAGGGCAGGTATCAGGCGAAGATTTGCAACTCGTCGAAGATGCCGCCAAGCGTATTACCGAAGAGCGTGCCGCTTTCAGAGCAGATCAATTTCGTCGCGATGGCAATTGGCGCTCGCACTATCTCACGACCGGACCAGAAATTTGGGCGGCGAGCGCTGGTGCTATCGATGGTTTTGCAGACTTTCTAGGATCAGGGGGAACGTTTGCGGGAGTAACGAAGGCGCTCAAAGAGCGGAATCCTGCTGTGCGGTGCTTTGTGGTTGAACCGGCTGGGGCGGCCGTGGTAGCCGGTGAAGCGGCTACCAAACTGGATCACCCGATTCAAGGCGGCGGTTACGCAATGAGCGATCTGCAATTCATGCGAGATGTCCCGGTTGATGGCTATCTTCAAGTGACCGGTGATGCAGCCCGGAAAACGGCTAGGGATCTCGCTACCCGAGAAGGGATATTCGGCGGCTTCTCGGCGGGCGCCAATGTCGCTGCAGCATTGGATCTTTTGTCAGGCGAGATGCGAGGCAAAACAGTGGCGGTCATCATCTGCGATTCCGGATTGAAATATTTGTCCACCGATCTTTGGACCTAGCGCAACATTTCTCGCATTCAGATCGTTTGGATCAGGGCCGTCACCCACATTACCCCAGCACAATATCGGGTATCACACAGAGCCAGTCGTATTTAGGACTCACGTCAAAATACGATGACGGCAATTTATGTGTTGCGATAGACCTTTATTTGCTGCTCACACAAATCGAAGGACGAGCACCACTGCCCGTAACAGAAATTATCATCGCTGTACTCCCATCCTAGCCGACCTTCGCCCGAGCAGGTTTGCTCATATTCGCTGCGCCCCCAAACTTGTGATGTTTAAAACGGTGCCGTTTCGGTGCCGCTTCGAACCTCGACGATAGGCCGATTCTGATTCGCGAATTCCGCGCTGACGGCCCATCGAAATGGACTGAATCGAGAAATCACAAGAGGGGTAGCGCATGGTGCCGACCGGCGTGCTTATTGGCCAGATCACGATGGTTTTCACCACCGCATTGCTGGGGTTATGGAGTGCCACCCAGTGGACGGCGGCTGCTCTGGGCTATCAGATGGGCCTCGGTGCGCCATGGTTCGACCTTTTTGGCACGCCAATCTATCACCCGTGGCGGCTGTTCGAGTGGTGGTACTCCTTCGATGCCTATGCGCCCGACATCTTCCTGCACGGCGGTGCCATCGCCGCGTGCAGCGGTTTGGCCGGTGCCATGGTCGCCGTCACCATGTCGGTATGGCGCGCACGGCAGTCCAAGCTGGTCACGACCTACGGTTCGGCACGCTGGGCGCTCCCCGCTGAAATCCGTCATTCCGGGCTGACCGGCCCCGCTGGCGTTTTCCTGGGCCGCAAAGATGACGACTACCTGCGCCACGAAGGCCCCGAGCATGTGATGGCCTTCGCGCCCACCCGCTCCGGCAAAGGTGTCGGCCTGGTGGTGCCGACGCTGCTTTCGTGGCCCGGCTCCGCCGTGATCCACGACATCAAAGGCGAGAACTGGACATTGACCGCCGGCTGGCGCTCGCGCTTCTCGCACTGCTTGTTGTTTAACCCGACCGATGCACGCTCGGCTGCATACAACCCGCTGCTTGAAGTGCGGCGCGGCATGCACGAGGTGCGCGACGTGCAAAACATCGCCGACATCCTGGTCGATCCCGAAGGCGCGCTGGAGCGGCGCAACCATTGGGAGAAGACTTCGCACGCACTATTGGTAGGCGCAATCCTGCATGTGCTCTATGCCAACGAAGACAAAACGTTGCGCGGCGTCGCCAATTTTCTGTCCGACCCGGCCTGTCCGTTCGAGGTGACGCTGCACCGAATGATGACGACGCGCCACTTGGGCGAAACAACCCACCCGGTGGTCGCATCAGCGGCGCGCGAGGTGATGAACAAGAGCGACAACGAACGGTCCGGCGTGCTGTCCACCGCAATGAGTTTCCTGGGTCTGTACCGCGATCCCACCGTGGCCGAAGTCACCTCACGCTGCGACTGGCGTATCGCCGACCTGATCGATGCCGATCACCCGGTGTCGCTGTACTTGGTGGTGCCACCCTCGGATATCAGCCGCACCAAGCCGTTGATCCGTCTGATTCTCAACCAGATCGGGCGACGCCTGACCGAATCACTCGACGGTTCGGACGGCATTGCCCGCCGCCACAAGCTGCTACTGATGCTTGATGAGTTCCCGGCACTGGGTCGGCTCGACTTTTTCGAGTCGGCACTGGCCTTCATGGCTGGCTATGGCCTGCGCGCATTTCTCATTGCGCAGTCGCTCAACCAGATCGACAAGGCCTATGGCCAAAACCATTCGATCCTCGATAACTGCCATGTGCGCATCGCGTTCGCCACCAACGACGAACGCACGGCCAAGCGTATTTCCGAGGCATTGGGCACCGCGACCGAATTGCGCGCACAGCGCAACTACGCAGGCCACCGGCTGGCCCCGTGGCTCGGTCACTTGATGGTATCGCGGCAAGAGACGGCACGGCCACTGCTCACGCCCGGCGAGATCATGCAATTGCCGCCCGACGACGAGGTGGTGATGGTGTCCGGCCATCCACCAATCAAGGCGCAAAAAATCCGCTACTACCTGGATGCGAATTTCAAGACACGCATGCAGGCGCCACCGCCATTGCAGCTCGGGCATTACGCCGATGCACCGCCATTGCGGCCGGACGATTGGACCGGACTGGCGATACCGGCCGCACCGATTCCCGGCTTGGTCACTTCCGCACGCGACGAGTCTATTGACGATGGCGGCCACCAGCAGCAGCCGGAACTGTCCGAAGTCGTGTTCACGCCAGAACCCGAATACGCGGTAGACGACCTGGGCCTGTTCGACGACGACTTGCCGCTGCCCACCCAACTCGATCCACGCCTGCAACGCACCGCCCGGCTAGCCGCCCTTGACCCTGATGACGGGATATCTCTATGAGCCAAAGTTATGCACGTAAGCGCCTGAACCTTTTCATCGAACACGAGCACGCCAAGCGGCTCGACGAGTTGGCGGCCATGAAGGGCTTGTCCAAGTCATCCATCATCGCCGCCGCTCTGGCCTCGTTCCTGTCACCGGACTCCGGCGACCAGCGCGAAGCCGCCATCGCCAAACGACTGGATCGCTTGTCCCGCCAGATCGAAAAGCTGGAGCGGGATCAAAACATCTTGATCGAGACGCTGGCACTCTATGTGCGCTACTTCCTGACCGTCAGCACCCCGGTGCCGGAAGCGCATCAGGAAGCGGCGCGCGCTCAGGGCCGCGCACGCTTCGAGCAATTCATCGAACAGCTTGGTCGGCATCTGCTGCGCGGGCGCAGTCTGGTCAAGGACATCGTTGAGGAAATCCAACCCGACCCAAGCCAGTTCTTCGGCCAGCAAGAAAACGTTCATGCCGCAGCGCCTGCCGACGATGGAGGCGCACCGTCATGAGCAACCCACCGCGCGATCAGGGCTTGTCGGCCTCGCTGGCACTGGAACGCCGCGTGCGCATGCTGCGCACGGCGATGGGGCCGGACATCGCCAAGGCCTTGAACGACCCCGACGTGGTGGAAGTCATGCTCAACCCCGACGGTTCGCTGTGGATCGATCGGCTGACCAGTGGGCGCGAACCGCTGGGCGTCAGCCTCACACCCGCCGATGGCGAACGCATTATCCGGCTGGTCGCCGCCCATGTGCGTGCCGAAGTGCATTCGGGCAAGCCGCTGTTGTCCGCCGAATTGCCCGAAACGGGCGAACGTTTCGAGGGCGCGTTACCGCCCGTGACGCCGGGACCGGTGTTCGCGCTGCGCAAACGTGCTGTCAATCTGATCCGACTCGACACCTATGTGGCCGATGGCATCCTGACCGAGGCTCAGGCGGCGTTCCTGCGGACCGCCGTGTGCGAGCGCCAGAATATCCTGATCGCGGGTGGCACCAGCACCGGCAAGACCACACTGGCCAATGCCTTGCTCGCCGAGATCGCCGCCACCGGGGACCGCGTGATCGTGCTCGAAGACACGGTGGAACTGCAATGCACGGCGCTCGACCACGTCCCGCTGCGCACCCGCGCCGGTGTTGTGACCATGGCCGAGCTGGTGCGCTCAACCCTGCGGCTACGGCCGGACCGCATTGTCGTGGGCGAGGTACGCGGCGCCGAAGCGCTCGACCTGCTCAAGGCCTGGGGCACCGGCCATCCGGGCGGCATCGCGACCGTGCATGCCGGTTCCGCAGCGGGCGCGCTGCTGCGGCTGGAACAACTGATTCTCGAAGTCGCGGTGACCGCACCACGCGCCCTGATCGCCGAGGCCGTGAACGTCATCGTCTATATCGCCGGTCGCGGTCATGCGCGCCGCGTGCAGGAAATCGCCCGCGTCACCGGCTTCGACAGCCACGGCTACCAACTCAGCACGGAGCTGCTGCCTTCCTTCCCCTTACTTTCATTAACGCCCGGAGAACCGTCATGACACCTGTACACACATCAAATGCTTCAAACATTTCCGTAAATCCGCTTCCGCACACAATCCGGCTTCAGGCCGGTATACAGATCGTCGCCGTGGCGGCGCTGTTGCTGTGCGTGGCGCTCCCAGCACACGCGGCTGGTTCCAGCATGCCGTGGGAGGCACCGCTGCAATCGGTGCTGGCATCCATCCAGGGACCGGTGGCGCGCATCATCGCAGTGATCATCATCATTGCCACCGGCCTGACGCTGGCGTTCGGCGACACCAACGGCGGCTTTCGCAAGCTGGTGCAGATCGTCTTCGGACTGTCGATTGCGTTCGCCGCATCCTCGTTCTTCCTGACCTTCTTCGGCTTTGCCGGCGGAGCGGTAATCGCATGAACGGGCTGCCTGCTGACGCACCCGGTTTTGAAGTACCGCTGCATCGTTCGTTGACCGAACCCATTTTGCTGGGCGGCGCCCCGCGCACGGTGGCGATTGCCAACGGCACGCTGGCCGCTGCGGTCGGTCTCGGGTTGCAGCTTTGGCTCCCCGGTCTTGCACTGTGGATTGTCGGGCACTCGCTGGCGGTATGGGGCGCGCGGCAGGATGCGCAGTTCATGGCGGTGTTCGCGCGGCACATCAAGCACCGCATGCTGTTGGACGTATGAGGCCCACGGAGAACACATCATGATGCATCTTGCCGAATACCGCGCACGCCCCGCGCTGCTGTCAGACTGGTTGCCTTGGGCCGGGCTGGTCGCGCCGGGCGTCGTACTCAACAAGGACGGTTCGTTCCAGCGCACGGCGCGGTTTCGCGGGCCCGACCTGGATAGCGCAACGCAGGGCGAATTGATCGCCACGGCGGCGCGATTGAACAATGCGTTGCGCCGGTTCGGTTCCGGCTGGGCGCTGTTCGTAGAGGCCGAACGGCGCGAAGCGGCGGACTATCCTGTGTCGGTATTTCCCGAGCCGCTGTCGTGGCTGGTCGATGAAGAGCGCCGCGCCGTTTTTGAGGAAGCCGATAGCCACTTCGAGAGCAAATACCACCTGACGCTGCTCTACCTGCCACCCGAGGAATCAACAGCCCGCGCCGCCAAGCTGCTGTATGAGAACAGCAAGGTCGAAGGCGTGGACTGGCGCGAACGGCTGGAGGGCTTCGTTTCGGAAACCGAACGCTTTTTCGGATTGCTCGAAGGGGTGATGCCGGAAATTGCTTGGCTCGACGACGGCCAGACCTTAACCTATCTGCATGCCTGCGTGTCCACGCGCCGCCATGCAGTGGCCGTGCCCGAAGTGCCGATGCACCTGGATGCGCTGCTGGCCGATGAACCGCTGACGGGTGGGCTGGCACCGATGCTCGGGAACCAGCATCTGCGCGTCGCGTCGGTGCGGGGATTTCCGACCTCAACCTGGCCCGGCCTGCTCGACGACCTCAACCGCCTGGGCTTCGCCTACCGCTGGAGCACACGTTTCCTGTGCCTGGACAAGGCTGAGGCGGAGAAGGAACTGATACGGCTGCGCCGCCAGTGGTTCGCCAAGCGCAAGAACATTGTCGCGCTGCTGCGCGAAACCATCTTTCAGCATGAAAGCCCGCTGGTGGATTCCGATGCATCGAACAAGGCAGCGGATGCCGATGCGGCGTTGCAAGAACTTGGCAGTGACCAAGTGTCGTTCGGCTACGTCACCGCAACCGTGACGGTACTCGATACCGATGCAACGGCCGCTGACGAAAAACTGCGCGCAGTGGAACGGACTATCCAGGGTCGCGGCTTCGTGACGATTCCCGAAACCTTGAATGCGGTCGATGCCTGGCTGTCGTCGATTCCGGGACACGCTTACGCCAACGTGCGCCAGCCCATTGTCTCGACCTTGAATCTGGCCCACATGCTGCCGGTGTCGGCAGTGTGGGCCGGGCAAGAGCGCAATGCGCATCTGGACGGCCCACCGCTGATCGTGACCCGCACCGATGGCGCGACGCCGTTCCGGCTGGTCACGCACATCGGCGACGTCGGCAACACGCTCGTGGTCGGCCCCATCGGCATGGGCAAGTCCGTACTGTTGGCCACGTTGGCCATGCAGTTCCGCCGCTATGCCGGTTCCCGCATTTTCGCGTTCGACATGGGGCGTTCGATTCGCGCCACCGTGCTCGGACTCGGTGGCGAGCACTACGACCTGGGCGCAGACGGTGCCATCGCCTTCCAGCCGCTGGCCCGCATCGACCAGGACAGCTACCGGGCCTGGGCCGCCGAGTGGGTCGAAGACCGCTTGATTCATGAAGGCGTGGCCGTTGGGCCAGACGTGAAAGACGCTGTGTGGTCGGCGCTGAACAGTCTGGCCAGTGCGCCGTTGGATCAGCGCACCATGACCGGCCTGTCTGTGCTGCTGCAATCGAACGCATTGCGACAGGCCTTGCAACCCTATGTGCTGGGCGGCGCGCACGGCAAGCTGCTGGACGCCGACCACGACCGCCTGGGCTTCGCGGACGTGCAGTGCTTCGAGATGGAAGAACTGATGCACAGCAAGGCGGCGGCGCTGGCTGTGCTGCGCTACCTGTTCGCGCGCTTCGAGGAACGCCTGGATGGTGCACCAACTCTGTTGATCCTTGATGAGGCATGGCTATTCCTCGATGACCCGGTGTTCGCCGCGCGCATTCGGCAATGGCTGAAGACGCTGCGCAAAAAGAATGTGTCGGTGATCTTCGCCACGCAATCGCTGGCGGACATCAAGGACTCCAGTATTGCGCCGGCCATCATCGAAAGCTGCGTGAACCGCATTTTCTTGCCCAATCCGCAGGCGACCGAGCCGCAGATTCGCACCATCTACGAAGGCTTCGGCCTGAATGCGCGGCAGATCACTATCGTGGCGACTGCTCAACCCAAGCGCGATTACTACTACCAGTCGCGGCTCGGCAACCGGGTCTTCGATCTGGGACTCGGGCCGGTGGCGCTGGCATTTGCCGGTGCAGCCAAGCCCGAAGACCAGCGCGCTATCGACACCGTGTCCGCGTCGGTGCCACCTGCGGACTTCGCAGCCGCCTGGCTTCGCCATCGCGGCCTCCACTGGGCCGCAGACCTTATTCCCTCCCACCCGTCGTTCCCCTCTATTCATCAGTTCACACACCAGGAGAAGCAGCCATGAAGAAAACCTTGCTTGCCATCGCCGCCACCGTTCTGGTGGGCGCCATGCCCGCTGCGCAAGCGCAGTGGATCGTGCTCGACCCGGCCAATCTCGTGCAAAACATCATGACGGCTGCCCGAGAGCTGGAACAAATCAACAACCAGATCAAGCAGCTTCAGAACGAGGCGAAGAACCTGACCAGTCTCAACTTCAACTCGCTCGGCCAACTGACTGCGGCCCTTGCTGCAACGAATCAGCTCTTGCAACAGGCGCAGGGACTATCCTTGAATCTGTCGCAGATGGAAACCGCATTCGCGCGGCTCTATCCCACCGCGTATACCGCATCGACCTCGGGCAGCCAGATGGCGCTCGACGCAAACCAACGGTGGCAGAACTCACTGGAAGCGCTACGCACTGCGGCCAAGGTGCAGTCGCAGTCGGTGCAGAACTTCGCGTCCGACCAGCAGACACTGAGCGACCTTGTGACCACCAGCCAGTCGGCGGTGGGCGCGCTGCAAGCCATGCAGGCGACGAACCAATTGCTGGCGCTGCAATCCCGCCAAGCCATCCAGGCGCAGCAGCTTCAGGTCACGCAGGACCGGGCTGTCGCACTGGAACAGGCGCGCCAGGTCGCAGTTCAAGAACGCGCCGTTGAGGTGAGTCGGCGCTTCCAGGGTGCTGGCACACCCTACACGCCCGCCACCGTCAACTACTACAACCAATGAGAACACGACCATGAAAAAACTTCTGACCATTGCCGTCTGCACCTTGTTGCTGGCCGCGTGCCATCAACGGACACCCACCGATTCTGTCAAATCGCTGATGGCCAATACCGAGCGACTGAAGGACGTTCGCGCCCAGTGCAAAGCCGATCACGCCAAGGTCGGCGATGCGCTATGCAACATGGCCGCCGAGGCCACGCGGCGGATATTCATGAGCATCGGCACGCCGTACACCCCTGCACCTGTACCTACGCCCGCGCCACCGGCTACGCCGCGTTCCGCGCCGAAGGACTGAGCCATGAACGACTTGTCGGTCATCGACCACTTCCTCGATGTCTTCTCGCGCTACATCGACTCGGGTTTCGGGTTGCTGCATGGCGAGGTGGCGTTTCTCACCGCCACGCTGGTGGTGATCGACATGACGCTGGCCGGGCTGTTCTGGGCGATGGGCGGCGAAGACGTCATCGGCAAGCTGATCAAGAAGACCCTGTACGTCGGCGCCTTCGCTTTCATCATCGGCAATTTCAACAGTCTGGCGGGAATTCTGTTCCGCTCCTTCGCCGGGCTCGGGTTGGTGGCGTCGGGTTCTACGCTGACGCAAGCGCAATTTCTGCGGCCTGGACTACTGGCTAAGGTCGGCGTCGATGCAGCGCGGCCCATCATGGCCCAAATCAGCGGCATGACCGGCTTTCCGGAAGTGTTCGCGAACCTTGATGTCATCACGGTGCTGTTCCTCGCCTGGCTGGTGGTGATCATCAGCTTCTTCGTGTTGGCGGTGCAACTCTTCGTCACGCTAATCGAATTCAAACTGACCACACTCGCGGGCTTCGTGCTGGTGCCGTTTGCGTTGTGGAACAAGACGGCATTTCTGGCCGAGCGGGTATTGGGCAATGTGGTGTCGTCTGGCATCAAGGTGTTGGTGCTGGCCGTCATCGTGGGCATTGGCACGGGACTGTTTGCGCAGTTTCAAGTGCCGCCCGGCGGCGAGCCATCCATTGATCTGGCGCTGACCATCATGCTGGCCTCGCTGGCGATGCTGGGGCTGGGAATCTTCGGGCCGGGCATCGCGACCGGACTGGTATCGGGCGCACCACAGCTCGGCGCCGGCGCTGCGGCCGCAACGGGACTGGGTGTCGCCGGTTTGGCGGTGGCCGGTGGTGCCGCTATCGCATCGGGGGGCGCAGCCGTAGCTGCTGGTGCGCGCATGCTGCCGGGTGCCGCGCGCGCAGCCAGCTCCATGGCAAGCGGTGCGAAGTCTGCTTACCAGGCCGGTGCTGCTGCATCGGGCGGTAGCGGCGTTCGCGCCGCTGGCGCGGGCCTCGCCAATGTGGCCAAGAGTGGTGCCGGTGCTGTCGGGAAGCAGGTCGCAGCCGGTGCGAAAGCGGTCAAGGACCGCGTAGCGGGTTTCGCTGCGGAGGCTGCTGCGCCTGCGGCGGCAAGCGGTGCACCAGAATCAGCCGAATCGGCAGAAGCCAAGCCCCCTGCGAGCGAGCCTGCTTGGGCTAAACAAATGCGGCGCAAACAGCAGGCCAGCAATGCCGTCTCGACGGCGGCGCACACGTTGCGCGCAGGCGACCACGGCGGCAGCGGTGCCAGCCCGAGCCTGCGCGATGAATCCAACTCCTGACTACAACACCTGATTCCGATACCTGACTCAAACCCTTGAGGAAATAAATTCATGCTATTCAAACGACCCCAGGTGCGCTACTCGGCAACGCCCGAGCCTGTCACCCCCTACCAGGCCGCCGCGCAGGTCTGGGACCAGCGTATCGGCAGTGCCCGCGTGCAGGCGAAGAACTGGCGCGTGATGGCTTTCGGCTGCTTGTCGCTGGCATTGCTGATGGCGGGCGGTCTGGTGTGGCGCTCTGCGCAATCCATCGTCACGCCGTATGTGGTGGAGGTGGCCGCCAGCGGCCAGATGCGCGCCATCGGCGAAGCGACCACGCCGTACAAGCCGAACGACGTGCAGATCGCCTACCACCTGGCGCGCTTCACCACCGACGTGCGCTCGCTGTCGATCGATCCGATCGTTGTGCGCCAAAACTGGCTCGAAGCCTACGACTACACGACGGATAAGGGTGCGATCACGCTGAATGACTACGCACGCACCAACGATCCGTTTTCTCGCATCGGCCAGACCTCGACGGCGGTGGAGGTCACCAGTGTGGTGCGCGCCAGCGAATCCTCGTTCCAGGTGCGCTGGATTGAACGTAACTATGCGCTGGGTGCGCCCTCGGGCACCGAGCGCTGGACCGCCATGCTGTCCGTGGTACTGCAGCCGCCGCGCACCGAAGAACGATTGCGCAAAAACCCGCTGGGAATCTATGTCAACGGCCTGTCCTGGAGCCGTGAACTTGACGCGACTGAAGGAGTAAAGAAACCATGAAAACCCAAATCCGCCCATACGCTGCTTACGCTTTACCGTTAATCCTGAGCGTCACCGTGGCAACCGTCACCGGCTGCGCCACCCATGGACAGCCGCCGCCCGACATCACGCTCGATGAATCTGTCGCCGCGCACGCGTTGCCTGAGCTACCCAAACCCATCGAAGTAGTCGAGGTGTCGAAACCGCTGCCGCTGCCTGAGCAGTTGAAATCCTTACGGAATACGCCCGAGGACAAATCGGCAACCGAATCACCCGATGAGAAAACCCGCGTGGCGCGCGCCAATGCCGAAGCGCGCGTGGCTCCGAGCCGCGAGGGCTACATCAATGCCATCCAGGTCTGGCCTTACGCGGATGGCGCGCTGTATCAGGTCTACACGAGTCCAGGCCGCGTCACCGTCATCGCCTTGCAGCAAGGCGAAGAACTGGTGACGGTCTCGGCCGGCGACACGGTGCGCTGGATCGTCGGCGACACCGCCAGCGGTGCAGGCGCCAGCCAGCGTGTGAACATTCTCGTGAAGCCCACGCGCATCGGGCTCAAGACGAATCTGGTCATCACCACCAATCGCCGCACGTATCTGCTTGAACTGTCTTCGACGCCGCAGGCGTGGATGGCCTCTGCATCGTGGGACTATCCGAAGGATCGCCTGCTGGCCTTGCAGAACCAAGCGAAGCAGGCTCAAGCCTCCGCACCGGTGGACTCGGGCTTGTCGCTGGAGCAGATCAAGTTCCGCTACGCGATCACCGGCGACAGCCCGTCGTGGAAGCCGCTGCGTGCCTTCGACGACGGCGAACGGGTCTACATCCAGTTCCCCGTCGGCATCGCGCAGGGCGAGTTGCCGCCGCTGTTCGTGATCGGGCCGCAAGGCGATGGCCAGCTCGTGAACTATCGCTTTCGCTCACCGTACTACGTGGTGGATCGGTTGTTCGGCGCGGCCGAATTGCGGCTGGGCGCAGATAAGGCCGCCGTTGTTCGCATTGAGCGCACCGATGGCGTGGGCAGCACGGCACGGAGGCATTGAACATGAGCACATCCGCCACGCCACCGCCAACTGGGTCGAATAAGGCCGACCCGGACACCATGGCCTTGCGCGCTTCGCCGCGCCCGGTCACGCGACTGAACCGGCGCATGCTGGCCGTCCTTGCGGGAACGCTGGGTACGGTCGTGTTGGGCGGCACGCTCTGGTCGCTGCAATCGCACCAACGCGAGCGCAGCACTGACGCCGAACTATTCAACGTGGACCGTGTCTCGCATGCCGAGAACCTCGACCAATTGCCCAAGGACTATTCCAAGATACCGGTGGCGGCCAAGCCGGTGCCTGTTTTGGGTCCGCCATTGCCGGGCGACTTGGGTCCAGCCATCGTTGCGCAGCGCAATGCGGGCGCGCAGACTGGGCGCATGGGGCAACCAGATGATGCCGACGCGGCGGCACATTCGGGGGTTTTCTTTCGCAGCGGTGCGGTGAAAGCAGCAGCGTCGCCCTCTGCGAGTACGGCCACGCCCGACGCGGTATCTGGCAACCAGCCATTCAATCCGATGACTCCTGCGGTCGCGTCGGCGCAGCCGACTGACCCGACAACGGTGCAGAACCGACAGGATCAGAAACAAGCCTTCGTCGCCAATGGCGGCGACAAGGAGACCCTCAATCCAGGCAGTCTGCAATTGCCGGCCTCTCCCTACCAGGTCATGGCCGGCACCGTCATTCCGGCGGCACTGGTGACGGGCATCAACTCCGACCTGCCGGGGCAGGTCATCGCCAACGTCACCGAGGCGGTCTACGATACGGCCACTGGTCGCTTCTTGCTAATTCCGCAGGGTTCGCGCCTGATCGGCCGCTACGACAGCCAAGTGTCATTCGGTCAACAGCGGGTGTTACTGGTGTGGACGCGGTTGATCCTGCCAGACACCTCATCCATTTCGCTTGACCGCCTGCCCGGCATCGACCCGGCGGGCTATGCCGGACTGGAAGATGGCGTCGATTGGCATTGGGATCGCATCCTCGCCGGTGCGGCGTTGTCCACGCTGCTCGGCATGGGTGCTGAGCTGGCAGCACCAAACAACAGTGCCAGCAACGGCGGCATCACCGTCGCTGTGCGACAGAGCGCGCAGGACACTGTTAACCAGACTGGCCAGGAGATCACCAAACGCAACGTGAGCATCCAGCCGACGCTCACCATCCGGCCCGGCTTTCCGATGCGGGTCATGGTGAACAAGGATCTGATCCTGCGGCCGTACCAGCCGCTGTTCTTCCAAAGGGGATCGTCGCAATGAGTACAACTACCAGCAAGCTGCGGCTGGGGCCGCTGCCCAAGACTGAGACAGTCAAGATCACTTTTGCCTGCACGAGTGCGCTCAAGACGGAGCTGGACCGATATGCGGCGTTGCATGCGAAGACCTTCGGCGAACCCATCGATACTGCCACGCTGATCCCGCACATGCTGGAGGCGTTCATGGAGCGTGATCGAGTGTTCAAGCGATCCAGTCGGTCGGGCCAATCTAGCCCCCTGGTCATCCATGTCAAGCCAATGAATCATGTGAGCGATTCGGATACGCCAAAACCAGATCATTCCAAGGAATGAAAAATTACTCTGGTTGGCACTTCGCCTCAGTACGCCTACGTGGGTTCCCTGTCGAGACCTTCTGAGTCAATCTGAGGGCATGGTCACTTTTTCAGGATTCGCCATGTTTCTCGCACAATCTGCCGACAACTGCGGCACCCGTCACACACAGATGGTGGCCCCGGCATTCTTCCGCATGGCCGACGTGATTCGCATTACTGCGTTAAGCCGTGCCACCTTGTACCGACGCATTGCAGAAGGGAAATTCCCGCCACCCGTTCACCTCGGAGGGCGTGCATGCGGCTGGACGCCGACAGCGTTACAAGCCTGGGTCGATGATCCGGCTGGCTATTCGATCACGATTGCCACATCGCAACAAGTAACCGACTGAAATTGGCTTACCGTCCAGGCGGCCAGCCTCATGCTGCAATTTGCACACTATTGCCATGTGATGATGGGATAATGTGACATATAGCGTTACAACCGTTGCTCCAAAGACTCACTGGGCATCGTTGCGCTGAGAAAATCGTGGTACGTACCTGTAGCAGTCTGCGTGCGCCACGCAAGCCGGACCCCACTCAATGAGCAGTGTTTCGAATCAAATTCATTTGGGGGTATGCGTGGGGGTACTATCAAAGCGTTATAAAATTAAATTCAATAGAATCAATTACTTAATACAACAATGAAAATTGCCACCTGGAATG
>FSYV01000301.1_pt1 | contig 25152 bp, 15 predicted proteins | sample 1638641 | NCBI WGS metagenome assembly FSYV01 (sample SAMEA3914813, study PRJEB12502) | metagenome | biome: forest; material: soil | place: Canada | collected 2011-07-07 | depth 0.3 m
CCCTCAGCGAGTACGATATCGTCCTGATGCCGAACTTCCAGATCGACAAGTTGCAGAACGACTCGTGCGACCTGGTATTCAATTCGTACAGCCTGGCCGAAATGTCGCCCGAAACGATCGAGCACTACGTGCTGCAAGCGGCCAAGCTGATCAAGGATCGCGGCTGGTTTTTCCATGTAAACCATACCAAGGTCAGTTTGGTGTCGGCCAGGGATTTCCCGATACCGAAAAATTTCACGCTGCTGAGCGAAACCTTCGCGCAATGGAATCTGGGGCGCAACCAGAACATGGACGAGTATGAATTCGTCTATCGGAAAGACGGCGTATGATGGTCGTGCTGGGCATGAGCCATGCCATCAACGTACTGAAGGCCGCCAGTGTCGGCCCATTGGCGATGACGCATCAAAACTGGTCGGAGATAACCAGTGCCGGAGAATTTTTTGATGTGCAAGCCAAACCGGCCCTGATACCCGAGGGGCGGTTGCGCGCGTTTATCGTGTCTCCGGCCAGCGGGTGGGGCAGTGTGGCAGAGATACGGAACCAACCCGATGGGCAGCGACAAGTCGTGGCGACGGAAGGCTATATCAAGCTGTTGCAGTCGCTGGGGCCCGTGCAGGATCAAGGAACGCTGTTTTCCTTCATGCATGGCAACGAGCATTCGATGCTGTCGCTGGTGCAGCACGACAGACCCTATGATTTTGAATTGCCGTGGCGTCAGGATTTGCCCTTGCTCGCGGGGTGCCAGCCGATTCCTTTTGAGGTCGTGCAACGGCAAGTTGAAAAAGCGCTCAATCCGGCGATTGCCTGTGTGGCCATGATGCGCAGCCAGCTCGCACGCATGCGGCTGGTGCATGTTGCACCGCCGCCACCGGTCGCGTCGGAGGCCAGGATCAACCAGGCGCCCGAGGTTTTCCGTGAACGGATTGCCAAGTCTGGCATCACGCCGTTGTCGATTCGCGTCAAGTATTACCTGCTTTCGCTGCGCATGCTGCGCGATGCGCTCAGGCCGTTCAATGTCGAATTGCTCGAGTGCCCGCCCGAAGCGGTCGATGCCGACGGGGCGATCAGGGACGAACTGGCCTATGGCGCAACGCATGGCAACGAAGCCTACGGCGAATTGGTATTGCGGCAAATGCAGACGATGGCCGGCGCTTAGAAAGGAAATGGGCATGCATCCTTATACCAATTTGCCGGACCAGAATTTCTGGAAGCGCTTTGTCGCCAATACACCCTGGCGCGACGTGGAATTGGGCGCTTCGGCCAAGTTCAAGTTATCGGCATCGAGCAAGATTGCAACAGCCGGGAGTTGTTTCGCGCAGCATATTGCGCGCTATCTCAACAAGGCAGGACGTAGCACGTATATCGCCGAAACGCCGCACCCGCTGATGCTGGAATTCGGCGGAGAGAACGAAAGCTACAGTTTGTTCTCGGCGCGTTACGGTAACCTTTATACAGCGCGCCAATGCATCGAGCTGTTCAAGCAGGCTTTCGGCCTGGTACCGATGATTGAGGACTTTGCCGAGCAGGGTGGGCGCATCTATGATCTGCTTCGGCCAAATGCGATTCCAAATGGCTTTGCCGATCTGCAGGAAGCGCGCGGCGATCGGGTTTATCACCTCGCCTGCGTGCGGAAGATGTTCGAAACCGCAGACGTATTCGTTTTTACGCTGGGACTGACCGAATCCTGGTATCACGCCGATCGCGGGCACACTTATCCCGTGTGCCCAGGCACTGCCAAGGGCTTGTATGACCCGCAATTGCACAAATTTCGCAATCTTGGTTATCCGGAAGTCAGCGCCGACCTGGAAGGGTTGATCATCGGCCTGCAGCAGGTCAATCCTGCATTGAAGATCATATTGACCGTTTCACCGGTTCCTCTGGTTGCCACCTACACCGGAAATAATGTGCTGGAAGCGTCGAGTTATTCGAAATCGGTGCTAAGGGCGGTATGCGGCGAAATCGAGTCGCGTTACAATCATGTGCAATATTTTCCTTCATTCGAGATCGTGTCGCATGTGGCATCCTTCGGGCAATACCTGGCGTCGGATTTGCGGGAAGTGACCGAACGCGGCGTATCCCATGTGATGAGCCGCTTTTTTGCGGCGTTTGTCGAAGACGGGTCGCCCGATGCAATATCCGCCCCTGCGACGTCTGCCGCGGCATTGGCACATGCGCCTGCAATTGCGGACGCCGGGGCGCTGCTTGATGTCGAATGCGAGGAGATTTTCAATGACGTTGCCCGCTAAGCAGCAAGATCAGGAGAAAGTACGATGAAAGCGGTCATTCTAGCCGGTGGTCTCGGCACACGCCTCAGTGAAGAAACGGTGGTCAAGCCGAAACCGATGGTGACCATCGGCGGCAAGCCCATCCTGTGGCACATCATGCGCAGCTATTCGCACCACGGGATCAACGAATTTGTGATCTGCTGCGGCTATCGCGGTTACGTCATCAAGGAGTATTTTGCCAACTATTTCCTGCACATGTCGGACGTCACCTTTGACATGAAACACAATCAAATGGAAGTACATAGCCGCAATGCAGAGCCGTGGAAGGTGACAGTCATCGACACCGGCGACGACACCATGACGGGCGGACGCCTGAAGCGCGTTGCGCGCTATGTCGACAAGGACGACATGTTTTGCATGACCTATGGCGACGGCGTTTCCGACGTCAATATCGGTGGATTAATTGAGTTCCATAAACAGCACGGCAAGCTGGCGACGCTGACGGCGACGCAGCCGCCGGGCCGCTTCGGTGCCTTGATACTTGAGGGTACCGCAATATCAAGCTTTCAGGAAAAACCGCAAGGCGACGGTGCCTGGATCAACGGCGGATTCTTTGTGCTGTCGCCCAAGGTGCTCGACTACGTCGAAGGCGATGAAACCATATGGGAACGCAAACCGATGGAACGCCTGGCCGCCGACGGTCAGTTGCAGGCGTATTTCCATGACGGTTTCTGGCAGCCGATGGATACGCTGCGCGACAAAGTGTATCTTGAAGAATTGTGGGATAGCGGGAAAGCGCCTTGGAAAATCTGATCGACAAGACATTCTGGCACGGCAGGCGCGTTTTCCTGACCGGACATACCGGCTTCAAGGGCGGGTGGCTGAGCCTCTGGTTGCAGGCGCTCGGAGCGGAAGTGACCGGCTATGCGCTGCCGCCGCCGTCGACCCCGAATTTGTTCGAAACAGCTGGCGTGGCCGACAGCATGAACTCGATCATCGGCGACATACGCGATGCCGCGGCGGTGAAGCAGGCCATGACCGCCGCACAGCCCGAGATCGTCCTGCATCTGGCGGCGCAGGCGCTGGTGCGCCATTCCTACGCCGAGCCGGCCGAGACGTATGCAATCAATGTGCTCGGATTGGTCAACGTGTTCGAGGCTGTGCGTGCAACGCCGGGCGTGCGAGCCGTGTTGAACGTGACCAGCGACAAATGCTACGAGAACAAGGAATGGGTGTGGGGCTATCGCGAGCATGATCGCATGGGCGGCTACGACCCTTATAGCAACAGCAAGGCCTGCGCCGAACTGGTGACGTCAGCCTATCGCAACTCCTACTTCAACCACGCACGGCATGCCGAGCACGGTGTTGCTCTCGCCAGTGCGCGCGCCGGCAACGTGATCGGCGGCGGCGACTGGGCGCGCGACCGCTTGATTCCCGACATGATGCGGGCCATCGAGCAGGGCGAGCCCGTGCTGATCCGCAATCCTGCTGCAATACGCCCCTGGCAGCATGTGCTCGAACCGTTGTCCGGCTACCTGCAATTGGCGCACTGTTTGCACAAGGATGGAATCGGATTTGCCGAAGGCTGGAATTTCGGGCCGCATGAGGGCGACGTGAAACCCGTCGCCTGGATCGTTGATCGCATCGCCAAAGCCTGGGGCAACGGCGCCAGCTGGGCGCTAGACGGCGCGGAGCATCCGCACGAGGCGCACTACTTGAAACTCGATTGTTCCAAGGCCCATGCCGAATTGGGTTGGCGGCCGCGCTGGAATATTGAACAGGCGATCGATCGTATCGTCGAATGGCACAAGGCGCGCGAGCAGGGCGCAGACATGCGCGAGACGACGCTCGAGCAAATCAGCTCTTATCTATCTGTTTAAAACAAACCAGCGATACGTCTTGTCGACGGTCTGCTCCAGAGAGCAAGTCTGCGTCACGCCGAGCGCGCGCTGCGTGGTGTCAATATCCGGAAAGAGGTCGTCCTGCAGCCCGCGCTTCGATGGGGCGGTATTGGTGACGACGCGCGGCTTGGGCGAGACACGCTCGCCGATCAAAGCGACAAGATCCAGATGTGACACCGGATTGCCGCTACCGACATTGTAGACCGCACCGTTTTCGCCGTTGACCAGGGCGGCCAGAGTCCACCAGGCGGCATCGCTGCCGTAGAGGTAGCTGCGCCGTGCCGAGCCGTCGCCATGAATACGCACGTCGCCGCCGGTCAGCACGTCGCGCAGGAAATTGTTCAGCGCCCATGGGCGATCCAGTTCCTGGTACGGGCCGGCAAACGTGAATGGGCGGATGGTGCTGACCGGCATGCGAAACTGGCTGCGGTAAATTGTCGCCAAACTTTCCGCCGCGCGTTTTGACTCCGCATAAATCGTATGCAGCTGCGCACAGGCCAACGGAAAGAAATCGCTCTCCTTCAACGCACCCGGGCGGGTCGGCGTGCCGCTCACAAGGCACGAACTGACGTTGAGGAAGCGCACCAGGTTATCGAGTTGGGTGGCCGCCTCCAGCGCATTGCTCATGCCCAGCACTGTGGTTTGCTGCACGCGCAGCGGGTCGGAGGAATGCACGCGGTTGTTCGGTATGCCGGCGGCATGCACGACGAAATTGGTATTGCGCGCAAATTCAAACGGTGAGCGCACGTCCTGCGACTTCAGGCGTAAATCGGCGCGCGCGGCGAGATGCGGATATTTTTGCGCCCAATCGCCGGTGTTGCGGGCGTAAATATCAAGCGTGATGCCAAGATGATATTCATCGTTCAAGGCAGCGACGGTTTCAGCGATCCACGTGCCAAGGAACCCAGTCCCGCCGGTGATGGCGATATGCTGAAAGCCCAGCTTGGTGCGAACGTCGGGCTGGTTGGCGACAGCGGACAGGCAATCGTGGCGAATTTCGACGTAGCGATCTGCGTGCATGATTAGCCTTTCTGTCCGGTTATACCTTGCAACGCACTCTTTTCAGCGGCCAGGTCGCGCGCCACCTCGATGATCAGGCTCTCCTGGCCTGCAACGGCATTGCGCTTGCCAAGCGCAAAGAAGATGTCGCGCGGATCGACGTTGTAGTCCAACGCGGCGCGCCCGACTGGCTTGGCGAAGCCGGAAAATACGCCGGCCAGGCCGCTGACGATGGAAAGCGGAGAAATACTCGGCGCCACCGGATTGAATTCCTTTTCCGCGATGTCGGCCGCGTCAAGAATTTTGTACAGGTCGATGCCGGTTTCAAAACCCATGCGCTCGAACACGGCCACCAGCACTTCGAGTTGCGTGTTGCCCGCGCCGGCACCGAAGCCGCGTATTGTGCCGTCGATGATGCTCGCGCCGGCATTGACCGCGTGGACCGAATTGATGACCGCCATGCCGAGATTGTTGTGGCCGTGGAAACCGACCGGGATGGACAGGCCGTCAACCAGCGTCGAAATGCGTTCCGTCACATCTTCGGGGAAATACGCGCCGGCTGAATCCATGATGATGATGGCTTCTGCACCGTAGGATTCCATCTTCTTGGCTTCTTCGAGCAGGATGGCCGGCGAGGCCATATGGCTCATCATCAGCACGCCGAACGCTTCCTTCCCGGCTTCGCGCACATAGCCGATGTGGCGGTCGGTGATGTCGGCTTCGGTGCAATGCGAGGCAATGCGGAACACGTCAACCCCGGCCTCGATCGCCTTCGCCAGATCGTGCTTGATGGTGCAAAAGCCGGGAATCACGTGTATACCTAGGCGCGACCGGCTAAGGTTCTGGCGCGATATGGCGAGGATTTCGTCGTCACTCAGGCGGCATTCGCCAACCAGCATGGAAGACGCGCCCAAGCCGTTGCCATGGCCGACTTCGACGATGGGCACGCCTGCCGCCTCTGCCGCCTTGCAATACGCGATGAAGCTCTCCCGGCTCAACTGATGGCGCACCGCATGATTGCCGTCGCGCAGCGTCGGGTCGCTGATGAGAATTTTCCTGGCCATGTCAAGCCTCCTTGGCAGCAACGGATCGAGCAGTTTCAATGGATAGTGCAGATTTGGCGATCAGTTCCGCCATCGCGATCGCGGCGCAGTTGATGATGTCGAGGTTGCCGGCATATTGCGGCAGGTAATCGCCGGCGCCCAGTACCTTGATGGTCGTCGTCACCTTGTCGCCTTCGATGGTCGGCGGGACGATCAACTGGTACCCCGGTACATATTTCTTGAGCGTTTCGACCATTTCAGCCACCGAGGCGCGAATCGCCGGCAAATCCGGCTGCGCTATCTTGGCATAGATCGTGGTCTGCATGTCGATCGGCGGATGCGCAGGATTCAGGATCAAAATCGCCTTGGTGCGCTTGGCGCCGGAAAATCGTTGCAGTGCATCCTGCGTCGTCTCGATGTATTCGTCGAGATTGTAGCGTGTGGCCGGTCCGGCGCTGCGCGAGGCGATGCTCGATGCCACCTCGATGTAATCGATGTCGGCATGCACGCGCGAAATCGCGTAGCCGATCGGGATCGACGACTGTCCCCCGCAAGTGATCATATTGATGTTGCGTGTGCCGGTGGCCAGGCATAGTTCGGCATTGATGGCCGGAATGCAGAATTCCCCGAGCTTGGCCGGCGTCATGTCGATCACAGTCTTGCCTAGCTTGTCCAGCACGGCCCAGTGTTGGGCGTGCGCATGGGCCGAGGTGCAGTCGAACACCAGGTCGCAGATCGCAGGATCGTTGACGATAGCTTCAATGCCGCGATCGGAGATGGGAACGCCCAGCGCGTTGGCGCGCTTCATCCCGGTAGAATTGAAGTTGCGGCCGGCGAACAGGGTGCAGGTCAAATGCTCGGAGCGCATGACTTTGATCAGCAGGTCGGTGCCGATGTTACCCGATCCGATGATCGCTATCTTGAGTTTTCTTGCCGTAGTCATGTGTGCTGTTTTCATCTGGCTTCACCCTTTTTCTGTGAATCCCATTGTGAACCCCGTTCTGAGCCCTTTTGTGAACCGATCAAAGCAATTTCGACTTTTCGTGCAATCCGTCCAGCATGGCCTTTTCCAGCACGTCGCGAGGCAGGAGCGGGGACAGGTCTTCCAGCGGCGGCGAGACCAGTGTGCCATCTTCGCGTGCCGCGAGCGACAATTTCGGCGAAAATACCTGCTCCGGATGCATGAAGACTTCGCAAATCACCGGCCCTTTGGCCGCCTGCACCAACTCCAGCGTGCGGTCGCATTCGTCCCAGGTGCGAATCTGGTAGGCCGGTATGTCGAACGCCGCTGCCACTTTGCTGTAGTCGGGGCAGGATACGCCCGACGCCCGGTCGGTGCCGACGTGGCCCGATTTGAACATGGCACGTTGGGTGTGCTTGATCATCAGGTAGCCGTCATTGTTGAAGATGAACAGCTTGATCGGCAACTGGTGGTGCACGACCGTCTGCAGTTCCTGGAGGTTCAACATCATGCCGCCATCGCAGTTGAGGCACATGACTTCACCGTGATCGGTGGCGAATGAAGCGCCGATGGCGGCCGGCAAGCCAAAGCCCATTTCGCCAAGACCGGTTGATGTCATCAGCCGCTGGCCGCTTTTGGTGCGCAGCACCTGGTGTCCACTCAGGAGCGCCGTACCCATGTCGGTCACCACGATCTGGTCCGGCTTGAAGACACCGTTCAAGCGTTCCATGAAGCGGTAAGAGTTCATGTAGTCTTCACGGTCGTCGTGCTCGGTGCCGACCCATGGGAATTGCTCGCGATAACGGTCGCACAAGGCCAGCCACTCGTCCCTGCTCCGGAGGACGGCATGTTCAAGCTTTTCAATCAACGCATCGATGAACACGCCGGCATCGCATACCACTATTTCCCTGACGCGCGACGCATGCTTGCGCGCCTCGTCGGCATCAATATCGACCACGTCAATGCGCGCAGAGCGTGCAAGTTCAGTCAGGTCGTAGCCGATTTGCGGCACCGCCATGCGCACGCCAATGTTAAGCAGGTAGTCGCAATTCTGCAGGATGAAATTGGCCGAGCGCTGTCCGTAGACGCCGGCACGGCCAACCACCAGCGGATGCGATGAGTCGATCATGTCGATGCCGGCCCAGGATACGAGCGCAGGTACTGACAGCATCTCCAGCAGCGGCGCAATCTTGTTTTCCGCGCCGGCCAGTCGGATGCCATGCCCGAGCCACAGCAAGGGACGCTGCGCGGCGAGCAAGGCTTCGACCACGTGGTCGACCTGGCGCGACAGCGCCGCTCCTCGATAATCGATCGGAACAGGGGCTGTGAATTGGGCAGACGCGCTGCGTTCGATGCGTGCCGACTGGATATCCATCGGCACCTCAATCCAGCATGGCCCGGGGCGCTGATCGAGGGACACGTGCGCGGCCTTCTCGATTTCGTAGACTGCTTGTTCGGGCGCCGTTACGCGCGATGCATATTTCGTCACCTTGCGCACCATGTCGACCGAGTCGTAGCCTTGTACGCCCCACATGCGCAGCGGATTGTCGAGCCTGGTAAATTTCGAGTTTTCGTTGCCGGCAATCACAATGCCGGGAATGGAGTCGGCCCAAGCCGACACGACGCCTGTCACGCCATTCGTCGAACCGGCGCCGGTCGTCAGCAGCGCCGCCGCCAGCCTGCCGCTGGTTCGGTAGTAAGTCTGCATTGCCATCGTCGCGGCTTGCTCATGGTGAACGCAGATGATTTCCGAAAAGCCGTGGCGGGCAATCGATTCGAACAGGTGCACGTTGCCGGCGCCGATGATGCCGAACACGTGTCGGATGTCCAGCGCTTCGAGTGCTTGGGCGATCAGGTCGCTGACTTTGATTTTTTCAGCGGCAAGATCGGGATTTGCTTGAGGTGAGTCCATTTGGTTCAGCTTATATTCTATTTGTGTTTCGCCTGTGTCGACGTCGATTAAAACCCGACGCCAAAGAATTCTTCCAGTTTGCTGGCAGCATAGTCCAGCATTTCATGAGTCAATCCGGGAAATACGCCGATCCAGAACGTGTCGTTCATCACCCGGTCCGTGTTGACCAGTTCTCCCGAAACGCGGTAATTGCGCCCGATCATGTAGGGCTGGCGCGTCAGGTTGCCGGCGAATAGCAAGCGCGTGCCGATCTTGCGTTGGTCCAGGTAAGTCAGCAGGTCCACGCGCGACGCATCGGCCTCAGGCTTCAGGGTCATCGGGAAACCGAACCAGGACGGGTCGGTGTGTTCGGTCGCCTGCGGCAGGATCAGGAACTCTTCGCACGATTTGAGGCGATTTTTCAGGTAGGCGAAATTGTCCTTGCGTGCCTGGATGAAGCCTGCTGCGCGATCGAGTTGCGCCAGCCCGCAGGCAGCCTGCATGTCGGTAATTTTCAGGTTGTAACCGAGGTGCGAATACGTGTATTTGTGATCGTAGCCTTCAGGCAGGTTGCCCAGCTTCCAGCAAAAGCGCTTGCCGCAGGTATTGTCCTTGCCGGGGGCGCAGTAGCAATCGCGGCCCCAGTCGCGGAACGATTCGGCGATCTGCTTCAATTCGCCATTGTTGGTGAACACCGCGCCGCCTTCGCCCATGGTGATATGGTGCGCCGGATAGAAGCTCATGGTGCCGATGTCGCCGAAGGTGCCGACCATCTGGCCCTTGTAGGTGGAACCGAGGGCATCGCAGCAATCTTCCACCAGCCACAGGTTATGCTTCTTGCAAAGCGCGACAATCACGTCGAGATTGTAGGGATTGCCGAGCGTGTGGGCCAGCATGATCGCTTTGGTTTTGCCGGAGATGGCTGCTTCGATCTTCGATGCATCGATGTTGTAGGTGCCGAGCTCCACATCGACGAAAACGGGAATCGCGCCAAATTGCAGGATCGGGTTGACCGTCGTCGGGAAGCCTGCAGCCACGCCGATCACTTCGTCGCCCGGTTGAATGGCGCGCACCCCAAGCTTGGGCGAGGTCAGCGTGTTGAAGGCCACCAGGTTGGCCGATGAACCCGAATTGACGGTGATCAAATGCTTCACACCGATGAATTTGGCAAGACCTGCCTCGAACTGGTCGTTGAAGCGGCCGGTGGTCAGCCAGGCATCAAGTGACGCCTCGACCATCAATTCCATTTCCCTCGCTCCTACCACCTTGCCGGCAGGCGGAATGGTGGTCACGCCGGGAAAGAAGCCGGTCGGCTTGCTGGCCAAGGCGCCGTATTGCGCTACCAGCGCCGCGATCTGTTCGCGCAGCTGTTCCTTGGTTGGTTGTTCGTTCATTATCTCGATCCTAGTCAATTCTTCGGCGCCGCAGTCATTCTGCGGTCATCCGATACTGTCGGGGTTTCCATGCAAGCCCCGCGACATTCAAATCCTGTAGTAGTCGGCCGTCCATTCGATGGCTTGCCTCAAAGGGGTCCACGCTTCCAGTTTCAATTCGCTGCGACCCCGATCGATTGCCGGCACGTAGCGCAGGCGCGATGCAGCCGGGTCGGGCTGCAGTTGAATTTGACAAGTCTTTTCGGGTGCAATCGCACTTCTTACCGTCTCGGCAAGCTCGGCTATGCTGATGGCCTGATCCGAACCCACATTATACGGATAAGCCGGCTTCCCAAGGCTGAGCAGCGTCAATAGCCAGGTTGCCAGGTCGGCGCCATACAGGTAGGAGCGTAGCGGCGTGCCGTCGCCATTGACCCTGATCGCTTCCGCATGCAAAGCGTCACGGATGAAATTGCCGACGGCGAAATGCCCATCGAGCGCCAGGCCGGGCCCGACAAAGGCGAAACAACGCGCGACGACCGACTCGATGCCGTGTTTCGTTTGATAGAGCGCACCGAGCAGCTCCATTGCACGCTTGCCCTCGCCATAGGCGCTGGCGGTGGACTCCGGTTGGCACGCAAAGCGCGCGTTTTCCGGAATATGCGTGACATCGGCCGGCTGTGGGCCATATACAGCGCCGGAACTGGTAAGCAGTGCGCGTGTGACACCCGATTGCGCGGCAAAATCCAGCACCCGGCGCGTGCCATCGACGATGTCGGTAAATAGTTCCAATGGATGGGCGTGAGCCGCCACGGAGGTATCGGTTGCGGCATGGATCAGTAAATCGTAGTGATCTGCAGGAAACGCGAAATCGCGCACGTTGCCGCGATGCAAGGCCAACCACGCCCGCGTTTGCCAATACGGTTGCCGTTGCAGGAAGCGATCCGGCTCGCGCGACAGCACAGTGACGCGGATATCGGCGCCCAGTCGGTTCAAGCGATCGATTGCAGAAATCAGCCAGAGGCCGAAGAAGCCGGTGCCGCCGGTGAAGAAGATGCTCTTGCCCGCCAGCGGACCGGCATCGAAATGCGCCAGCGTGGAGGCCAAGCCGAGATCGATGATCTCGCGCTGCCGCTCGGCCCGGCGATTCGCGTCGTGGTTCATGGCTTAGCGATGCCCTCCCGCCTTGACGGCGAGCATATGGTCGAACGCTTCCTTGACCCTGGCAATATACGGATTCTTGTAGGCAAAGGTCGGGTTTTTTTCGTCGTGCACAAGCATGGTGGCGTTGGCTTCGAACACCACAATGTCGCCTTGCTGATCAAGCGAACAGTCGATGCCGCAATAGTCGAGCCCGATTGCAACGGATGCCTTGCGCAAGGATTCAAAATGTGCGGCGCCAAATACTGAATGCGGATCCTTCAGGAAGGTTTCTTCCTCCTCGCGCATCCACTTCTGGTTGGCCATGTCGGTGCGGAAATGGTGCACCATCCAATGATCGTGTATGGCCAGATGATAGGGGAGTATCTGGTCATCGAGGAAGACCAGGCGGTATTTGCGATAGTAGCCATCCGGCGCGCAGTAGTCGACAAAATCGCTGACGTAGATCGTCGCATCCGGATTGCGATTGACGAAATTGAAGGCGGCAGCCAACGTGTCGACTTTCTCGAAATCGTCGCCGCCGTGCGTGCCCGCGCAGCGGATCAGGAAGGGCAGGGTGAACTCTGCCAGAGCCTGCTGGCCGGCCTCGCCGGCCAGCGTGGATGCTTCAAAGCGCCGGGTCCTGGGCACGCGGCAAAACGGAATATCGGCCAGGGCACGCGCGATCGATGCGCGGTCAGTTTGCATTATCTTGCTCGGGTGATTGATCACCGGACAATCGAATTGGTCTGCCAATTCCGCTGCCAAGGGCAGCACGTCCTTGCCGTTGTCGGCATCGGCAATCATGTTGAACACCACGTCGACCTTGCTGCGGAGCATGGGCACATCGTGCTTGAGGCCCGCCATGATGCCGACGAAATGGCAATCATAGGGCGCATGCCCAGCCAGATAATTCAGGGGCGTGGAACCGGCGCCGGGCGCGTCGAGCAGCAACAGGGAAAAGGCTGGCTTGGCCTGCTTGCTCGGCCACGTGATCAGCGGTTGGATCTGCTGGGCGCGCAGGAACAGCGCGCGACTTTCTTCGAGTCGTTTTTCCGCCATCAAGACGTTGCCGAGCGTGACGATGGAGCCGGCATCGGCAGGGTTCAACGCAATCGCGCGTTCAAGAAAGGGAATCGCCTCCACGCCGCGCCCGGGCAGGCGTGACAACAAGTCACCCAGACGTCGATGCACCTCGCCAAAGTCGGGATGGGATTGCAGCACCAGGCGGTACCATCCTTCGGCCTCGCTCCAGCGCTCCATGGCACCCGCGACAAAGCCCAGGTTGATGCGTGCCTGGAAATAATTGGGATCGACTTCGAGCGCCCGGCGGAATTCCTTCTCGGCCTCGGTGAAACGGCCAAGATCGCTTAGTTGGGCACCCAGCGTATCATGAGCGGCGGCCGAGCCGGGCGCCAGTTTCAGCAACCGTCGATATGCCGCGATCGATTCCTCACGGCGACCGAGGTTGAAGAACGTAATGGCGAGGTCGTTTTGCGTATCGGCGTCGCCCGGCGCTATCTTCGCTGCGCGCTCCAGCGCGTCGATCGCGTCGACTGCCTTGCCCAGTTGCAAGCGGCATTTTCCCAGGGCCTTCCAGCCGAACACGTGTTCCGGGTGTTGCGTTACGGCTTGCTGCGCCAATTCCTCCAACTGCTGCCACTGGCCTGCTGTATAGAGCGAGACCATGCGATTCATGGTCTCGCTGGAGAGCGGCTGCTTCATTTGCCGTGCCGGCACCGCTTGGCGGCTCGCTTTCTTGTTCACGCTGCTGCTCCTCGCAGGCTGCTGCGTGTGGGCGGATTTGTGTGCGCGGCCATCACGGTTCCCCGATAGACTCGTCGACCGCCTTGCCGAGCGGCCATAGCAGGTAAGACATCACCGAGCGTTTTCCAACGACTATTTCTGCCGTCAAAGTCATGCCGGGCAGCATCTTGGCCTGTGCCGGCAGGTTTTTCAGTTTGGCATTGCCGAAAGTGACACGGCTGAGATAGAAGGCGTCGGTGCCTTGCGCCAGGAGGGAAGGGTTGCCGAGGTTGTCGCGCCGGAAAGCATCTTCGCTGATGGTCTTGATCTTTCCATCCAGCGAGCCGTGCTGCTGGAAGGGAAACGCGTCAAGTTTCAGGCGCACGGTGTCACCGATCTTGACGTAGCCGGTGTCGATTGAATCGATCTGCACCTCCGATTCCAGTTCCGTGCCGAGTTGAACCAGCGTGAACAAGGTTTCCGCTTCACGGATGACGGAGCCCTGCGACAGTTTGGCAATGTCGAGTACGACGCCGTCCGTCGGTGCGGTCATCGTCACCAGTTTATGGCGCCGGTCGGCCTTGCGCAACTGTTCGGCCTGGGTGTCACGGTCGTGCGACGTCGCAAGCAGGTCTTCCAGCATCTTTTGCTTCCAGCTCAGTTCGAAAGTCGATTTATCGGCTTCGGCACCGGCCAGTTGGCGTTTCAGTTCCTGCTCGTGATTTTTCGCCAGTATCAGGTCGCGTTCGACTTCGAGGCGTTTGTCGCGCGCTTCAAGCAAATGCGCGCGTGCGCCGAAATTTTGCGCCACCAGCTTTTCCTGCATGGTTTCAATTTCCTGCAGCGACTTCACACGTGCCGTGAGTATCTGCTGGTCGCCCAGATTCGTCTCGATCTGGGCACGCAGGGTCGCAATCGTTTCATTCAATTTTTGCAGTTGCGCGCGGTAGTTGGCCTGGCGCTGCGTCGACAATTCGGACTCAAGACGGTTATCGTTGTTGCCGCCGGTCTTGAGCTGCGACGTCTTGCCGGCCAGTTCCGCTTTCAATCGCTCGGTCTGATTATCCAGGCTCTCGATATGGCTCTTCAATTCCGCCTGGTCGGCTTCGGCGAAGGTCGAATCGAGCGTGGCCAACGCCTGGCCTTTTTTGACGACCTGGCCGACGCGTACGTCTATGCTTTGTATGACTGCCGTCTCAAGCGGCTGGATCACGATATTGGGCAAAGGCGTGACGATGCGGCCATGCGCCACCACCACGCGGTCGACCTTGAAGAACGTGGCCCATAGGATGAACAGCACCACCATCGTGAATAATGCATACAAGGTGGTGCGAGCGGCGCGCGGTAGCGGACGCCGCTCGATTTCGTCGGCGTCGGGCAGGAAATCGATGGCCGTTTCGGCGGCCTTCGATTTGCCGTTTACAGGTGGCTTGTTTGCTGGTTCCATAATTGCTGGTAGGTTGCACTGCGCGTAAGCAGCTCTTCGTGACGTCCGCTGTCGACCAGTCGGCCTTGTTGCATGACCAGGATTGCATCGGCATTGATCAGTGTCGACAGTCGGTGCGAGATCATGACGACGGTCCGGCCGACGGCGATGCGAGACAGATTGCGGATGAAGATGGCTTCGCTCTCGGGGTCGAGGGCGCTCGCTGCTTCGTCGAGGATCAGGATGCGTGGTTGCGACAGCAGGCAGCGTGCGATGGACAGGCGCTGTTTCTGGCCGCCGCTCAGGTTGGCTGCGTTTTCTTCCAGCAGCGTGTCGTAGCCCTGCGGCAGGCGCTCGATGAACTCGTCGGCGCCGGCCGCCTGGGAGGCTGCGACGATGTCTTCAAACGAGGCGTCTGGCTTGGTAACGCAAATGTTTTCCCGCACGGTGCCGCGGAACAGGAAGTTTTCCTGCAGCACGACGCCGGTCTGGCGCCGCAGGTGCGACAAATCGATTTCGCGCGCATCGATGCCGTCGAAACGGATCAAACCTTCCTGCACCGGATACAGTCCCTGGATCAGCTTGGTCAAGGTGGTTTTGCCCGAGCCGCTGCGGCCGACGATGCCGACCACGGTGCCAGCCTTGACGGTGAAACGCGCGCGATCGAGCGCAGTCTGTGCCGAACCGGGATAGCGGAACGTGACGTCTTCGAAGGAAATCTCGCCTTCCAGTTCTGGCCGCAGGCCGCCGGCGCCGATGCGTCCTTCGGGCGCGCGGTTCATGACTTCGGCCAGCATGCGTACCGACAATGCCGTTTCCTGATATTCATTGACCAGGCCCACGATCTGAATCAGCGGCCCCGTCACCCGGCCGGAAATCATCTGGAAGGCGATCAAGGCGCCGACTGACAGCGTTTGCGCAAAGACATCCTGCGCGCCGAGCACGATGATGGTCACCGGCAGCAGCTTGCCGAGGAAATCGGTGATGGCATTGCCCGAGAGCGATAGTTGCCCGACGCGGAAATGCATGAGGATGGCTTGCGCCGACAATTGGTCCCAGTGGCGCCGCTGGGCCGGTTCAATGGCAAGCGCCTTGACCGTGCGCATGCCGTGCACGGTTTCCACCAGCATGGCTTGCCGTTTCGCTTCGGCACTGTAGAGCGCATTCAGGCGACGCTGGAAGGTTGGGACCAATCCGGCCACGATCGCGCCGATCAGGACTGCGAAACCCAGCGTCAGGCAAGCCAGCTTGACCGAATAGGAAAACAGGATCGGAATGAAGATCACCAGCGCCGTGGTATCGAGCGCAGTGAAAAACATGCGGCCTGTGAGGAACTGGCGTATGCGTTCGAGCTGCTGCATGTGGCGCACTACGACGCCGGCCGTGGTGGTTTCAAAATAGTCGATCGGCAGCGACAGCAAATGGCCGAACGTGCGCCGCGTCAGGCGCATGTCGATCTTGTTGGTTGCAGCCAGCGCCAGGTATTGGCGCAGGAAGCCGAAAATCGCATCGAACACCAGGGCGATGACGATGCCGACTGCGAGCACCCAAAGCGTCGACGAGCTCTGGTGCACCAGCACCTTGTCGATCACCAACTGGAAAAATATCGGGGAAGCCAGCGCCAACACGTGCAGCATCAGCGCCGCAACAGCGATGTCGCGGAAGGCCACTTTCTGCTTGAGAATCTCGGGGATGAACCAGCGCAGGCCGAATGGCTGATTTGGGTCCGTCAGCGCATGGTGACGCTTGAGGAAGATCACGTTGCCGTCCCACACTTCGGCGAAGCCGACGCGCTCCATCATCACGACGCCGGCCGGTTCGGCCAGCGGATCGAGCACGGCAATCCGGCCGGCCCTGCCATCTTCTGCCGCACGGGCACCGACGATGATGACGCTATGGCCGTTTTTCAGGCGCGCCAGGATCGGGAACACGCCGCCCTGGGCGAAAAGTCCGTCCCAGGAAAGCGTGGCGATCTTTGCCTTGAGGCCGATTTCGGCGGCGATACGCAACAGCCGCGAAGGCGATGGCTCCTCGTCGGCCAGCGCATTGTCATGGATCAGGCGTTCAGGATTGACCTGGATGCCATGATGCTGGGCGATGGCGGTCAGGCATTGAATGGCGGAATGTTGATAAGGCGCGGTCATTGTCGTTCTTTATGTTTGGGGCGCACCGCGCACCAGTTGAACTATCGTCGCGCCGAATTCGGCTGCGAACTTGGCCGTATTCATGGCGGCGCTGTTGGTCTTCGCGGCGCGCAGCAGCGCGCGACTGCGGCTCTGGCGTTCCGTGTCGGTGGCGTAGGCGACGGCCTGGTCTTCGTATGCCTGCAACGTATCGGTGATCAGGTCGTTCAAGCCGGCCGAATGCAACAGGCTGCCGGCCATGCGTGCAACGTAGGTGCGACCGGCCAGCGTCACGATCGGCAAACCAGCCCACAGGGCGTCATTGGCAGTCGTGCCGGCGTTGTAGGGCATCGTGTCAAGGAACAGCCCGGCGCTGCCGAAACGGGCCAGATATTCGTCCGGCGTGACACGGCCGGCGAAAAACAGGCGATCCGGGTCGACGCCATAGGCGCGGGCGGCGGCCAACATGTTGGTCTCGGCCCACTCGTTGTCGCGCAGTAGCCAGAGGATGCTGTCGGGCGCGCGGCGCAGGATGCGCATCCAGCAGCCGAACATGTCGGGGGTGATCTTGTAGTTGTTGTTGAACGCGCAAAACACGAATTTACCGAGCGGCAGGCCATACCTGGCTGGATCGTCGATGACGGTTTGGCTGCGTTGGTCGTCGCTGACCTGGAAGCAATCGGGCAGGTAGAGCGGTTTTTCGGTGAAGTAGGGTGCAAGTTCCGGTGGGAAAATGAACTGGTCTGCGATGACATGATCGACATGCGGGATCGCCGAACTGCCGGGATAGCCGAGCCAGGCGATCTGGTACGGCGCCGGTCCCTGGGCGACGATATTGGGCCGTGCCCCCGCCGTCAGTCCTTGCAGGTCGATCAACACGTCGATTTGCTCGGCCGCGATCATGCCTGCCGCGACATCGTCGGAGACTTCGGCAATATCGACGTAGCGGTCGAACGCGTCGACCACGCGCTTGCGGAACGGGGTATCGTCGCTGCGGCTCCAGCCGAATGCAAAGACTTCGAACGTGCTGCGATCGAGCAGTTCGTACAAGCGGACGGTCAGCAGGGAAACGGCATGCAGGCACAGGTCACCCGACACGAAGGCAATCTTGATCTTCGGATGGCCGTAACGGTGCCCGAACGGCACCAGGCGCTCGACCGATATCACATTCTTGGCAGTGTACGATGCGGCTGTCTTCAGCACCCGCGCCGGGTCGTCCGACAGGCCGAGTATGGCCAGCGGCGAAGCCGCTTCCCACATGGCATCGATTGAAATGCCAGGCAGTGGCCGCATGATCGGCCATTTGCATTGTTTCTGACGCGTGTGCAGCCAGTGGTAAAGCGCGTCAGCCTGGCTGGTATCGAGGGCCAGGCTTAGTTGCAACATCTGCTCGGCTTCTTCGTAGCGGTGAAACTTGTCGTACAAGCGCCCCAGGCCATTGTAAAAGAGCTTGAGCATGCCTTTTTGTTCCGGCGCGCCGAGGCTTTCAATGTCGAGCGCACCCTTCCACTGTGCAATGGCTTCGTCAAACCGCCCCTGTTTTTCCAGCTGTACGCCGAGGTTGTACTGTGCTTGGGGGAAATCGCGCTTGCGACACACGGCTTGGCGATAGGCGGATTCGGCCTCCGATTGGGCGCCAGTATCGGCCAACAGCACGCCGAGATTGAAATAGGCCGCATATTCGATGGCTTGAACCGGTTTTCTCAACCAGGCGCGATACAGCCCGATCGCATCATGCTGCCTGTTCGCCGCAATCAATCCCTCGGCCACTGATATCAGTTGGAAAAGATCGAGGCTGCCACTGGCAGCGCGTTCCAATTGTTGATCGTAAGGAATATTTGCAACCTCTGAATTCATGTTTTCCGGCAGTTCGATAAGTCCCTGGATTCCTCGGTATCGGCAGCCCGTGGCCCGTCTCGTCTCCGTGTGTGCGGGCGGGTACAGTCTACCGTCCTAATTTCGCTTGTGCAATCGATAGACCGGGCTATCTTGAACGTCCATGTGCATGCGTTGATCCAATGCGTGCGCGGTCCTCCCGCATTCCCCACTTTATACCGCATGTCGGGGGTGTCGGAATCGGTCGAAAAGAAGGGGTTTTGCCACGCTATAGACCATGGAGATGGCTATTTCGGCGGCATGGCGAGATAAACTGCGGGGTCTTGGAGGTCGAGCCTGGCAGCGTTTTTGTCCGGTGCGACAGCGGCATTGGTCACTGTGATCAAATTGCCACTCGGGTCATATTGGCGCAACAGGGTCGCCATGTCGCTAGTTCGCCGGGCGCCGGCATCGCCCGTACTCGCTACGGCAGGCGAACCGGAATGCGGCGTTGTTTCCCTAACCGTGTGCTGACTGGCACCGGGCGTACGCATTTCTTCGTACGAGGCGTACTGGTTGATGGCCGACACCAGATTGCCGACTTTATCCTGCAGCTTGGCCGAGCCTGCGGCAGTGCCCGGGTGCCGTCTTTGCTCGAATACCAGGCTCTGGAATTGGGCCACGCTCATTGCGTGTATCTGGGCCGTACTCAAATGCGTGGTCTGCAGCGTCGTCATGCCGGCCAATTGGGTCGTGGTCATGGCGACGATGTCGGCGGTCGTGATTGCCACAATCGCGGCGGTCGACAAGGCGTCGATCTGGTCGGTCGACAGGGCCAGGATTTGTGCCGTGCTCAAGGCGGCGATGCCGGCCGTGCGCAGGGCGCCGACGTCGCTTGTCGTCAGCGCGGTGATCTGGTCGGCGGTTAGTCCAAGCCCAATCTGTGCGGTAGTGAGCGCCGCAGCCTGCGCCGTGGTCAATGCGGCGACCTGATCGGTCGTCAAACCCTGGCTGATTTGCCCGGTTGTCATGGCAGCGATGTCGGCCGTGCGCAGGGCCGCGACTTGCGCCGTTCCGAGTCCGGCAATTTGCGCGGTATTCAATCCCTGGGCTACTTGCGCGGTGGTAAGTGCCGCCATTTGTGCCGTGGTCAGCGACGCAAGCTGGTCAGCGCTCAGGCCGAGATTGACCTGGGCGGTGGTCAGCGCAGCGATATCGGCGGTCCGGAATGCGGCAATCTGGGCCGTCGATAACGTGGCGATCTGGCTGGTATTGAAGCCGCGCCCGACTTGCGCCGTGGTCATGGCGGCAATCTGCATGGTAGTCAGCGCAGCCACCTGATCGACGCTCAAGCCCTGGTTGATCTGCAAGGTACTCAGGGCGGCAATATCGACGGTGCTCAAGGCTGCGACCTGATCGATTGACAGTCCTTGGCCGATCTGCGCGGTGGTCAGTGCCGCCACCTGCGCCGTACGCAATGCGGCAACTTGCGTCGAAGTGAGCGCGGCGACTTGATCCACAGTCAGCCCACGATTGATTTGCGCGGTCGTCAAGGCGACGATCTGTGTCGTACTCAAGGCATCGATTTGATCGGTCGAGAGGCCCAGGCTGATTTGTGCCGTCGTGAGCGCAGCGATGTCGGCGGTACGCAATGCCGCGATCTGGGCGCTTGACAGCACCGTCATTTGATCGGTAGTCAGGCCGCGACTGATCTGGGCGGTGCCGAACGCTGCAATCTGGGCCGTCGTCAAGGCGGCGATTTGAGCGTTGGTCAGTCCCTGGTTGATTTGCAGCGTGGTGAGGGCGGCAATGTCGGTGGTGGAAAGTGCGGCGACCTGATCTGGCGACAGGCTCTGGCCGATCTGTGCAGTCGTCAACGCGGAAACTTGCGCCGTGCGCAGTGCATTGACCTGGGTTGACGTCAAGGCCGCAACCTGGTCGGGTGTGAGGCCATGCGCGATTTGTGCCGTCGTCAGGGCCGCGATTTGTGCCGTGGTCAGCGCCTCGATCTGGTCGGTACTCAATTGCGCGACCTGGGCGGTATTGAGGGCGGCAATGTCAGCCGTTCGCAACGAGGCAATCTGCGCTGTCGTCAGCGCCGCCATCTGGTCCGGCGTCAGGCCACGGCTGACTTGCAGCGTGGTCAATCCGGCGATTTGCGTGGTGCTCAGGCCGATGATTTGATCGGTCGTCAATCCGAGGCTGATCTGCATCGTGGTCAACGCAGCTAACTGGACACTGCTCAATGACGCCAGCTGATCGGCTGACAGCCCGGCGATGTCGGCGGTGTTCAGCGCCGCGATCTGCGAGGTCCGCAATGCCGCCACTTGCGCCGTGCCTAGCGCCGCCACCTCGGCAAGTGTCAGGCCCTGGCTGATCTGCGCCGTCGTCAACGCGGCAATTTGCTGCGTGCTGAGCGACGCCAACTGGTCGGTACTGAGGCCGAGGCTGATCTGGGCGGTATTGAGTGCGGCGATTTGCGCGGTATGCAAGGCGGCCAGTTGGGCCGTACTCATGGCGGCAATCTGGTCATTGGTCAGGCCGCGCGAGATTTGCGCCGTGGTCAGTGCGGCAATTTGCATGCTGGTCAACGTTGCAACCTGGTCGGGGGTCAGGCCCTGGCTGATCTGCAAGGTGCCCAGGGCGGCGATATCGACAGTGCGAAGCGCAGTCAATTGTGCTGTCGATAGTGCGGCGATGTCCGCAATGTTGAAGCCGTGACCGATCTGATTGGTCGTCAGGGCGGCGATTTGCGCGCTCGTCAATGCGTGGATCTGGTCTATCGTCAGCCCAAGGTTGATCTGGTTGGTGCTTAGTGCCGCGATCTGGCCGGTACTCATGGCCTGGATTTGTGCTGAAGTCAGTCCCAGGGCAATCTGTGCGGTGTTCAACGCTGCCACATCTGCCGTTCGCAGCGCGGTAATTTGCGCCGTGGTGAGCGCGGCCACCTGATCGATGGATAGGCCGCGACTTACCTGGAGCGTGGTCAAGGCCGCGATCTGCGCGCTGCTCAAGGCTTGAATCTGGTCGAGGGTCAATCCCTGCCCAATTTGCAAGGTGGTGAGCGCAGCAATGTCGGCACTGCGCAGGGCGGCAATCTGTGCCGTTCCGAGATTCGCCAATTGCGCAATGCTCAATCCCTGGCTGACCTGGAGTGTCGTCAAGGCGGCGATTTGCGCGGTGCTGAGAGCCGCAACCTGATCGAGCGTCAATCCCTGATTGACGTCAGCCGTTGTAAGGGCGGCAATCTGGGCGGTGCGCATTGCCGCCAGTTGGTCCAGCGTCAATGCTGCAACCTGGGCAGTGGCAAGTCCTTTGGCAATTTGCGCCGTGCCGAGTGCCGCGATTTGTGCCGTCGATAGCGCGGCTACCTGGGCCGTGGTCAATCCACGGGTAATCTGGGCTGTGGTCAGTGCGGCGATTTGCAGGGTGGTCAGGGCCATCAACTCATCGAGCGTCAGGTATTGGCTGATTTCAGTTGTCGTCAACGCCGCGATCTGGGCAGTCGATAGCGCCGCAACCTGGGCTGTGGTCAAGCCGAGGCCGATCTGGTCGAGTATGGGCAGAGCGACCGCCGAGTTGAGTGCGGCGAGTTGAGCGCTGGACAAGGCGGCAATCTGGGCCGACGTCAAACCGCGCGTAACCTGGGTTGAAGTGAGTGCCGCCAGTTGCGCAGTGCTCATGTCAGCGACCTGGTCGGGCGACAGGCCATAGCGGATCTGCGTGGTCGTCAGCGCCGCGACATCTGCTGTACGCAATGCGGCAATCTGAGGAGCGGTCAGCGCAGAGACTTCGTCGGTCGTCAGGCCTTTGGCAATTTGCAGCGTCGTGAAGGCGGCGATCTGTGCCGTTCCCAGTGCGCTCAAGTCGGCAGTGGTAAGGCCCAGGCTCAATTGCGCTGTCGTAAGTGCCGCAATTTGCGCGGTCGTCAGTACTGCCAACTGGTCTGCGTTCAATCCATTGCGTATCTGGGAAGGGCTGAGCGCGGCGATATCGGCAGTGCGCAGCGCGGCGATTTGTGCCGTGCTCAAGGCTGCCAGTTGATCGGTGTTCAATCCGTGTCCGACCTGGCTGGTCGTCAGGGCGGCGATCTGCACGGGCGTCAATACTTGCAATTGCGCGTCGCTCAAGCCCAGGTTGATTTGTGCCGTAGTCAGCGCGGCAATCTGCGTTGTTGTCAGGGACAGCAACTGGTCAGGCGTCAGCGTGGCGATTTGTGCCGTGGTCAGCGCCGCGATGTCTGCAGTGCGCATGGCTGAAATCTGGGACGTGCTCAATTCCGCAATTTGTGCAAGCGTCAAACCGTGCGCAATTTGCGTCGTCGTCAACGCGGCAATTTGAGCACTGCCGAGTGCCATCACCTGATCCGGCGTCAGCGCCGCCACCTGTGCCGTATTCAAGGCGGCGATCTCGGCCGTGCGCAACGCGAGTATCTGGCCTGAGGTCAAGCTTGCCACTTGATCGGTCGTCAGGCCGTGATTGATTTGATACGTGGTCAGGGCAGCGAGTTGTGCCGTACTCAAGCCGTCAAGTTGTGCCGGAGTCAGCCCCTGGCTCAATTGTGCAGCTGTCAGTGCCGCAATTTGCAGTGTACTGAGTGAAAGTAGCTGGTCCGGGTTCAGCGCCGCCAACTGGGAAGTATTGAGTGCCGCAATTTCCGCCGTTCGAAATATCGCGATCTGCGCGGTGGTCAATGCGGCAATCTGGTCGACCGTCAACCCCTGGTTGACCTGCGCGGTGGTCAATGCGGCGAGTTGCGCCGACGTGAGCGCTGCCATTTGATCCGCCGTGAGTGCTGCAACAAGCGGATTCTGCAACGCGGCGATGTCCGCAGTGGTCAGGGCGCTGATCTGGTCGGGACTGAGTGCCAGCAATTGGTCGACGTTGAGCGCCTTGCTGATTTGCGCGGTATTGAATGCGGCGACCTGGGCCGTGCTGAGAGAGGCTATCTGCGTCGGCGTCAGCGCGGCAAATTCCGCAGTCGTCAGATATTTATTGATTTCGGCCGTGGTCAGTGTCGCCAGTTCAAGGGTCGTCAGTGCGGCGACCTGCGTCGTGGTCAGACCGAGTCCGATTTGCGACGAATTGAGATTGGGTGGTGCCGATATTTTCAGGGCCGCGACCTGGTCGGGCGAGAGCGCCGCAATTTGCGCGGCGGTCAGACCATACGTATCTTGTTGCGTGCTCATCGCGCCAAGTTGCGCGGTCGTCATCGCGGCGACCTGGTCGGGACTAAAACCCTGGCTGATTTGCGTTGTGGTCAATGCCGCGATATCGCGCGTATTGAAACCCTGGCTGATTTGCGTGCCGCTGAATGCCGCCAACTGGGCCGTGCTGAGGGCAACAATGTCGGAAGTCGCAAGCGAGGCAATCTGCGCCGTGGTAAGCAGCGTGATTTGCGTCGTCGTGATTCCAATGACAATGGAACCCATCTTGCTACTCCACTATCGCGTGCCGCTTAGAAGCCCGGCGAATACCAGGGTCGGCACCTGACGGGGTTTGTTGGAAGTTGCCGTGTCTGGATCGACACTGGGCACTGGTATGTTGCTCCATGTTGCCATGCACGTGGCTGGGCAGATCAATCCGGGTAGTGTACTCAATTTGTTTCATTGGTGCAATAAAATGAAGCGCGAGTTGTGCGACGATGTCCGACGAAAAAAACGCCAAGGAATGTTAGTCCTTGGCGTTGATCTTGCCTCGATTATCGTTACTTGGGCGGTGTGGCCAAGTAGCCGGTTTCGTGACTTCCCGTAATGCTCAGACGTTTTTCGCTCGCCGCCGTCTCGCCCGGTCTTGCAATCGGGTTGCCGTTGGCATCGAAGCGTCTCAACTCGTCAACTATGCTGCTGACGCTGCTGGCAATCGCCAAGGTGCCACCGGCGCCTTGATGCGGCATCGCTGCAAGCTTCGTGGTTGCCGTCGTCGCACTCGTGCTTTCCGAGTCGAACGCAGCCATCGCGTTGACCAGGCTGCCTACACGTTGGCGCAACGTGGTCTTCGTGCTGGCCGCCGGCGCCGTGATTGCCGCAACTTCGCCGCTCGTCAGCGCCTCGGCACGACGTCGTTCCTCGAAGGTCAGGGCGACAAATTGCGTGGTCGTCAGCGCGTGGATCTGCGCCGAAGTCAAGCCATGCAGAGTCTGGTTCGTCGTCATTGCTGCGAGTTCGGTCGTGGTCAACGCGCTGACCTGCGTCGTGCTCATCGATGCGATTTGCGCAGTGGTCAAGGCCACAATCTGGGCCGTGGTCAACGCGGCGACCTGATCGGTCGTCAAGCCCTGGTTGATCTGCGCCGTCGTCATTGCCGCAATCTGCGCCGTGCGCATTGCCACCACGTCGTCAGTCGTCAACGCTGCAATTTGCGCAGTCGACAAGCCCAGACTGACTTGAGCGGTGGTGAGTGCCGCCACTTGTGCAGTGGTCAAAGCTGCGACTTGAGCAGTGCTCAGGCCCGATTTGACTTCGTTGGTCGTCAAAGCAGCCACCTGCGCTGTCGTCAGGGCGACGATC
>FSYV01000227.1_pt1 | contig 24681 bp, 20 predicted proteins | sample 1638641 | NCBI WGS metagenome assembly FSYV01 (sample SAMEA3914813, study PRJEB12502) | metagenome | biome: forest; material: soil | place: Canada | collected 2011-07-07 | depth 0.3 m
GTGAGTCCGGGCCGGGCGGCATCGTGCACCAGCACCCAGTCTTCGGCGCCGGCAAAGTCGCTCAACACCTGCAAACCCTTGAGCACCGATACCTTGCGCGTGGCGCCGCCGTTGAAGATGACGGTGACGCGCCCGGCCAAGTGCGGGGCGCCGGCCATCATGTCATTGATGTATTTGTCTTCGGCGTTGACGACGACGTAGGTGTGTTCGATCAGGGGCGATGCGGCGAAGGTGTCGAGCACGTGCAGCAACATCGGTTTGCCTTCGATCATCACGTATTGCTTCGGTGAACTCGATCTCATGCGCGCGCCAACGCCGGCGGCAGGGATCAGGGCAAAGTGGCGAGGCTCGGGGCGTGGCAAATTCATGCTGCAGTCGGACAATTCGATAGGTATGCGAGTGTTGGCGCTATTGCTGCATACTATTCTAGCCTCTTGGCGCTACTCCTGCATCCGGTTTCAGCGCTGTTCGCTCTTTTCCACCTGCGCAACCAGCAAGTCCTTGAATTCATTGAGTTCTTGTGAATTCATGTCCGACACGAGCCAATAGTGCATGCCGTGCTCGGTCCAGTGCAGCAATTGGTAGCCTTCACGCGAGGTTGCAAGGGCCGGTGCCGCCATGTGGCCGCGCTCGGGCCATTCGTAAAGATTGATCGTATGCAAGCGGTGGTGATACACGATGGCCGCGACGTTGTGCCGATCGATGTAATCGAGGCGCCCGCCGACCAATGGATAGCCTTGCGCCGTGAAATCCGCCACGTTCGGCGCGAAATCGAGCTTGTCGGCGAACCAGGGCTTGACCGTGTGCTGGTCGGTCGAGGCCACGTCTGACAGGTGCATCACCATCATCGAGCGGGCATGGCCGGAGATCACGTCCTGCTCCAGCAGATCGACGTCCGTCGGGCGCGACAGGTAGAGCGAGAACATGAAGGCGAAGGCCAGCGCACCGACACCGGCAAAACTGCCGTTGAGCCAGGCCCAGGACAGCTTGAAGGGCGCCTTCTTAACAGGGGCACGCACGGCAGCCTCGGCCGTTTCCTTGCGCGCGGCATCTTCGATCGCCAACCGCACGCGGCGGCGCAGGGCTTCCGGTGCGGCATGGGTTTGCCCTTGCTTCAAGGCCGCTTTCAGATCGGCCAGGGCCGCGCGTTCGGCCTGGCAAGCGGCACAACCGGCCACGTGTTCGGCCAGGCGTGCCGAGCCGGCGGCATCGAGTTCGCCGTCGAGATCGGCTTGCAGCAGTTGTTTGGCTTCTTCGCAATGCATATCAGCGCCCGCCCTTCAGGAGTTCGCCCAGCATCTTGCGTGCACGGGCAAGACGCGACATGACCGTGCCCAGCGGCACGCCGGCAATATCGGCAATTTCCTTGTATGACAAATCATTCATTTCTTTCAACACAATCACTTCACGGAAGGCCGGCGGCAGTTTTTCCAGGGCGCAGTTGACTTCGCGCCGTGTGTCGCTGGCCATCATCGCCTCTTCCGGTCCGGGAGCAACGGCGGCCGGCATCTCCGCGCCTTCCTCGTCTTCGGCGCCGAGCAATTCTTCATCGAAGGCGACGTGGCCGTGCCGCTCTTCGCGCAGCGAGGTGAAATAGGTATTGCGCACGATGGTGAGCAGCCAGGCACGCGCATCGTCGCCGCGAAAGCCGTCGAAAAAGCGGAACGCGCGCAAAGTGGCGTTCTGCACCAGATCTTCGGCATTGTGGTCGTTACGCGTCAGCCAACGCGCCAGGTTGTAGGCCGCATCGAGATGCGGCATCACTATCGACTCGAATTCCCTGGTCTTGTCGTTCACATCCAAATATGCACCTCTTGGTAGTAAAGACTCGGCATGCCTCCGATTTATTCCCGAAATATTTTTTCTTTTCCGGGAATATCCGGGCGAGCGCCGCAGTTATGCATGTTGAGGGCAGCAAATTCCAGCCTTGACAATCAACTAACGAGATTATGACATGCTCCGCACAATTTCCCTCTTCCTGATCCTGGCCGCGCTGGTGCAAGCGCCGGCCTTTGCCGCAGGCGACGCCGTGCATGGCGGCCAGCTTTACCAGGCCAAGTGCACGGCCTGCCATTCGATCGATTACAACGGCGTCGGCCCGGCGCACAAGAAGCTGTTCGGCCGCAAGGCCGGCAGCCTGCCGGACTACAACTATTCCCCGGCGGTGCAGGCTTCGACAGTCGTGTGGGATGAAAAGACGCTCGACAAGTGGCTGACCAATCCGCAGAAATTCATCCCGGGACAAAAAATGGGCTTCCAGGTGGCCTCTCCGCAAGACCGTGCCGACCTGATCGCTTACCTCAAGCAGGCTACGCAATAACACTTCAAATCACAGGAGATTCACCATGATAGACCGACGCAAATTCCTGAAACTCACCGCCGCCGGCGGCGGGGCCGTGTTCATGTCCGGCCTCTATGGCAACGCCTGGGCCGAGGGCGCGGCTTACAAGGACTTCTATTTCGTACAATTGTCCGACACGCATTGGGGCTACACCGGCGACGCCAATCCCGAAGCCGCCAACACGCTCAAGAAAGCCGTGGCTGCCGTCAACGCGCTGGAAGTGCCGCCCGACTTCATCGTCTTCACGGGCGACCTGACGCACACCACCGACGATCCGAAAGAACGCCGCCGCCGCATGGCCGAGGTGCGCGACATCATCGGCGGCCTCAACGTCAAGACGATCCGCTTCATGCCGGGCGAGCACGACGCCTCGCTCGACAACGGCACCGCGTTCAAGGAATATTTCGGCGACACGCATTACAGCTTCGACCACAAGGGCGTGCATTTCATCGCCATCGACAATGTCTCCGACCCGGGCGCCAAGATCGGCGATGCGCAGCTCGATTGGTTGAAGGCCGACCTCGACAAGCAAGCCAAGGATGCGCGCATCGTCGTGCTGACGCACCGGCCCCTGTTCGACCTGGCACCCAAGTGGGACTGGGCCACGCGCGACGGCGACAAGGCGATCGCACTGCTGACGCCTTACAGCAACGTCACCGTGTTCTACGGGCACATCCACCAGGAACACCATCACCAGACCGGCAACATCATGCATCACGCGGCCAAGTCGCTGGTGTTCCCGTTGCCGGTGCCCGGCTCGCAAGACAAGCGCACACCGCTGCCCTGGGACCCGGCAGCGCCATTCAAAGGCCTGGGCTTCCGTGAAATCGAGGCCGATGCCGACAGCAAGGGCTATGAAGTCAAGGAATTCCCGGTCATCAAGGCATAGGCAGGAACACGAACACGAACATGAGCATGAACATGGACAAATCGAGAAGGCATCTGCTACTGGGTGCGATGGGTGTAGTGGGTGCGGGTGCGCTAGCGTTCGCAGGCGTGGCAGGTGCCAAGTCCGCCACGGCAAAAGCCAAGGAAAAAGTGATCAAGCTGGAGGCGAAAAAATTCGTCTACACGCCGAACCGCATCGTGCTGAAGAAGAATCAGGCGGTGGTGCTGGAAATCACCTCGCTCGACTTCACGCACGGCTTCAAGATACCGGACTGGAATATCCGCGCCGACCTGCTGCCTGGGCAGGTGATCAAGGTGCATTTGAAGCCGGATACGGCAGGAGAGTTTGACTTCCTGTGCGACAACTTCTGCGGCGACGGGCACGAGGGGATGAGTGGGAAGATTGTCGTGGAAGCTTGATTTCCGCTCACTGAAGAATTGATTGTAGGGTGGGTGCAACCCACCAATGCTTAAAGAAAGTCTTTGGCGCACTGGTGGGTTGCACCCACCCTACGATTGCTGCGTTAACTCCCCTCGCCCGGGGGAGAGGGGTTCTTACCCGAGCTACGTCAGGGTCAAAACGAATCGCAATGCAACATGCCCGGCGAGCGATAGCACGTCGTCATCAGCGGATAGCGCTGCGCATTTGCCGAAACCCCGAGCTTCAAGACGCAGTTGCGCCAGGCATCGGTGTCGCGCGGGTAGCCGAGCTTGTCGCAAGCCGGGCCGAATTCCGCCATCATGTCTTCCATCTCTTTTTGTGCTCGCGCGGCGCGGTCGGCCGGCGTGGTGCATGCCGCCAACGAAAGAACCGCCAAAGCCAGCATCAGGGTACGCATCATATTCTCCTTTAACCAAGTCTTATTATTGAAATGTTTCCTTCCATGAATCAAGTTTAGCTTAGTTCATCGGTGAATCCTGTAACAGTATTTTAATAACTCGTTACACAATAACCGGCTCTGGGTGCCCGGCGTGCGACGCCCGGCGTGCGACGCCCGGCGTGCGACGCCCGCTACAAATGTAGCCGGGAAGCGTGAATGGCATCGTTTATAATGGCGCAGATGCAATTCGATCTGAAGAAATCCCTCCCCAAGCCCGGCCATCGCTTTGCCCTGCCCGCAGTTCATGGTTCGGCCGACGCCTGCGCGCTTGCACAGGCTGCTGCCGTTTTGAAGGCCGAGCGGCGCATGTTGGCCGTGGTGGTGGCCAATGCCACCGATACGCAACGTCTCTTGAGCGAAATCCCCTGGTTCGAGGGCGAGGCCCTGCGCTGCCACCTGCTGCCCGATTGGGAAACCCTGCCCTACGATGCCTTCTCGCCGCACCAGGACCTCGTGTCGGAACGGCTGGCGACGCTGCACGAAGTCCAGAACGGCCAGTGCGACGTGCTGATCGTACCGGCCACGACAGCACTCTTGCGCATGGCGCCGCCGGCTTTCCTGGCGGCTTACACCTTCTTCTTCAAGCAGGGCGAAACGCTCGACGAAGCGCGGTTGAAGACGCAACTGACACTGGCCGGCTACACCCACGTCAATCAAGTGATGTCGCCCGGCGAATATTCGGTGCGCGGCGGCTTGATCGATCTGTTCCCGATGGGCTCAGCCCTGCCCTACCGGCTGGACCTGTTCGGCGACACCATCGAGACCATCCGCACTTTCGATGCCGATACGCAGCGTTCGCTCTACCCGGTCAAGGAAGTGCGCCTCTTGCCGGGGCGCGAATTCCCGATGGATGAAGCGGCGCGCACCGCCTTCCGCGCACGCTGGCGCGAGCAGTTCGAGGGCGATCCGTCCAAGTCTGCCATCTACAAGGACATCGGCCACGGCATCGCCTCGGCCGGTATCGAATACTATTTGCCGCTGTTTTTCGACGAGACGGCGACGCTGTTCCAGTATCTGCCCGCCGATGCGACCTTCGCCCTGGTCGGCGATATCGATGGCGCCATCAAGCGCTTCTGGAGCGATACCGGCTCGCGCTACCAATTCCTCAAGGCCGACCGCGAACGCCCGCTGCTCTCGCCCGAACGCCTGTTCCTGACCGACGAAGATTTCTTCACCCTGGCCAAGCCCCATGGGCGCTGGGTGGTGCAGAAGAGCGACGTCGCCAGCGAAATCTCTGCGCCCCTGCCCAACATCGCCGTCAATCGCCGCGCCGACGATCCGCTCATCAATCTGCGCTCCTACCTGATGCAGACCGGGCGGCGCGTGATGATCTGCGCCGAATCGCATGGCCGGCGCGAGACCTTGCAGCAATACTTCAACGAATACGACCTGACGCTGCCCCTGTGCGAAGGCTATGCCGACTTCATCACCGGCAGTGCCAAGTTAATGCTGGGCGTGGCACCCTTGCAGGCCGGTTTCGAGCTGGGCGACGCGCAAGGCGGGCTGGCCTTCATCACCGAGACCGAGCTGTATGCCGGTTCGGGCCGCCGTGTCGGCAAGAAGAAGCAGGAAGGCGTCACGCAAGTCGAAGCCATGGTGCGCGACCTGTCGGAATTGAAGATCGGGGATCCGGTGGTGCACGCCAACCACGGCATCGGGCGTTACCTCGGCTTGATCAGCGAAGACATGGGCGAAGGCACGACCGAGTTCCTGCATCTCGAATACGCCAACGAAACCAAGCTCTACGTGCCGGTGTCGCAACTGCACCTGATCTCGCGCTACTCCGGCGCCTCGCCCGAAGATGCGCCGCTGCACACGATGGGTTCGGGCCAGTGGGAAAAGGCCAAGCGCCGCGCCGCGCAGCAGGTGCGCGACACGGCAGCGGAGTTGCTCAATCTTTACGCCCAACGTGCCTTGCGCGAGGGCCACGCGTTCCAGTACTCGGCACATGACTATGAAGCCTTTGCCGAAAGCTTCGGCTTCGACGAAACGCCCGATCAAGCGGCAGCCATCAACGCCGTGATCCGCGACATGACCAGCGGCAAGCCGATGGACCGCCTGATCTGCGGCGACGTCGGTTTCGGCAAGACCGAAGTCGCCTTGCGCGCGGCCTTCGTCGCCGTCATGGGCGGCAAGCAGGTGGCGATCCTGGCGCCGACAACGCTGTTGGCCGAACAACATGCGCAAACCTTCGCCGACCGCTTCGCCGATTGGCCCGTGCGCATCGCCGAACTCTCGCGTTTCCGCACCGGCAAGGAAGTGGCGCAAGCAGTCAAGGGCATGGCCGACGGCACGCTCGACATCGTCATCGGCACGCACAAGCTGCTCTCGCCCGAAGTCAAGTTCACGCGGCTGGGCTTGGTCATCATCGATGAGGAACATCGCTTCGGCGTGCGGCAGAAGGAAGCCTTGAAGGCGCTGCGGGCGGAAGTCGATGTCTTGACGCTGACCGCCACGCCGATCCCGCGCACGCTGGGCATGGCGCTCGAAGGCTTGCGCGACTTTTCGATCATCGCCACGGCGCCGCAGAAACGCCTGGCGATCAAGACCTTCGTGCGCAGCGAAGGCGAATCGGTGATCCGTGAAGCCTGCCTGCGCGAATTGAAGCGCGGCGGCCAGGTTTATTTCCTGCACAACGAAGTCGAGACCATTCAGAACCGCAAGGCCATGCTCGAAGCCCTGCTGCCCGAAGCGCGCGTGGGCGTGGCGCACGGCCAGATGCACGAGCGCGACCTGGAAAAGGTGATGCGCGACTTCGTGGCGCAGCGTTTCAACATCCTCTTGTGCACCACCATCATCGAAACCGGCATCGACGTGCCGACCGCCAACACCATCGTCATGCACCGCGCCGACAAGTTCGGCCTGGCGCAATTGCACCAGTTGCGCGGCCGCGTCGGGCGTTCGCACCACCAGGCCTATGCCTATCTGTTGGTGCACGACGTAAGCGGTTTGACCAAGCTGGCGCAGCGCCGGCTGGACGCGATTCAGCAGATGGAAGAACTGGGCAGCGGCTTCTATCTCGCCATGCACGACCTGGAAATTCGCGGCGCGGGCGAAGTGCTCGGCGAAAACCAGTCGGGCGAGATGGTGGAAATCGGCTTCCAGCTGTATTCCGACATGTTGAACGAAGCCGTGCGGGCATTGAAGAATGGCGAAGAACCCGATGCCACGGCACCGCTTTCGGCCACCACAGAAATCAATCTGCACGTGCCGGCGCTCTTGCCCAACGACTATTGCGGCGACGTGCACGAACGGCTTTCGCTCTACAAGCGCCTGGCCAATTGCGAATCGGCCGAGCGCATCGATGACCTCCAGGAAGAGTTGATCGACCGCTTCGGCAAGCTGCCCGACCCGGGCCGCGCGCTGATCGAAACGCATCGCCTGCGTATTGCCGCCAAACCGGCCGGCATCATCAAGATCGATGCCCACGGCGAATCGCTCTCGCTGCAATTCAAGCCCAATCCGCCGATCGATGCGATGCGCATCATCGAGCTGATCCAGAAAAACCGCCACATCAAATTGAATGGACAAGACAAGCTGAAGGTAACCGCCAGCATGCCCGACCTGCCCGCGCGCGTGGCGCAGGTCAAGGGCGTGTTGAAGAGCCTGCTTGGCTGACCGACTGACCTGCAATGACGAACCTTACCCTGCAAGGATTGCATACCGACCGCGCCGTGATCGACCAGATCGCCGCTGCGGCAGGCGCCGCGCGCACCGTTGCGCTCGGCCCCAACGCCTATCGCTGCGAAGGCGTGACGCTTGCGGCCAAGGCGCAGGTGGAAGCGCTGTGCGCCGAACATCAACTCGACTGCGCCTTCCTGGCCGACGATCATGGCCGCGACTACAAGCTGCTCGCGATGGACATGGATTCGACCCTGATCACCATCGAATGCATCGACGAGATCGCCGACATGCAGGGCTTGAAGGCGGAAGTCTCGGCCATCACCGAAGCGGCCATGCGCGGCGAGATCGATTTCCGCGAAAGCCTGGCGCGGCGCGTGGCACTCTTGCAGGGGCTTGATGCAGGAGCCTTGCAGCGCGTGTATGACGAGCGGCTGGACTTGTCGCCCGGCGCCCTGCCCATGCTTGAGGCGGTGCGTGCGGCGGGGATGAAGACCTTGCTGGTGTCAGGCGGATTTACCTTCTTTACCGATAAGTTGAAAGAGCGCTTGCAGCTTGACCATACGCACGCCAATCAGTTGGAAGTTGTCGATGGCAAGTTGACCGGCAAGGTGATTGGCGCTGTGGTTGATGCTGAGGAAAAGCGCAACACGCTGCTGGCGGTGTGCGCGGAGATGGGCATTGCGCCTGTGCAGGCCATTGCAATGGGCGATGGGGCCAATGATTTGCGCATGATGGATGCGGCTGGCTTGTCGGTGGCGTTTCGGGCGAAGCCGGCGGTGCGGGTGAAGGCGGACGTGGCGCTGAATGTTGTCGGACTGGATGGGGTGCTGGCGTTTTTGAACTAGCGCTGAAAGCCCCTCTCCCGCAGGCGGGAGAGGGGTTGGGGTGAGGGAGGTTGCGACGTGGCTCTGCCAATTTCAAACAAAGTAGCACGCTGATCCGTCGATTTTTCACGCGCTGTCAACTCTCCCCTCGCCCGCGGGCGGGAGAGGGGCTGGGGGTGAGGGAGGTTGCGAGTTGGCTCAATTCTTTAGACAACAAATCTGGGTGCTAAGAGAGTGATCCTCTCTGGATAAACTCAAAGTAGCACGTAGATCGGCTAAATTCTCAACCGCAGCCAGATCATAACCTCCCTCACCCCCTCCCCTCTCCCGCCTGCGGGCGAGGGGTGACCAGCCGGTGCAGGCGAGAATCGGCGGTTGTACGCAAGCGCAAATACCTCGTTTGACAATCCCTCACTTAACATTGTCCCGCCAAGTCACACACCACCCCACCCAAAACAAACCAATTACCCACCACTGGTATCACCAAAAAAGCCCACCCCAACCCGCAATCCCCCCATGAATACAGGCCTTCCCGCGCCAATCTGGTATTCATCCCCACCGCTCCCCCACCAATAATTCCCCTCCCCAACCCGTTCCCCAACCACCCGAAAACGTGTAATCTATGCACCAAATTTGTTAAATCGCCTGCATCACCACGAAAGTCGCCGGCAGGCGTAAGCTATAAAACTATAACGATATGCCATCCACTCTCCCGCGGTCACAGGCGACGCAGTTATGAAATTGAGTACTTTCTCGTTCGAGCCGGCAACAGGCTGGTCGCAGAAGGCATTTCCTGCGCTCGATTCCGAGCAAACGCTGGTGCTGGTGTTCGCCTCGCCTGATTACTTCGATCAGCCTGAAGCCCTGTGGGAGCTGTTCAACGCCTATCCGCAAGCGCAGATCGTCGGCTGTTCCACGGCGGGGGAAATCATCGGCCCGCTGGTCAACGACACGAGTCTCTCGGTGGCCGTGCTGCAGTTCGAGCGCAGCAAGCTTGAAGTCGTGTCGGCCGATATCGCCGATGCCAGCGATTCGTTTGCCGTCGGCGCCGATCTGGGGCGCCAGCTCAGCAGCCGGCAATTGTCGGCGGTGTTTGTCCTGTGCGACGGCTTGCACGTCAACGGCAGCGAATTGGTGAAGGGTTTGAATTCGGCGCTGCCCTCGGGCGTGACCGTCACAGGCGGCCTGGCCGGCGATGGCGACCGCTTCGCGCGCACCTGGGTGATACGCGAACGCCGTCCGCAAAGCGGCGCGGTGACCGCCGTCGGCTTCTACGGCAGGCGCCTGCGCGTAACACATGGCTCGCGCGGCGGCTGGGACAGCTTCGGCCCCGAGCGGCGCGTCACGCGCTCGGTCGGCAACGTGCTCTATGAATTGGACGGCAAGCCCGCGCTCGATCTCTACAAGGAATATCTCGGCGAACGCGCCTCCGGCCTGCCCGCCACGGGCCTCCTGTTCCCGCTCTCGATCCGCGAAGACGCCAAGGACGCGCGGCAACTGGTGCGCACCATCTTGGCGGTCGATGAAGAACACCAATCGCTGACCTTTGCCGGCGATATCCCGCAGGATTCTTTGGCGCAGCTGATGCGCGCGAACTTCGACCGCCTGGTCAGCGGCGCCAGCGCAGCGGCCGATCAGGCGAAGTGGAAAACCGGCAATGGCGACGACACGCTGGCCATCGCAATCAGTTGCGTGGGACGGCGCCTGGTGCTGGGTGAGCGCATCGAGGAAGAAACCGAAATCACGCTGGAACACCTGCCGCCGGGCACGCAGCAGATCGGCTTCTATTCCTATGGCGAGATTTCGCCGCATGCGGGCGGTTCGTGCGAATTGCACAACCAGACCATGACGCTGACCACCTTCGCGGAAGTCTGAGCCATGTTCTCATTCCATTCGCTCCTGCTGCGCCAATTGAAACGCCTGGGCATCGAAATGGGCAAGCGCCCGGCCAATGCGCAACAGTGGCTGCTGTTCCTCGACCGCGTCAACCGTGCCTATACCGAAGCCGACCAGGAACGCTACCTGATGGAGCGCTCGCAGGATATCGCCTCGCGCGAGATGCAGGAGCTGTACGGCCATATCGAGGAAGCGCAGCGCATCGCCGGCCTGGGCAACTGGTCGTTCGACCGCGCCAGGCGCCGTGGGCTGTGGTCCAAGGAATGCGCACGCATCTTCGGCCTGAACCCGGCCGCGCCGATGCCGAGCTACAAGGAACTGTCGCGCCGCGTGCACCGCGAAGACCGCATGCAGGTCAAGGACCGCACCGAAGCGGCGTTCCACGACGGCAAGGATTTCGAAATCGAATTCCGCTGGCTCATGGGCGACGGCAGCACACGCTGGGTGCGCGTGGTAGCGCAGGTGATGAAGGACGAGCGCGGCCGCGTGGTGCGGCTGCATGGCACCGTGATGAACGTCAACGCGCGCAAGCTCGTTGAATTGCGTCAGGCCATGGAACATACCGTCACGCGCCTCCTGGCCGAAGCCGATGCGCCGCTCGAAGTCATGCCTGAGGTGATCGAGACGATTTGCGAGACGGCAGACTGGAAAGGCGGCGTGCTCTGGACGCTCGACAAGCCCGCAGGCACGCTCAACCGCAGCGCCACCTGGAGCCTGCCGCAGCCGCGCATCGAAGCCTTCTTCCGCCAATACAAGATGCAGATGAAGCGCCCGCAAGCCGGCAGCCCGGTGTCGCGCGTGCTGCAATCGAAATCGCCGGAATGGTATGACGACGGCGCGCGCGCCGGCGCCGTGCGCGAGCCGGAGTTGCGCTCGATCTTCGCCTTCCCCGTCGTGACCGGCGGCGAGATCATGGGCATGATGGAATTCTTCAACGACGTGCGCCAGTTCGCCGACCCCGACATGCTGCTCTCGGCCCACTTCATCGGGCGCCACATCGGGCAATTCTTCCAGCGCAGCCAGGCCGAAGCCGCCCTGCGCGAGAGCGAGGCGCACTTCCGCTCGCTCGTCGAGCAGGCTTCCGACAGCTTCTTCGTGCACGACGTCGACGGCCGCTTCATCGACGTCAACCAGCACGCCTGTGAAAGCCTGGGCTACACGCGCGACGAATTGCTAGCGATGAACCTGGCCGACGTCGATCTCGACCAGCCCGTCTCCGAATTGCGCCACCTGCGCGACCGCATCGAAGCGCACGAGGCCGATGAGGCAAATGGGGCACAAGGCACGCACCGGCGCGACCACACACCGGTGGCGCTGGAGAGCCGCCACAAGCGCAAGAACGGCCAAGTGTTCCCGGTCGAAATCCGCATGGGCCCGATCGACATCGACGGCCAGCGCTACCTGCTTTCGCTGGTGCGCGACGTGACCGAGCGCAAGCAGATGCAGGATCACATTCAGCACCTGGCCTATCACGACGCGTTGACCGAGCTGCCCAACCGCGCCATGTTCAACCGCCACCTCAACCACGCCATCGCCAATGCCCAGCGCTATCACAAGGGGCTGGCGGTGCTGTTCATCGACCTGGACCGCTTCAAGAACATCAATGACACCCTGGGCCACGACGCAGGCGACCGGCTGTTGAAGGAGATGGGGCAACGCATCAGCAGTTGCCTGCGCTCGTCCGACGTGGTGGCGCGTCCGAAGCGGGACAATCGCGCGGGCAACGGGGCCAACGGCGCAAGCGGAGGCGGCGATCTGGTGGCGCGCCTGGGCGGCGACGAATTCGTCGTGCTGATCGAGGAAGTGACCGATACCGCGCGCGTATCGCACATCGCGCGCAAGCTGTTGACGGCCCTGGTCAAGGAATTCCCGCTCGAAGGCCAATTGATCCACGTCACCGCCTCGATCGGCATCAGCACCTTCCCCGAGGATGGCCGCAACGAGTTCTCGCTGATGAAGCATGCCGACATCGCCATGTATCGCGCCAAGGAACGCGGCAAGAACACCTTCCAGTTCTATTCGGCGCAGATGGATTTGCATTCGGCGGAATTGCTCGCGTTAGAGTCGGGATTGCGCCGCTCGCTGGAGCGCAAGGAGTTCGTCCTGTTCTACCAGGCCAAGGTCGAAACGCGCACCGGCCGCATCACCGGCGTCGAAGCGCTGGTGCGCTGGCAGCATCCCGAACTCGGGCTGGTGTCGCCGGTCCACTTCATCCCGCTGGCCGAGGAAAGCGGCCTGATCGGCCCGCTGTCGCACTGGGTGATCCAGGAAGCGCTGACGCAGAACCGCCAATGGCAGGAACTGGGCCTGCCCTCGATGCGCGTGGCGATCAACCTCTCGGCACGCCAGTTCATCGATGAAGACTTGCTGACCGACACGCTGCGCGCGCTGAAGGATTCGGGCGTCGATCCGAGCCTGCTCGAACTCGAAATCACCGAGAGCATGATGATGCACAACACCGAGAAGACGGTGCAGATCCTCCATGAACTGCGCCGCACCGGCATCCGCATCGCCATCGACGACTTCGGCATCGGCTATTCGTCGCTGTCGCACCTGAAACGCTTCCCGGTGGACACCATCAAGATCGACCGCTCCTTCATCAAGGACATCCCCGGCGACAAAGCCGACGAAGCCATCACCGAAGCCATCATCGCCATGAGCAAGAGCCTGAAGATCAAGGTAGTGGCCGAGGGCGTGGAGTCGCTCGATCAACTGCTGTTCTTGCGCGCACGCGGCTGCGACGAAATCCAAGGGTACTTCTTCAGCCGCCCGGTGCCGGCGGCCGACTTTGCGCGCCTCTTGACGGAGAACTCCGCCAGCCCTCGGGTGTATGCTTGATTCGGGCATGGCGTTCGCACACCTCTTGTCGTCCCCGCGCAGGCGGGGGCCCAGGATTAAAACCTGCGGCAACGGCGCTCGTGGGTCCCCGTTTTCACGGGGACGACGGACGGAGGGAGGCCACTGGAATGCTTGCCTTGGTCGCATTTGTTGGCGCTGATATGTCGTCCGGTTATGCTTAATCTCTTCCTCAAGTCCCTGCTGGGCGCCGCTGCCGTGCTGGCCATTGCGCTCCTGTCGCGCTCGAAAGTGTTTTTCATCGCCGGGCTGGTGCCGCTGTTTCCCACCTTTGCGCTGATTGCGCATGTGATCGTCGGCACGGAACGCGGCATGGCGGATTTGCGTACCACGGCGCTGTTTGGCTTGTGGTCCTTGATTCCGTATGCAATCTACCTGTCGGTGGTGTATTGGGCCTGCGTGCGGTATTCGCTGGTGGCGACGCTGTCGCTGGCGACGCTGGCCTGGGTGGTGGCGGCGGGGGTGTTGGTGGTGGTTTGGACGAGGTTGTAATTCCTGGCGGTGCGCTGCTGGTGGGTTGCGCTGTGCTTACCCACCCTACCGAATCGCCGCGACAGGCGCAGAATCTATCTGCACGATTGGCTGGCCGCTCATCAACAGAAGTATCTCGAACATCCGGCTGAACTCCCCTCGCCCGCAGGCGAGGGGTGACCGGCAGCCACGTGTCAGATACACCAGTGCGCCACATCAGCCATCCATCTTGGTTCTCATCGGGCAAACTGGTTGGCCGCTCATCGACATAGTATCTCTCGTGCAGCCGGCTGGACTCCCCTCTCCCGCAGGCGGGAGAGGGGTGGGGGTGAGGGAGGTTATGATCTGGCTCTTTACTTCAGACAAAACGTCTATGCATTGAGAAAATAATCTCGCTCCGGCGAAACCAAATCGCAACCGCCCTCACCCCCTCCCCTCTCCCGCCCGCGGGCGAGGGGTGACCGGCAGCCACACTCGGATACGCCAGTGCGTCCCGCTAGCGATCTATCTTGGTTCTCATCGAGCAAACTGGCTGGCCGCTCATCGACATAGTATCTCTCGTGCAGCCGGCTGGACTCCCCTCGCCCGCAGGCGGGAGAGGGGTGACCGGCAGCCACACTCGGATACGCCAGTGCGTCCCGCTAGCGATCTATCTTGGTTCTCATCGAGCAAACCGGCTGGCTGCTCATCGACATAGTATCTCGTGCAGCCGGCTGAACTCCCCTCGCCCGCAGGCGGGAGAGGGGTGGGGCGGGCGGCGGGCCGATGAGGGAGGTTATGATCTGGCTCACTCTTTTAGACAGCAAATCCACACGCTAAGAGATTAATCCCGCTCCTGCCCAGCCAAGTCACCACCGCCCTCACCCCCGCCCCTCTCCCGCCTGCGGGCGAGGGGTGACCGGCAGCCACGCTCAGATACGCCAGTGCGTCCCACTAACTACCTACCTTAACTCTCATCAACAGAAGCCTCTCACAGCCGGCTAAACTCCCCTCGCCCGCGGGCGAGGGGTTCTAAGCATCAGTCCTGACCGCAACATCATTCTTGCCCGCCTCCTCCCCCGCCGCCTCCTCAAACTTCTCCCACGGAATCTCCGTCGCCTCCGGCTTGGGCAAATCCTTGTAATGCACCAAACCCTCGTTGATATAATCGTCCGCGCCCTCGATGCGCTTGCCCTGCTCGGTGTTGCCGGCAGCCGCTTCGCGCGGGGCGACCTTGATCGGGAAGCGCCAGAAAATCTTGTCCAGCTCCAGACCGCAGGTCTTTTGCACGTGGTCGCGCAGGGCGATTTCGATGATGTGCGACAGGCGGAACTGCTTCATCGGCTCGGATTCGACGAAGGCCGTGAAGCGATTGCCTTGCAGATTCACGCAGCCGACTGACACCGCCACGCCGGTCTTGCGGAAATAATCCACCAGCACCCCCGACAGTTGATCGAGCAACTTCCTGCTGCGTGCGGCGCGGCGCTTCTCGCGCACCAGATACACCACCATGGCCAGCACAGCCAGGAGGGCTACGGCTAGCACGCCAAGCACCGGCATGTCGATTTGGGCAGGCATTGCGTTTGGTCTCCTCGATTCATTGACGCTATTGTTTCAGGTTCGGCAACAGGCGCTCGTCTGATATCCCCCGTCCCACGCGCGGGCTTTGATCCCTCGCCCGCCCCATGCGGGGCACCGGCGGCGGGGTCAGGTTTGTTGCCTGCCGCACCATGCGATATAAGGTACCCGGATTTCCCGCTTCGGTACAGTTTTTTGCTTTCGCATTTCGAGGTTGTGCTACAGTGGCGGGCGGCAAAATGCGGGATTGGCGCCCTGCATTTCCCGTCGGACAGCGAATCGCCAGGCGCCTCCGGCAACGCCCGCCTTCTTGCTCGGTGGTATCATAATCCGCTACCAGGGAACGCGGAGCGTTGAACCTTGATCCACCCAAGCGTCGCGATCGATTTGCCCAGGCACCGGCTTTGTAAGCAGAAAGCGGCGCATGGTAACAATTTAAACCGGATAAAACGCCAATAACGTGGCAACATCCCTCATTTGCAGAAGAGATTTGGAGCGCTGTATGCATGTTGTAAGAAAAGCCGTATCGTTTTTTCTGTTGACAATGGTCGCGGCAACGTTGTTGGCCGGCTGCAAGGGCGGCACCAACTCGACCGCCAGCGTAACGCCGCCTACCGGGACGTTCAAATACACCATCTCCGGCCTGACCGTCTCGTTCGATTCCACCGGCTCCCAGAGCGCCGACGGCAGCGCGGCGACGTCCACCTGGACCTTCGGCGACCAAGTCACCTCGTCCACCACCGCCACCACCGGCACGCAGGTCAGCCATACCTATGCCGAACCGGGTAACTATGACGTCTCGCTGCTCGTCACGGACGACCACGGCAGCACCGTCACGATCTCGCACAACATCAACCTGCCCGACTCCTCCGCGACATCGTCCACCGTCGTTCTCGGCGTCGAAGGCTGGGCCTGGGTCGGCGGCGGCAAGTACGTCAACAACACCGGCACCTTCGAAACCGAATTCAATCCCGACCCGCTCAACCAGCCCAGCGCCCGCCAGATGTCCGCGACCTGGTACTCCAGCGGCAAATTCTGGATGTTCGGCGGCGGCGGATACGATTCGGTCGGCACCATCGGCGTCCTCAACGACTTGTGGAACTGCACACCCAGCACCACAAGCGCCACACCGGCCGTCACCTCCTGCGTCTGGACCTGGGTCGGCGGCTCGAACAAAGCCAATGCATCGGGCGTCTACCCATCGACGGCAGGCACCTTCAGCGCCACCAGCCTGCCCGGCGCACGCACGGCAGGGGCCACCTGGACCGACTTGAACGGCAACATGTGGCTCTTCGGCGGCTCCGGCTTGGACTCCAAGGGCAACTCCGGCGTGCTCAACGACATGTGGTCGTTTTCCATCACCGGCCAATCGGAATGGGTCTCCGGCGCCAACGTCGTCAACGACCAGGGCAACACCAGCACCACGCCGCCTTCGCGCGCCTATGCCGCAACCTGGACCGACCGCGACGGCAACTTCTGGCTCTTCGGCGGAGAAGGCACCAACAGCGCCGGCACCACGTACTACTTGAACGACCTGTGGTGCTTCACCCCGGCCTACGTCGACAGCAACAATAACGCCGTGTCTCACGCCTGCAACCAGGAAACGGCAAGCGACAGCGTCACCCCCGTGCCGGGCAAGGCCATCACCGCCGGCACCTGGACGCTGGTGAGCGCCGGCACAGCCAACGGCTCCGGCGCCTATGGCACCATCCTCACCCCCAAGTCCACCAACATCCCCGGCGCCCGCCTGAGCGCACAAGCCTGGGCCGACAACGCAGGCAACCTCTGGCTCTTCGGCGGCAGCGGCTACGATTCCGCAGGCACCGTCGGCTCGATGAACGACGTCTGGCGCTTCAACATCTACGCCAACGCCGGCAACAGCACGCCGCGTGAATGGACCTACATGACCGGCGCCACCACCGCCGGCGCCACCGAAGTTGTCGGCACGCGCGGCATCTATGCCTCGGGCAACGCGCCCAGCGCGCGCCTGGGCACCAGCGGCTGGACCGACGCCAACGGCACGACCCTCTGGCTCTTCGGCGGCAGCGGTTCCGACTCCACCGCCACCAGCACCAGCAGCGACGGCGGCGGCGCCCTGAACGAATTGTGGGCCTTCGATACCACCAGCCTGAAATGGGCCTGGGTAGCCGGCTCGAACACCGCAGGCCAGGCCGGCGTATACCCCGCGCTGCCCCAGGGCGTCCCGTCGAAATACGGCATGCCCGGCTCGCGCTTGTGGTCTAACCTCTGGGTCGATTCCGGCAGCAACGTCTGGCTCTTCGGCGGCGCAGGCGACGATGCCGTCGGCAGCTCCGGCTACCTCACCGACCTCTGGCGCATGACCATCACCAACCCGCCCAGCAACTAACCGGCACCGCCGCACAGCGTACAAAGAACCACCCCAAAGCCGCCGGGCCCGTTCCGGCGGCTTTTTTACGGCTGCCGGCGGGGACAGCAACAACGGCAATAACAGCAATGACAGCGCTCCACGTCATAGAAATCGAACACGGCGAATTCGTCGACGTGCTCGCCATCCCCGGCCGGATCGCCGACATCCTCTGGCCGAAGCAGCACGGCCAGCCGACCCTCGTAGGCCTGTACAAAAAGACCGCCGTGACCGACACCGTGGCCGCCTCGGCCAACGCGATGGCCCAAGCGGCAACCCAAAACCACTGGCGCCTCGAAGCGCCCAGCGAAGAAGATTGGACCATGCTGCAGCACATCTGGCGCGCCCTGCCCCAGATCGCCGGTATCACCCAGGAGCGCTTCGCAGCGCACCGCGAAGCCTTCGAAGCCCACCACAGCCAGGGGCAGCCGCCGTGGCAGCTCCATGCCGAATTCCGCCATCCCGACGAAGACAACCGCCTGCGCCGCAGCCACTGCCGGCATGAACACCTGCGCCTGATCGACGAAGCCATCCGCGCGCACCGGTTACCGGCCCTGACACCGAACCGCACACCGGCGCAAGCGCTGGCACCGGGCGTCATCGTGCGCGTGGACGACATGCGGCACTACCTGCGACCGCTCGGCTTCGCCCTCACCCAGCGCCCCCAACGCGGCGCCGCCAAGGCGCACAGCCGCAGCCAGCCGGCAAGCCAGATCGCCCCCTTGAGCCGCCACAGATCGCAAGAGCAATGGATCATCGAAGCCATCCGCGAACGCCGCCTCCATCCCGACAGGCTCCCCAAAAACCAGAACGGACTCCCCGGCATCAAGGCCCAACTGCGCCAGGCCGCCGAAACGCAAACCAGCCTCTTCACCAGCCACGCCGTATTCGACGCCGCCTGGAAACGCATGAAAGCCCGAGGCGACCTCAAGGACGCCTGACCTGCGCCGCCTGACCGCTGTCTGACCTCCGCCGCCTGACCTCCGCCATGCACGATTAACCTGGTTGTACATGGCACCGCACGGTCAACATGGCGCCGCATCTCACGTCAATCTCACGTCAATCTCACGTCAATCTCACAGCAATCTCACAGCAATCGCCCGTATCGATTGCCGTGCGAAAATTACCGCAGCAAAGCCCAAACGCAGCAAAAACAGCCCTCCAGGTATGGGATGTCGAACCGCACACCATGCCATCGGAGTATGGGATAACACATCCCACACCCCCAACGCAGCACCCGCCGCCAAGCCGCGCCAGCCCTCGCTTGCCGCCCACGTCATCCAGCGCGCAGCAGGGTATGGGACAAAATCTCCCACACCCCCACCCTTGCCGGCATACCCAACGCGCGAAGTATTCTTCGGGTGTCGCGTCACCCGACGCTCAAATAGAGGGTAAGCCAGAATGACATCACTCACCGCCCTTCACGCCCTGCTGCGCCAAGGGAAACAACCGGTCGGACGCCTGGTCTGGATCGGGCTGGACTTCGCACCGGCAAAACACAACGCCATCGCCGTCGACTCGGCATCCCTCCCCAGCGAAACCGAATGCCGGGCCGTCGCCGGCCTCGACGTCATCGTCCTCTACCACGGCTTCGTCGCAGCCTACGGCGTCCTCCGGCGCCTGTGCGGCAACCTCCATCAAGCCAACCCGCGCCGGCTCCAACTGATCGACCTCGATTTCGGTCGCATCGCCTACCTCAAGGTGTCCCAATGAACGCTCCCTACCACATCTGGCAAGCCGAACCGGCCGCGCCCGACCTCCTGCAAGCCCAGGCCACCGCGGCCCTGCAACAGGCAAGGGACGATGCCGCAGCGCACGCAGCATCACACATAACCTCGCACGCACCCGCAAGCGCAGCCAAACCAGCCATCGCCAACGCACGCCGCGTGCAAGTGCGCTGCGCCGCCAGCATCAAGCCCGCCCCGATCACCTGGCTCTGGCCCGGCTGGCTGCCCGCCGGCAAACTCACCATCTTGGCAGGCGACGCCGGGGCCGGCAAAACCACCCTCGCCCTGGGACTTGCCGCCGCCCTCACCGCAGGCAGCGCCTGGCCCGACGACACCCCCTGCGCCACGCGGCGCAACGTCCTCATCTGGTCCGGCGAAGACGCCGCCGAAGACACCATCGTCCCGCGCCTGATCGCAGCCGGCGCCGACAGCACCCGCTGCCACGTCATCGAAGGCGTGGCAGAAGGCGGCGTCAGCGTCGCCTTCGACCCCGCGCAAGACATCGCCGACCTCGCGCAAACCATGACCCGCATCGGCGGCGCCGGCCTCCTCATCATCGACCCGATCGTCAATGCCGTGGCAGGCGACATGCACAAAGCCAACGACGTACGCCGCAGCCTGCAAGCGGTAGTAGACTTCGCCGCCGCCCACGACTGCGCGGTGCTGGGCATCACCCACTTCGCCAAAGGCAGCGCAGGCCGCGCCCCGCAAGAACGCGTACTAGGCAGCCAAGCCTTCGGCGCCCTGGCGCGCATGGTGCTGGTGGCAGCCAAGGAAGAAGACGGCAGCAAACGCGTACTAGCCCGCGCCAAATCCAACATCGCCCAGGACGCAGGCGGCGTAGCCTACCGCATCGAAACCGTGCAGCTTGCAGGCGGAATCGAAACCACCTGCGCCAAATGGGAAGGCCGGATCGAGGGGACGGCGCGGGAGATTTTGGGGGAGATTGAGCATGAAGAAACCACAGGCGAACTAGGCGACGCAACCATCTTCCTGCGCGACCTGCTGTCCGACAGGCCGCTGACGGTCAAGCAGATCAAGGCCGACGCCGATGGCGCGGGGTATTCGTGGGCGACGATGCGGCGGGCGCAGAAGGCGTTGGGGGTGGCGTCGCGGAAGGAAGGCGCCCCACAAAGCGGCGGCCAGCAGTGGATATGGAATCTTCCGAACGACGGCCAGCGGCTGAACGCGCCCAAACCCGCCGACGACGCCCAGGCGCAAAGCTGGAACACATGCCGGCCAAGCGATCACCTTCCGCCACCGGATTGAACATCAAGGCTTGAATTGGGCGGCGTACGGCAGGCCAAGGCGCCCTCAACCGCCGAAGGTGCTCAAATCCGCCGAAGGTGCTCACGTATAAAAGTTGAGCACCTTCGGCAAAATTGAGCACCTTCGGGCGTTGGGGGATACAGCGAGGTCGAATGACTGCCTATGGTGACTGTGAATTTCTGGAATCGACCCAGTGCCGCCATTAGTCAAACTAAAAAGCAGTCATTGAAATCGAAAGAAGTGTCGCTGGAATGAAATCGTTAATCTTCCGGGCGCCAATTGTATATTGACTGTTCGCAGTGGTATCGTGCACTTGGGTCGGCTACCCTCAGTCTCTTGACCTCATCCCATGTTGCTGTCCAGTCCGATTCTGTGGTGATTGCAACACCTGGATATTGGTCGCCAATTTGAATAAACACTCGCCAAATGGGAAGATCGGTAGCAGCAGCGGAATCAAAAAAAGCTTGCAGAAAAGTCTCGAACCAGTCGCAGTCCATCCCCATGGACATGTCGCCGGAACCGGAAAGATTAACCAAGCCCCAAGGCGTCCTTGGGCCGAAACAACACTCGCTAAAGGCAATGCCGCTCTTTGTCCTTTGATGTTCAAGGACGGTCCAAGACGGATAGGCTTCCCCCTCATTTCCCCAGCTCCAGTCACGCATGATGAGCGCAGGTTGAACCAAATGCGCCCGCACGTGCAGAGCGACACGCTCGTCGCTAATCTCGGCGAGCTCGGCGTCGATTAGTGCTTGTATTTGCGACCGTTGTACCAAATCCATTTCTTGCATATATGACCGTTTGCTGGCAAGTTCATCAACGACCACTCGTGGCCGGTGGTTGCCTTTGACGCTATCTTATGTTTTCCCCGCGCTCTTTCAAAACTTCTCGATAGGCCGCAGCCGCTTCTTTTGTCAGCGAAGGTTGATTTTGCCGCCGATAAATTTCTTCCGTGGACAGCATACGGAAGCGCACTTTGAATTCTTCCAATTTCGCGAAGTAGTGCTCCTGCTTGTCCATATCGTTGCTTGCCGGTGCGTATGTCCGCTAATGGTGAGAGTTATAACTGACCGCTTCTGGCCGATCTCGGCCCATCACAAGAACGCCACAAAGCTGACATTCGCATCGATTTACGCACGACTGACACTCTAGCATTCTGTGCAGCATCGGACAACGGCATGCCCAGCACAACCCCCGGCATACCCCGAAGGTGCTCAAATTCTCCGAAGGTGCTCAAGTAAATAAGGTGAGCACCTTCGGCAAAATTGAGCATCTTCGGGCGGCAAAGACAAAAATCCGCATTTCACCCCAAGCACACATCCAACGCATCAAGGCTTCACATGGCTGCCGGACAATCGTGTTTATGGGTCGTGCAGTCCCGCCCCGCTGTTTCCACTGGCGTCGGGTCATGGACGGCGTCACCGGAGCCAAGCCGTGTACACGTTCAAATCATTCTTCAAATTCGAGCTATCCGCATTCCTGGGCCTGCTCGCGCTGGCTGCATTGCTTGGCTTCGCCGCTTCGATGTGCGTACTCTTCTCCGACAACGGCGGGTATTCCGGCGCAACGATTGGCATCATCAAGATCATCGCCCTCATTGTCCTCATTGTCGTGCCTTACTGTGCGCCATTCGTGGTGCTGGCAGGCATCCCGGCCTATTTTCTGTTTCCCCGGCCGAAGGTGATTCATCTGCGCAGCTGGTGGGCGATGCTGACGGCGTTGATCGGGATGGGAACCGCGTTGCTATGCTTCCTGTCAATTCCATTATAAAAAGCGTCTGAAAAGCCCGTAGGGCGGATGAGCGACGCGTTATCCGCCGCATGTGATGAACTTGCGCCACCATCCGGCGGAAGGCGCCTGCGGCTTTTCCGCCCTACGTGCTTAATCGCGTCGATAAGGAGCGCTTTCCCGATCGCGTGGCCGAGATCGAGGCGAGGTTGACCGCCATCGCGGCGACGCGGGAAGCTCGTAGGGCGGAGGAGCGAAGCGTTATCCGCCGTATGTGATGAACTTGCGTCACCATCCGGCGGAAGGCGCCTGCGGCTTTTTCACCCTTCGTCCTACCCGTTGCGCCTCACCGCGTTTGGCGATAACCGAACCTCGGTCAAACTTCCGAACGCTCCACTACCACCTCGCTGAATTGCAGCACGGGTTGTATATCCGTGTAGTTGGCTATGTCGCCCCTGATCTGTTGCGCGTGCGGGGTGCGGGCTGCCAGGAAAGCTTCGACAGATGTGCAGACGAAGTCGCACTTGGCCACGTATACAGGTTCAGTGCCCGGGGCGCCACCCGCGATGCCCTTGTCCACCGTGTAGTACAAGCATGCAGCGCCGAGCAGCTGTTTCATCATTGGCATATGCTTCTCGCGGTAGTAGGCATGATCGAACCGCGCGCCTGCGGCGTAGGGGTACATGACACTGACTTTGATCATCGGGTTTTCTCCTGTCGCTGCACGGCAATCGAGGCGCTGCCGCACGCGACGACGACATCGACGTCGCCGACATGGGGCGTGGCCATGGGTGGAAGCTTCGATCGTAGCATGGATGGCGAAACGCGAACCAGCTCTCTCCACTCGACTGGAAGCCGTGCAACCTTCAGCGCGCAGGGCGGAAAAGCCTGAGGGCCTTGCGCCGGATGGCGTGCAAGTCCGTCACATGCGGCGGATAACGCTTCGCTCATCCGCCCTACGCCTCGCTTACGTCCTCTTTACGCCTTGAACTGCAGCCAGAATATGAACATCATGGCCACCAGCATCAGGAGAATCGCCACCCCCACGAAGCTGAAGGATGTCTCCCCCGGCCCGGTCGATGCTTCTTCACGCAGCTTCTTGCGCGCGTAAAACGCCACGGCGGATAAGACCACCCCGCCGACGAACCAGCCCAGCGAGCGGTCGCCTATCGCAATGACGACGCAGGCAATGGACATGATGAACAGCCAGGCTACAAATGAAGTCCGTCCCATATCGTCTTTCCCTGGAGATTTCGGTGCCGCATTTCCGGGGCCGGGTATGGCATTCGCTGGCACTCGTCGGCGCCCCCGGCATCCCGATATCCCGATATCCCGATATCCCGCTCTACCTTATACGTCCTGGCGCTTACTTTTTGTCCGCAAGAAAGGTCTTGTGGATGACGCCGCCGATCAAGCCGCCAAGCAAGGGGGCGGCCCAGAATACCCACAATTGGCCCAGCGCCCAGCCGCCGACAAACAGCGCCTGCCCGGTCGAGCGGGCGGGGTTGACCGAGGTGTTGGTGACGGGGATGGAAATCAAATGGATCAAGGTCAGTGCCAGGCCGATGGCTATCGGGGCGAAGCCGGCAGGGACGCGCTTTTCGGTCGCGCCCAGAATCACCAGCAGGAAAAAGGCCGTCAGCACGATTTCGATCAGCACTGCCGCTTGCAGGCTGTAGCCGCCGGGCGAATGCTCGCCGTAGCCATTCGAGGCAAAGCCGCCGGACAGGGAGAAGTCCGCCTTGCCCGAGGCGATCAAAAAGAGGACGCCGGCAGCGGCGATGGCGCCGATCACCTGGGCGGCAACGTAGGGCAGGAATTCACGCCATGAAAAACGTCCTGCCACAGCAAGGCCGAAAGACACTGCGGGATTGAAATGGCCGCCGGAAACCGGCCCGAAGGCATAGGCGCCGGTCAGGACGGTGAGGCCGAACGCCAGGGCGACGCCGGTAAATCCGATACCCAGTTGCGGGAAGCCCGCCGCGAGAACGGCGCTGCCGCATCCGCCGAAAACCAGCCAGAAGGTGCCCAATAATTCAGCGAGGAGTTTGCGATTCAGGGAATTGTCCATCATGTTGCTCCGTTACTTTATTAACAATGGCGCAAAGAATAGCGGTTGCCATTGAGTTTGTCGAGTGGCGAATACCCGGACGGAAGCCTTCACCTCATTGCATCAAACGCTTTGGAACCTGTTTCATTCCGGCCAGGCGGAAAATGCCAGCCGGTCCGTGCGCGA
>FSYV01000387.1_pt1 | contig 24657 bp, 17 predicted proteins | sample 1638641 | NCBI WGS metagenome assembly FSYV01 (sample SAMEA3914813, study PRJEB12502) | metagenome | biome: forest; material: soil | place: Canada | collected 2011-07-07 | depth 0.3 m
GAGCGCAAGATGTGGATGTTCGAGGTCGTGCCGGACATCTTGTAGCCGGCTCGCTGGTTCTTGAATTCAGTGGTCGAGGTCAATTGGGTCTTGACCATGTTCGGCAATTCGAGATCGTCGAAGAAGTAATTCATGAATTCTTCGCGCGTCAGCTCGAATATGAAATCGTCTTCCGAAACCTGGTCGCTGTTGCCGGCCTGGCCCTTGCCCGAACCGCCGCCGCCGCGCGGGCGGGCGATGCGGTCGCCTTTCAGGTATTCCTGATTGCCGGGGCTGACGGTCTCCCACACGCCACCGTGCGAGTGACCGAAATTCGGCTCATTCACATCCTTGACCGGAATGGACACCTTTTCGCCGTTTTCGACGTCGGTAATCGAACGGCCCTTTACGGCGCGCGTCACGGCATCCTTGATCTGCCCTTTGTAGCGCCGTAAAAAGCGCTCGCGGTTGACGGCAGATTTATTCTTGCCTTGTGTGCGCCTGTCGATCAGGTAAGCCAACTGTGTCCCCCTTTGTGCGATTGCTCATGCAGCCTGCCGGCACTGTATTCCGCTCAAGCGGAATCCGTGCCAGGCAGACAGGTTCAGGAAGATTTCCTGACGCGCAGATACCATTCGCATAACAATCTGACTTGCTTGGCGGTATATCCCTTGGCAACCATGCGCGAGACGAATTCCTGATGTTTGTTGACATCGTCGGCGCTGGCCTTGGCATTGAAGGAAATAACCGGCAGCAATTCTTCGGTGTTGGAGAACATTTTCTTTTCGATAACGGTGCGCAGCTTTTCGTAGCTGGTCCAAAGCGGATTCTTGCCGGCGTTCTGCGCCCGCGCACGCAAGACGAAATTGACGATTTCGTTGCGGAAGTCCTTCGGGTTCGAAATGCCGGCCGGCTTTTCGATTTTTTCCAGCTCGTTGTTCAGCGCATCGCGGTCGAAACTTTCGCCGGTATCCGGGTCGCGGAATTCCTGGTCCTGGATCCAGAAGTCGGCAAAGGTCACGTAGCGGTCGAATATATTCTGTCCATACTCGGAATAGCTCTCGAGATAGGCGGTCTGGATTTCCTTGCCGATGAATTCCACATAACGCTGGGCGAGAAATTCCTTAATATAAGAGAAATATTTCTGCTCGGTCTCCGGCGGAAATTGCTCGCGTTCGACCTGTTGTTCAAGCACGTAAAGCAGGTGCACCGGATTGGCCGCGACCTCGGTGGTGTCGAAATTGAATACCTTGGACAGTATCTTGAAGGCGAATCGGGTAGACAAGCCGTTCATCCCCTCATCCACCCCGGCATAATCGGCATATTCCTGGCGCGATTTCGCCTTGGGATCGGTATCTTTGAGGTTTTCCCCGTCATATACCTGCATTTTGCTGAAAATGCTGGAGTTTTCGGGCTCTTTCAAGCGCGACAGGATCGCAAACTGTGCCATCATTTTCAGCGTGCCGGGTGCGCAAGGCGCCTGGGCCAGCGACGAATTGCGCACCAGTTTGTCATAAATCTTGATTTCATCGATCACGCGCAGGCAATACGGCACCTTCACTATATAGATACGATCGAGAAAGGCTTCATTGTTCTTGTTATTACGGAAAGTCTTCCATTCGGATTCATTCGAGTGCGCCAACACCACGCCATTGAACGGAATCGCACCAAAACCTTCAGTGCCCTTGTAATTGCCTTCCTGGGTGGCCGTCAATAACGGGTGCAGCACCTTGATGGGCGCCTTGAACATTTCGACGAATTCCATCAAGCCCTGGTTCGACAGGCAAAGGCCGCCGGAATAGCTATAGGCATCGGGATCGTCCTGCGCGTAATCTTCCAGCTTGCGGATATCGACTTTACCCACCAGCGACGATATGTCCTGATTGTTTTCATCGCCCGGCTCGGTCTTGGAAATGGCAATTTGCTTGAGCACCGATGGATAGCGCTTGACCACGCGGAACTTGTTGATGTCGCCATTGAATTCATGCAGGCGCTTGACGGCCCACGGACTTGGGATCGTGCGCAAATAGCGGCGCGGGATGCCAAAGTCCTCTTCCAGGATCGCGCCGTCCTCTTCTTCCTTGAACAGCCCGAGTGGCGATTCGTTGACGGGCGAGCCTTTGATGCAATAAAAAGGCACTTTTTCCATCAAATATTTGAGTTTTTCCGCAATCGACGACTTGCCGCCGCCAACCGGGCCCAGCAGATACAGGATCTGCTTGCGCTCTTCCAGCCCCTGTGCGGCATGGCGGAAGTACGAGACCACTTGCTCGATCACTTCTTCGGTGCCGTAGAATTCGCGAAAAGCCGGATAGATCTTGATGACCTTGTTGGCAAAGATGCGCGACAGGCGCGAGTCGTTGCGGGTATCGACCACCTCGGGTTCGCCGATTGCCGCGAGCATGCGTTCCGCAGCGGAAGCGTAAGCCAATCGATCGCGCTTACAAAGTTCCAGATACTCCTGCAAGGAATATTCTTCTTCCTTGGTTCGCTCGTACCGTGCTGCGAAATTGTCAAAGATGTTCATGAGAATGTCCTTTGATAATATGCTACTGCTCGTTTCGATTGCCCGTCGAATTAATCATACGCTCATTAGGCAAAATCAGTGTAGAACAAAATCGCGAAAAAAGCCGCAATCTGATACCGGCAACAACACGATGAACACGACGCTGTTCCGAACCATCATCTACGTTGTCATAAATGATGTGGTCTTACAAGCTGACTTAACCTTCTTTTTCAATTGCGATTTGGGCACAGTTCGGGCACAGGATAGACCCTGTTACAAGTTCGAAGTTCCTTTATAACGGATGCGCTACCGCTTCGCGTTGACGACAATTCAAGATTTATTTTTTGCGCGGCGCTGCGTTTGCAATGCAAAGCGCGCGGGGTCAATCGTTGCGCAAAGATCACGCTCCAGCGGCAGAGGTTCATGGCACATGCGCGCGGCCAGCAACTCCGCCGCCAGCGGGGCCCACGTCAAACCGCGCGAAGCGAACCCCAGCAGACAGTACAAATCTGCATGACGCGGCACGTCGCGCAAGCGCTCGCCGCGCATGCTCTGCAGCGCACCGAAGTCGGGCACGGCGCCGACCAGAGGCAAGCGATCGGGCGCAACGCAGCGCAGACCCGCACGCCCGGCGAGCGGCAAATCGATCCGCTGCGCAGCCGCTTGCGGAAACAACCGCGACAGCCGCGCAAGATTTTCACGCTGGCTGTCGGCGCGCAATTGAAGGTTCGTATCGGCGTCATAGGTTGCACCGATACAGGAAAAATCGCCGTGCGCCGGAATCACATAGCCATCGCCGCATATCGGCATGGGCAAGTCAGGCAAGAGTTCAGCGGCGACATCGGTCACTTGCCCGCGGATTGCAGCAAGCGGCAACGCGTTCGTTTGTGCAAACTGGGCGCCCGCCACGCCGTTCGCAATCACCACCTGTCCGGCTTGCGCGATCGGTCCCCCGCGTTCGTCGATGACATGCCATCGCGCGTCGATCCGCAACAGCTGCGCCGCTGTGCGTTGATGAATCCTGTCCAATCGCGCACCGCATGACGACAGCAGGGCCGCGCACACGCCGGCCGGATGCGCCCAGCCGCCGCGTTCATACAACCATGCGCCGAAAGCTGACGGCGATTCGGTCGCCGCCACGGCAGCACCCAAGGCCGGCACGAGGCGGCAGATTTCCTCGCCATCAAGGTAGCGCGCATATTCAAGCGGATAGTCAGCGCGCGCCTGCGATATTTCTGTGCGCGCCAGTTGCAGCACGCCATCGCCGGCGCCGTCAAACGCCATGCCGATGCCGCCAATCTCGCGCCATAGTCGTAGTGCAAACAGAAACGCAGCGCACGACCATCGTGCCGCCGGGCTGTCATCCCTGCTCAGCACCGGCATGAAGATACCGGCACGATTGCCCGACGCGCCCTGCGCACAGCCGGCATGCTGTTCGATCAGCGTGACTTCCCAGCCGCGCGCGCATAGCCGCTCGCACATGGCCGCGCCGGCCAGGCCGGCGCCGATGACAATCGCGCTTCGATCGCCGGGCGACGTTACTTGTCGCACCTTCCAGCGCGGCTTGAATTCGGCGTACAACGACCCCACGGCGCCGACAAAACCGGCTTCCTGCAAGTGCTCCTGCATGGTTTCCTGCAACGGCACAGGCGCAGGAAATGCAACCACCGCGTGCACCTGGGCCATGCGCGCGAGCCATGTACAAACAGTTTTTCCCGGCGGCGCGTCGAGCAGAAACGCGTCCACATGCGCATCAATCTGCGGCAACTTGTGTTCCAATGCGCCGAAGACCAGCGTCAGTGTGACGCCGCGATCGGGCAGCAGCATGCAGTGCATGCCCGATACGGCGAGCGGCCAATCAACGCGCAGCGCATCTGTCAATTCCTTCAGCGCCGGCCATTTGTCATGCGCCGCCTGCAGCGCATCCTTCTCGCAAGGATGTTCTTCGAAAGCCAGGTAGTGCAAATGACGCGCGCGATGCTGGTCGTCGCGCCAAGCTTGCCAGGTGAGCAGGAATTTTTCACCGAAGTTGAAAGCGGTGTCGAGGATGACGAATTGCTCGCACCCGCGCCAGCGCTCCACCACCTGCGCAGTTTCCAACACCTGGCCGGAAGCGATGGCAAGCGTATCGTGCCGCAACGCCGCCATCGCCTGATCGGCGCCGCGTGTTTTCAGGCGCATGCTATGGTGCCGCACAAAGCGCATCCACTGCGGCGCACAAGTGCGGCAAGAGCGATGGCGGGTCGCAACGCGTCACGGCGACTTTGTCCGCACCATGCCAGGCGGCGCACCGCTGCAATGCACCGGCGATGTCGGCAACGAGCGCGGCAGTCGGGCGCACGCCCGCTTCAAGATACAGCGCCTTGACTTCAAACACGCGCTGGTTGCGATGCGCCTTGGCGTCGAGCCGCCCGACCAACGCGCCACGGCGCAGGATCGGCAGTGTGAAGTAGCCATATCGACGCTTGGCTTCCGGCGTGTAGCACTCGAGGCGGTAATCGAAATCGAAAAACTCCAGCGCCCGGCGCCGATCCCACACAACAGGATCGAACGGCGACAACAGCGTGGTCGCGCTCGGCCTCAACAGACCGTCGGCCGCGGCGCGGGCCAGCTCCTCGAGTTCGGGATGGATGTAGGCCGGCACGTCCCAGCCTTCGACCCGGGCGCGCAACAAGCGGCCTTGTTCCACCAGGCTCTCCGGGTCGGGTCGCGGCTTGGTCCGGCTGTTGCGGAAGTAGTCGCCCATCCAGCTGGCCTTGGCGATGCCCAGCGCAAAGACGGCCTTTTGCATGAAGCGCCGATGCACCTCGTCGACGCTCGGCATGCGGCTGTCATCCCAGCCGGGCAAGACGCGCTCGGTCAGGTCATACATGCGCTGGAATGCATGGCGTCGCGCAATCATCAGACGTCCTGCGGTGAACAATACTTCCAGCGAGCGCTTCTCCGGTTTCCAGCCCCACCAGCCGCCACTCTTGCCATCCTTGCGCTCGAAGTCGGACGATTTGACCGGGCCCTTTTCGCGGATGTGTTCGATCAAGGCATCGACCGAGGTTTTGTGTTCCTCCATCCATTGCACCGAATATTTCCACCCCATCGCCGCCGGGTCGAGCATGCGGTGGCGATACAGGCCATAGTCTTCGATCGGCAGGAAACAGGCTTCATGTGCCCAGTATTCAAACAATGCACCTTCGGCCAGCAGCTCCTCCAGCCATGCCAACGGATAGTCGCCGAGCCGGCTCCACAATACCAGGTAAGGACTACGCGCCACGACATGGATGGTATCGATCTGCAACACGCTCATGCAACGGATGGCGTTCAACACATCGAGTTTGTCGGCCTTTTGCCGGCGCGGCACCAGCAGGCCTTGCGCCGCCAGATGCAGCGCGCGGGCTGCCGGCAAGGAGAGGTTCAGTTCGGTCATGAAAAATCGGGGTGGGGAGAAGTTGCGTTCTATTATGGCCCAAAGCATGGCCTGCCGCGCGCGCAGGCAAGCGCCGCGTTAGCGCTTGCTCTTGCCCGTCGGGAGGCTATAATCTCCAGGCGGAGACGAGTACGGCACGAGTGCAGCCATCACGCCTATACAAGACAAGAACATAGGTTACGGACATGCAAATCAGAAAATTCAAACCGGGCGAAGAGGCCGAATTGTGGCAGCTGTTTCACGATTCGATCCACCATATCAGCACCGAACTCTACACCAGTGAGCAGTTGCTGGCGTGGTCGCCCGATCATTTTGATGCCGACAAATGGCGCGCGCGCATCAAGCATATCTCCCCCTTTGTGGTCGAGCATGGCAAGAAACTGATCGGTTACGCCGACGTGCAGGCGAGTGGTTACGTCGATCATTTTTTTGTGCACCACGAATGGCAACGGCGCGGGGTCGGCAATTTGTTGATGCAAATCATCGTCGAAGTGGCCAGGCAGGATGAAATCGCCCGGCTGTTTTCCGACGTCAGCATTGCCGCCAGGCCGTTCTTCGAGCACTGGGGCTTCGTGGTTGAAAAAGAGCAGCGTGTGCAAATCGGGCACCAGGTGCTGAAAAACTATCGCATGACAAGACCACTCGCGAGCAGCCAGGTTTCGCTCTGAATCGCACTGCGAAATTCGGGCCGGCCCCTCGGCGTGCGTTATACTTGCCGACCGATTGTGCGTTTCATGCTCAATTGCGGTCGTCTCCATCAGAATTCCTCAACCATCGGGCAGCATGCCGCATAGCAAAGCAATTCCCCAACGTGTCGCCGTGATCGGCGGTGGCCCTGCCGGTTTGATGGCGGCCGAAACCCTGGCGTCGCATGGCGTTCTCGTCGATGTGTATGATGCGATGCCGTCAGTGGGAAGAAAATTCCTGCTCGCCGGCAAGGGCGGCATGAACCTGACCCACTCGGAACCGCGCGAGCCGTTTTACGGGCGCTATGGTTCGCGCCGTCGCGAACTCGAACCGATGCTCGATCAATTCGGGGCCGATGCGCTGCGCGCCTGGGCCGAGGGCTTGGGCATCACGACCTTCGTCGGCAGCTCGGGCCGCGTATTCCCCGTCGACATGAAAGCTGCACCCCTGTTGCGCCACTGGCTGCATCGGCTGCGTGAATCGGGTGTACGTTTTCACATGCGCCACAAGTGGCGCGGCTGGGACGATCAAGCGCGCCTGCGCTTCGACACAAGTAACGGCGAAACCCTGGCCGATGCATCTGCGGTCATACTGGCGTTGGGTGGCGCGAGTTGGGCGCGGCTCGGTTCGGACGGTGCCTGGGTGCCGCTGCTGGGCGAAAAGGCGGTCGATGTGGCGCCGCTGCGGCCGGCCAATTGCGGTTTCGAACTCGCCTGGAGTGAACATTTCCGTGGCCGCTTCAGTGGCCAGCCGGTGAAGTCGGTCACGCTCGGGTACGTCGACGCCGCGGGCATCGCGCATCGGCGCAACGGCGAATTCATCATCACCGAGCATGGCGTCGAGGGCAGCCTGGTCTATGCGGTATCGAGCGATTTGCGCACGGTGCTCGAAGCCGAGGGCAAGGTGGATATACAACTCGACCTTGCACCTGGATGGGAGTTGCAGCGCCTGACCGATGAAGTGGCGCGTCCGCGCGGCTCGCGTTCGATGGCGAGTCACTTGCAGAGCCGCGTCAAGATTGCCGGGGTCAAGGCCGGGCTGTTGCGCGAAGTGCTGCAAGCGGAGGACTACGCCGATCCGGTGCGCCTGGCCCACGCCATCAAGTCGCTACCGCTGACCTTGAGCGCCACGCGCCCGCTCGATGAAGCGATCAGCAGTGCCGGCGGCGTCTGTTTCGAAGCGCTCGATGCACAACTGATGCTGCACGCAATGCCCGGCGTGTTCTGTGCCGGCGAAATGCTCGATTGGGAAGCGCCTACCGGCGGCTATCTGCTGACGGCTTGCTTTTCCACCGGCCGCGCAGCGGGCCTGGGCGCGCTGGCCTGGCTGTCGACACAAGGGTAGATGCGATGGAGCAAAAGGACAATCCGCTGCACGGCGTGACGCTTGAAGCAATCCTGCAGCAATTGGTCGATCGCCTCGGCTGGGAAGAGATGGCGCGGCGTATCGACGTCAATTGCTTCAAGAACGACCCCAGCATCAAATCGAGCCTGCGCTTCCTGCGCAGGACGCCTTGGGCCAGGGCCAAGGTTGAAGAGCTCTTCCTCGAACTGAACGCCGTTTAGGATTCGCGCGCCAGCGCCAGGAACTCGGTGCGCAGCGCCAGGTTGGGCTGCAATTCGCCGAGCATGGCAGAGGTAATGGTTTCTTCGCCCGGCGTGCGGATGCCGCGGCTCTCCATGCACATGTGACGGCAACGGATCACCACGCCGACCGCTTTCGGCTCCAGGTGGGTCATCAATGCATTGGCAATCTGGCTGGTCAGGCGTTCCTGCACCTGCAGGCGCTTGGCGAAGCAATCGACCAAGCGCGTCAGCTTGGACAGACCGACGATTTTACCGTCGGGCAGATAGCCGACCGTGGCGGTGCCGAAAAACGGGGCCAGGTGATGTTCGCAGTGGCTATACACGGGAATGCCGCGCACCACGATCAATTCGTTGTACTCTTCCGCGCCGTCTTCAAACGCCTTCAGCAGCTCGCCGGGATCCTGCCCGTAGCCGGAGGTCCAATGCTTCCAGGCCTTCTCGACCCGCGACGGCGTTTCGAGCAGGCCCGGGCGATTTGGGTCCTCGCCGAGGCTAGACAACAGTCTGCGCCAATCGTGTTCGGTAAACGCGGGGTCAGACATGGCACCCTTTTCTATCGCTGGAAGCGATGATGGAAACAATATTCATATAATTTTATTAATGCGCAACAGCCAAGCCGACTGGGGTGGATGAAACCACGATCTTCTTGCGATATCTTTGTCGAAGGCGTGCGATGAGCTGGTGTAACGAATAAGCGAATGCTACCTCAGATCGGGTTTTTATGCCCCGGATCGATCATTTGACCGGCCACGCGGTTTGCCGTGGCCGGCCGTACAAAAGCGCTTATTGGCCGCGCAATTCTCCGGCCAGCCCCGGCGCGCCGTAGACCTTGTCCAGGCTCTCGAGGATCGCGCTGCTATGCACGCCGACAGCGCGGTTAAGGCGCGCGTCATACCAGAACGCGCCGCCCAACGAGTGAATGTTGCCGTCGAATAGCAAACCAACGACTTCGCCCTTGCGGTTGATCATTGGACTGCCTGAGTTGCCGCCGATGCTATCGTTGGTGGTGGCCATGTCGAACGGGTCGCTCAGGCCCAGCTTGTCTTTGGCCTGATGCCAGGTTTCAGGCAAGGCAAATGGCGCCTTGCCGGTTTCGCGGGCATATGCACCGCCGAAGTTCGTGAACGGCGGCACGGCACGGTCGCCTTCCTGCCATCCTTTCACTTCGCCATAGCTCAGGCGCAAGGTGAAAGTCGCATCGGGATACGCGCCGGCACCTTGCTGGGCAAAGCGCGCCTGGGCAATCAGCTCGGAATTCTTTTGTTCGACCGATTCCACTTCGGCTTCGTAGCGCTTGCGCAACGCGCGTGCGGGGCCGTCGACCAGCAAAGCCAATTTGATGAATGGGTCATCCGACTTGGCAATCGCATCTTTTCCGCCATTCCACAACGCCTTTCTGGCCGCCGGGTCGCCCAGCCTGGTGCCGCCAATCAATTCTGCGGCAAGCTGGTCCGGCGACTTGCTGCCCAGGACTTGCTTGACCACGCCATCATCCGGTCCGAGCCACTCGCGCAGTTTGGTGAGCGACCAAGCCAGCTTGACCTTGTCGTATTCGGGATAGACGGGTGCGTCGGAGAACAGGCGCTGCTCGACTTCGGGCAGCTTGGCATCGGAAAATTCCGGCAGCCGCTCCGCATTGGGCAAGCTGCGCTCATCCGCTCCACGCACGAGCGTGCGCGCGAAGCGGAAATAGTCGCTGTAAAAACCCTGGCTGCGTTCCAGTGCCAGGAACGGCGTCTTGATCTTGCGGTAGGCCTGGTCTGCCTTGGCGATGGCGTCCCAGGCGCCGCCGACCTTGGCCGCCAGCTTCGGGTCATGGGCGACGAACTTGCGCAGCGCCGCTTCCTCGTCCTGTTTTTTCTGCAGGAATGCCGGATCGAGCAGGGTTTCCAGCCGGCCATAGGAAGCCTTGTAGCTGTTTTCGATGCCGAACAGGTCGCGGTCGGCGGTGCGCGCCGCCTCGGCGCCGGTCTTGCCGTATTGCTCGAGAACGCCGCGCACCTCCGCCAGGCGCAGCATGCCGTCGATCAGGGTGATGTCGCGCACCGATTGCAGCTGGGCCATGGTCAATTGACGCTGAGTCGAACCAGGGTGGCCTGACACGAACACCATTTCCCCTTCGGCTGCACCTTGCTTGCTGAACGGGAAGTAGTCGGCCGGCTGCACCGGCTTGCCGTTTTCATAGGCGCGCAGCAGTGTGATGTCGAGATCGTAGCGCGGGAAGTTGAAATTGTCCGGATCGCCGCCAAAAAACGCCATCGATTTTTCCGGCGCCCATACCAGGCGCGCGTCCTGGAAGCGGTGATACTTATACAAATGATAGCGGCCGCCGTGATACAGATCGACCACGTCGCAACGCAAGGTCTTCTTGTCGTCGCCCACGCAGGCCGATTCAAGCCTGGCCTTCACCGCATTTTGCGCTTCGCGAAATGCCTTGCCCTCCAGGCCGGCCGTGGCTTTCTTGACCTGCTCGGTGACGTCGATGATATTTTCCAGCCGATTGAGTTCGATTTCAGGGCAGAGCAGCTCCTCTTCTGCCCTGGTCGCGATGAAACCGTCCTTGATCAGATCCCGAGTCGCAGTCGAGCGCTGCGACAGGCAGCTCGCGGCACAATGATGATTGGTCATGACCAGGCCGTTGGCAGAGACGAAGGAAGCCGAACATCCGCCGGCGATGCGCAGCGACGAATGCATGACCTTGTTCACCCAGGCTTGATCTGGCGTGAAACCATATTCCGCCCGCATCTTCTTGGTAGGCAGATTGTCCAGCGTCCACATGCCTTCGGCAGCGGAAGCGAGACCCGGAAGCAGTGCAACCAGCACCGGCAGCAGCCACAGCCGTGGCGAATTCGGGGAAATATGCGACATGAGGTCAGCCTATCGAAAATAACGAATCGGTGACATTACCACATGTGCAGTGCCGTGCCGTCGTCGGGCGTGTGGCAAGGTCTGCCGTGTGTGATACCACTTGCGGTATCGGCGCCTTGCTCGTCATCGGCAGCTCCGCAAATTCATAAGACCACTACAAAACCATATTAGAACCACTTGACATCCACTTTTGTCCCCTCTATATTCAAGCCCAAACCAGCGGCGGCGACCTCATGGGGATGGCCAGCTTTTGTCCCCAAGCCTTTCGCGCGAACCAGTATCGTGTCGAGCTGATGTGTCGCAAGACCGGGCTTCGCCACCGAACGGTGCGGATCGGACCGGTGCACCGGTGTCTGCCCGGCGGTTATAATTTTCATCATTGTCTGAATTGATTGTGGCCGTCCCCGGCCAGCGCGGAAAGGGTAGTTCATGATTCAGGAGTTGAAGCACCAGATCGGCCAGTTGTTCATGGTGGGGTTCGATGCGCTCGAGGCGAACGATCACATCAAGCGGCTGATCCGGCGCCATCGCATCGGCGGCGTGATTCTTTTCCGCCGCAACGTGCATACGCCGGAACAACTTTCGGCGCTATGCCGCGAGCTGCAGGAAATCAATGCCGAAGTCAGCGACGTGCCGCTGTTGATCGCAATCGACCAGGAAGGCGGCATGGTCATGCGCATCGAGCAAGGTGTGACCCCGATACCGGCCGCGATGGCTTACCAGGAAGCCGGCTCGGTCGAGGACTGCGAAAAGCTCAGCTTCATCTGCGGCGACGAACTGCGCCAGATGGGCATCAACATGAATCTGGCGCCGATCCTCGACGTCAACAATAATCGACTCAACCCGGTGATCGGCGTGCGCGCCTTCGGCGAAGACCCGGACACGGTGGTGCGCTACGGCATGGCTGCGGTGCGCGGCCTGCGCGCTGCGGGCCTCATCGCCACGGCCAAACACTTTCCCGGCCACGGCGACACCTCCACCGACACGCATTACGCCATGGCTTCGGTGCCGCACGACAAGGCGCGCCTGCAGGCGGTGGAGCTTGCTCCGTTCCGGGCCGCCATCACCGAAGGGGTGGACGCCATCATGACCGCGCACGTCATGTTCCCTGCCATAGAACCCGATCCGAGCGTGCCGGCAACGCTTTCGCGGGCCGTGCTGACCGATCTGCTGCGCACGGAAATGGGTTTCCAGGGCGCGGTAATTTCCGACTGCCTGGAAATGGCCGCCATTGCGGAAGGCGTCGGCGTGATCAAGGGGGCCGTTGCGACCCTCGCCGCCGGCACCGATATCGTCCTCGTCTCGCACCATGAAGAGCGCCAGCAAGCCGCGATCGAAGCTGCAATCGAAGCTGCATTGCGCGGCGTGCTTTCCAGGGAGCGCATAGAACAGGCGCTCGCGCGCGTGCAGCAATTGAAGCACAGCGCCGCCGTGCGCGGCTGGCGCGAACGTCCCGTCAAGCCCGAGGGCCTGATGCAGCCGGATGCGCTCGCGCTGGCCAGGCGCGTGCAAAAGGCCGCGTTGCGCGTGGACGGCGCATTTCGCCCATTGAACAGGCAATTGCCGGTTGCGCTGATTACCTTCGAAGTCCGTTCGCGCAGCGAAATCGACGAGGTGGCTTTGGCGCGCAACAAGGAAGCGCGCAGTTCCATGCTGCCGGGCCTGCAGCAAGCGGGGTTCGACGTGCGCGAATTCGCACTGTCTGCCGAAGCGCTTGATGCAGAAATTGCTGAAGCACTCGCCTTTGCCGCAGGTGCGCAGCAGATCGTCGTGCAAAGCTATAACGCGATGTTGGTCGATGGTCAGCGCCGCTTCATCATGGCGATGCCTGCGGAAAAATTGTGGCTGGTTGCGGGGCGGTTGCCATACGATCTCGACCTCGCGCCGACTGCGCAGGGCCGCGTCGCAGCCTATGGCTGCCGTCCTCCAGCCCTGGAGCCTGTCATCGACAAACTGGCTGGCGGATAACAGGCCAAGGTCATTGGTGGCCCAAGCCGTAGTCGAAACTACTGCTTGGCTTTCGCCTCTTCCGTTTCCGGCGGCTTCTCTTCCTTCATCGACAGGCTGAACCCGCCACTGTTGCCGCCGGCCCCTGCCTCGCCGCGCGAGCTCTTCAACTTGATCTGCAGGCGCAATTCGTTGGCCGAATCGGCATTGCGTATCGCTTCCTCGTAGCTGATATGCCGCTGGTTGTACAGCGTGAACAAGGCTTGGTCGAAAGTGCACATGCCGAGTTCGCGCGACTTGCCCATGATTTCCTTGATCGACTGGAACTGGCCCTTGAAGATCATTTCGGAAATGGTTGGCGTATTGAGCAGAATCTCTATCGCGGCTTTGCGCCCCTTGCCGTCCTCGGTGCGCACCAGGCGCTGCGAAATGATGGAGCGCAGGTTGGACGACAAATCCATCAGCAACTGGTTGCGCCGCTCTTCGGGAAAGAAGTTGATGATGCGATCGATGGTCTGGTTCGAATTGTTCGCGTGCAGCGTGCCCAGGCAAAGGTGGCCGGTTTCGGCGAAGGCAATCGCATGCTCCATGGTTTCGCTGTCGCGGATCTCGCCGATCAGGATCACGTCAGGCGCCTGGCGCAGAGTATTTTTCAAGGCGTGGTGCCATGAATGCGTGTCGACGCCGACTTCGCGGTGCGTGACCAGGCAACCCTTGTTCTTGTGCACGTATTCGACCGGATCTTCCACCGTGATGATGTGCCCGGCCGAGTTGCTGTTGCGGTAGTCGATCATGGCCGCCAGCGTGGTCGACTTGCCCGAACCGGTGCCGCCGACCACCAGCACGAGGCCGCGCTTGGTCATGACCACTTCCTTGAGGATTTCAGGCAATTCGAGTTTTTCGAAATTGGGAATTTCCGAGGCGATGGTGCGGATCACCATCCCGGCATGCTGCTGCTGCACGAACACGTTGACGCGGAAACGGCAGACATCGGGCAGCGAAATGGCGAAGTTGCACTCCATCTCGGCGTCGAATTCCTTGCGCTGCTTGTCGTTCATCAGGCTGTAGGCCAGCATGCGGGTGATTTCCCCGGTCAGCTTTTGCTGGCTCAGGGGCTTCATCCCGCCGAGCGCCTTCATGCTGGGCGGGAAATCCGCCGAAATGAACAGATCGGAGCCTCCCGCCTGGTGCATCACTTTAAGAAGCTGGTGCATGTAAGCGCGCGCTTCTTCCGGGCCAAAATTGGTCGACATGCCTGCCTCTCTAAATGGGATCGGCGCCGGATATGACGCCGAATTGCAACTTGAATTGAAATCGATGGTGGAGCGTTCGAACTCCTGCAGACCTCTATTTTAAGTCGAATCCTTGTCCCCGGTCATTGCTTCAAGGCAATTTTATGGCGGGAACAACTGCGTTTTGAATGACGTGCTATAGTAAGTTTATAGGATATCGCTCGTCAGGTGTCTTGTTGAAATTGAAACATTATTGATTGCGCATTCCATGTCCATTTCACCCATCGCCAGCTACACAGCCGTCCCCTATGTCGCCACGACTACGGCTTCGGGCAGTGCGAGTTCGCCGGTTGTGGCCAGCACCGATCCCGGGTTGGCGCAGCAAGCCAGCGCGTTGTCGACCACATCGGGCATTGTTGCCACCTTGGGTACGGCTTCGGGAACCACTGCGCAAGTATACGATGCCGCTGGTTTATACAATTCGATCGCGCAGGCTGGTACGAGTACCGGCACCGCGTCGAGTACTGGGACTGGCAGCACAAGCACCACGATTTCCTCGCCAACTTCGGCGCAGCAATCGCTCGATTCGGCCATTTTGAACAGCCTGCCCAGTTCCAGCACGAACACGGGCTTTTATGACGGTACGGGAGTGTTGCAAAGTGCCTCTGCCAATACCACCAACCTGACCGCAAATTGGGCCAGCGCATTGCAAAGCAACCCTGCCCTCTCTCACACGGTTGCTGCCGACTCGTATGCCCAGGGCATCATCGGCACCTTGTCCGTCACTGCCTGAATCGAACCTTCAGGGCATCTCAAAAATGGTGGCGAGCGGCCTACGCGGCCCGGCAAGCTAGGCCGTAGACATTTAAAAGTGCCCTTCAGCGATTGTTGCCAGTGCCGTGATGGTAGTAAGCACCCACCGTAATATTGTCGTGGCCGCCTGCGTGATTGGCCAGCTTGACCAGGTATTGGCATAGCTCGAAGGCGTCGGCATCGTCGCCGGCTTCGGTGACCTTGTCCGCCATTGCGGCCGGACTTTCAAAATAATTCCAAAGCCCGTCAGTGCATAGCAGCACCCAGGTTCCCGGGTCGAGCTTGACGGTTCTGACATGGATGCGTATGGGCTCGGCGAGCATGCCGAGGCATTGGGTGATCGAATGCGAACGGGGATCGGCCATTGCTTCGGCGAGCGTCAATTTGCCTGCCTCCATGGCGTCCGCGAGCCAGGAATCGTCGCGCGTGAGCAGGCGCGCGTAGGCTGAATTGACGGTATAGGCGCGGCTGTCGCCGACCCAGGCAATCGTGGCGACGGATCCGCGCACCAGGGCCACAACGATGGTGGTCTCCGGTTCTTCCTTGCCCGCGCGCAGATAAGGGATAGCCATGACTGCAGCATGTGCAACAGCCACCGCACGTTGCACGACTTCAGGTCCGGGCTGGTCGGCCGTGGCCTGAATCAGCTCATTGTATGCGGCTGCCACCGCCGTCGCGGATGCGACATCGGCATTCTCGGAACTCGATACACCGTCAGCGACGACGATCACGACATTGCCGGACTCGCTGCGCCCGACCATGCCGTAATCCTGATTGTCGGTGTGATGGTGGCCGATATCGCTAACCAGGGCAAGATCGGGCGGCAAATCGATCTTCAGGGGCGCAACATTTGACGACCCAGGTTCAGTTCCGCGCATGGCTCAATTGAAAACTTTCAATGCCATCGAACTTGCGCAGCTCGGCGGCCAGGTCGGTCAATTTGGCTTCATTGTGCCGGCCCAATGCGGCGGCAACAAAATGCCATTCAGGCTTGCCGGCGGTGCATTTCACGGCAATGCTGCCGTTGGTGATTTCATAACCGCGAGAGAGTGCGAACTTGCGCAGGCTCGCCTCGTCGGGCACAAAGGTTTCGCGAAACAACAGCGTGACGACAACGCTCTGGCGCGATGGAAGCCAGCTTTCGATGCGATTGAGCAAGGTCATGCAAAAAACCGCCAGCAAGGCCAGGACGATCGCGGCGAGGTAAAAACCCACCCCGATCATGACGCCGATGGCCGATGAAATCCAGATCGATGCCGCGCTGGTCAGGCCGCGCGTGGCAAACCCCTCGTGCAGGATGATGCCTGCGCCGAGAAAACCGATACCGGTCACGATGCCCTGGATCACGCGCGTCGGATCCGGGTTCGACGGCAATCCGGCATGGCCGCCATACCAGAACGAGGAATAGCCGACCATCACCGTCAGGGCTGTCGACGCCATGCTGACCAGGCCATAAGTGCGCATGCCGGCGGCGCGGCCGCGGTAAGAGCGCTCATAACCAACCACCAAGCCAAGCGCCAGGGATCCAAGCAGGTTGAGGACAATCACGAGATTGGTCGATATCTGCGCGTCGGACCAATAAGCCAGCAGGGATGGGGACGAAATCGGGCTCATGCAGTAATAGGAAAAAGGGCGATCATCGGAATGGTTTGCATTGCCGATTATGACGTGAATAAGTCAGTAATGTTAATTTAGTTGCATCAAGATACATTTTACCGTGGTTAATTTTAGAATTTTGACAATTTTAACAGCAACACAACATTCAATATTATCCTATTGACAAGTAATCGACTTGACAGTGAAACGGCTCCCCGCGTATTGTCGGTCCGCCACGCCATTCATCGAATAAATGGGCATTTGTGAAAATCGGTGCGAGCGGTTCCATGTCGAGCTGCACAACAGATTTTTAGCGATCCCCTAATCAGAAAGAGACCCATGACCATGCAAGACCGCCGCCATTTTCTGACCCACGCCGCCACCCTCGCCGCCGGCGCCCTGTCGGGCTCGCTCTTGTCGAATGTTGCGTTGGCGCAGTCTTCTCCAGAGTTCAAGCTGAAATTTGCCAACAACCTGCCCGTCACCCACCCCCTGAATGTACGCGCCAAGGAAGCCGCCGAGGCGATCCGCAAGGAAACCAATGGCCGCGTCGACTTGCAGCTTTTTCCGAGCAATCAGCTGGGCTCCGACACCGACATGCTGTCGCAGGTGCGTTCGGGCGCGATCGATTTCATGACCATATCGGGCCTGATCCTGTCGACGCTGGTGCCGGCCGCATCGATCAACGGCATCGGCTTTGCCTTCAAGGATTACCAGCAAGTCTGGCCGGCCATGGACGGCGATCTCGGCGCATTCATCCGTGCCGCGATCGAAAAGGTCAACCTGCACCCGATGGAAAAGATCTGGGACAACGGCTTCCGCCAGGTCACGAGTTCGTCGCGGCCGATCGCCACGCCGGCCGACCTCAAGGGATTCAAGATCCGCGTGCCGGTGAGTCCGCTCTGGACCTCGTTGTTCAAGGCTTTCGGCGCGGCGCCGGCCAGCATCAATTTCAGCGAAGTATATTCGGCGCTGCAAACCCACATCGTCGAGGGCGAGGAAAATCCGCTTGCCGTGATCCAGACCGCGAAGCTGTACGAAGTGCAGAAATACTGCTCGCAGACTAACCACATGTGGGACGGCTTCTGGTTCCTCACTGGTGGCAAGACCTGGACCCGCCTGCCGGCCGACGTCAAGGCGGTGATCGCGAAGCACATCAACGCCGCCGCCGTCAACGAACGCGACGACATCCGCCGGCTGAACAATACGCTGGAGGTGGAATTGAAGGCCAAGGGCCTGGTGTTCAACGACATCAATCCGGACGCCTTCCGCAGCGCGCTGCAAAAGTCCGGCTTCTACGCCGAGTGGAAAGGCCGCTACGGCGCCGAAGCCTGGGCGATACTGGAGAAATACACCGGCAAGCTGGGTTGACCGGCATGCAGGCGCAAGCCTGGCGCTACCCGATTCTGGGTTTCGCCGATCGCACGCTGGGCTGGGCCGGCGAAGCCGCGGCAGCCCTGCTCGTTGCGGCCGAGATCCTGATCCTCCTGGCTGGCGTCATTGCACGCTATGTGTTCGACGCGCCGCTGATCTGGTCCGACGAACTGGCATCGATCCTGTTCCTCTGGCTGGCCATGCTCGGGGCCACCATCGCCTTGCGGCGCGGCGAGCACATGTGCCTGAATACCCTGGTCAAGCTGCTGACTCCTGCAAAACGCCAATACGTCGTGCTTGGCGCGGAGCTGGTCGTGGCCGCATTCCTGGTCGAGATTTTGCCCGCCGCCTACGCGTATTTCCAGGACCAGAGTGTGATCACGACCCCGGCGCTGGAAATCCAGGATAGCTGGCGCGTGGCGGCGATGGTGGTCGGCAGCGCGATGATGCTGGCCCTGGTCGCGCTGCGCCTGGTCGACCGGGTGCCGCTGCGGCGGCTGGCGCCGGCGCTAATCATTTTCGTGCTGCTCGGCGCCGGACTGTGGTTCGCGCGCCCGCTACTGCTCACGCTCGGCAACGTGAATCTGCTGATCTTCTTTGTCGGCCTCGTTGCGCTGTGCGTTGCCTCGGGCGTGCCGATTGCGTTCTCGTTTGGCATCGCCACACTGTCGTATCTCTTGCTCACTGGCGATACCCCTACGACCATCGTGATCAGCCGCATGGACGAAGGCATGTCGGCCCTGATCCTGCTGGCCGTGCCGCTGTTCGTCTTCCTCGGCTTGTTGATCGAGAGCACCGGTGTGGCACGCGCCATGGTCGATTTTCTCGCCGCCCTGCTTGGGCACGTGCGCGGCGGGCTGGCCTACGTGCTGATCGGCGCGATGTATCTCGTGTCGGGCATTTCGGGCTCGAAGGCGGCCGACATGGCAGCGGTTGCGCCGGCGCTGTTCCCGGAAATGAAGCGGCGCGGCACGCCGGACGGGCGCTTGATCGCGCTGCTGTCTGCCTCCGGCGCGATGTCCGAAACGATACCGCCCAGCCTGGTGCTGATCACCATCGGCTCGGTCACTGGCGTATCGATCTCGGCGCTGTTTGCCGGCGGCCTGCTGCCGGCCCTGATCGGCGCCTTGGCGTTGGCGGTGGTGGTGTTTTTCCACAACCGCCATGAAGACGTTTCGCAGGTCGAGCGCGCCTCGGCCGGGCGCATCGCGAAGCTGTTCCTGCTGGCCGTGCCGGCGCTGGCCTTGCCGTTCGTGATCCGAACCGTGGTGGTGCGGGGCGTGGCGACGGCGACCGAGGTTTCCACCATCGGCATCGCCTACACGGCCCTGGCCGGGCTGCTGGTTTATCGCCGTTTTCCGTGGCGTCGCCTGTATCCGATGCTGGTGGAAACCGCGTCGCTTTCGGGCGCCATCCTGTTGATCATCGGCTGCGCCACCGCCATGGCCTGGGCGTTGACGCAATCCGGTTTCTCGACGCAACTGGCCGACGCCATGGCCGGCATGCCTGGCGGCAAAACCGGCTTCATCGCCGTTTCGGTGCTGGCCTTCGTGGTGCTCGGCAGCGTGCTGGAAGGCATCCCGGCCATCGTCCTGTTTGGCCCGCTGCTGTTCCCTCTGGCACGTGCGGCCGGCATCAACGAGGTGCACTACGCGATGACGGTGGTGTTTGCCATGGGCCTCGGCTTGTTCGCGCCGCCGCTCGGCGTCGGGTTTTATGCCGCGTGCGCCATCGGCAAGGTCGAACCCGACCGAGCCATGCGGGCGGTCTGGCCCTATCTGGCTGCGTTATTTGTTGCACTATTGCTGATCGCCTTCATCCCTGCAATTTCGACGGCGTTTTTGTAGCCCGCTTGCCCGCTTTTGCGCGCGCAGGTACACTCGTTGCGCGCGGTTCGCACCGCGCAAGAGAGCATTCGCCATGAGCGAATCCAAAATACCAACGACAACCCTACCCTAAGGGATATATCAATGAGCAAAGCCGTCCCACGCGCGGGCCTCGTGCTGGCAGTGTTAAGCGCTTGTCAGTTAATATCGATGCCTGTGAACGCCCAACACCTGACCTATCCGCAAACCAGGAAGACCGACCAGGTCGATACCTATTTCGGCACACCGGTCGCCGATCCCTACCGCTGGCTGGAAGACGACAATTCCGCCGAGACCAAGGCCTGGGTTGCCGCACAAAACAAGGTCACGTTCGACTACCTGGACACGATACCCTATCGCGGCAAGGTGTTGGAACGCATCAAGAGCCTGGCCAATTACGCACGTTACAGCGCGCCGTTCAAGAAGAACGACGACGTATTCTTTTACAAGAACGACGGCTTGCAGAATCAGGCCGTGCTGTACGTGCAAAAGGGTTACGAGGGCAAGCCCGAGGTGTTGCTCGACCCGAACACGTTTTCGCCCGACGGCACGGTGCGCCTGACTTCGTTCGTGTTGTCGAAGGACGGCAAATACGCCGCCTATGGCCGCACTGCGATTCCGGGTTCGGACTGGTACGACTTGTACGTAATGGACATGGCCACGCACAAGACCTTGCCTGAAGTGTTGCACTGGGCGCGCTATTCGAGCGCCTCGTGGCGCGGCGACGGTTTCTACTACAGCCGCTATCCTGAGCCGGAAAAGGGCAAGGAGCTGACGGCCAAGAATGAATTCCAGAAAGTCTACTACCACAAGGTCGGCACGCCGCAGAGCGCGGACACGCTGGTCTATGAAGACGTGGCGCACCCCGGCTTTTATGTCGGCGTCGGCACTACCGAGGACGAACGCTACGCGGTCTTGAGTGTGCAAGACCCGGACAAGCGCGGCAACAGCCTGTTCGTGCGCGATGACGCCAAGGGTGACACGGCATTCACGCCCATCGTCAAGGAAAACAGCGACGACAGTTTCGGCGTGCTCGACAACGTCGGCGAGAAGCTGTTGATCCAGACCAACCGCAACGCACCGAACCAAAAGGTCATGCTGTACGATCCGGCCCACCCGGCCGAGGCCGACTGGAGCACGGTCTTGCCGGAGAAACCCGAGCTGCTGGAAAACATCACGGCAACCGGAGGCAAACTGTTTGCCACCTACCTGAAGGACGTCAGCGGACACACTTTTGTCTATGACCGCAGCGGCAAGCTGGAAAATGAAATCGCCCTGCCCGGCCCCGGCACGGTCGGCGGTTTCGGCGGCGAGAAAGACGACAAGGACACGTTCTACGTGTTCACCACGCTCAACTATCCGCCGACAATCTTCCGTTACGACATTGCCAGCCGCACGTCGAAGCTATATCGCGCGCCGGTGATCCCCGGCTTCAAGTCAGAGCAATACACGAGCACCCAGGTCTTTTATCACAGCAAGGATGGCACGCGCGTGCCGATGTTCCTGGTCTACAAAAAAGGCTTGAAGCGCGACGGCAAGAATCCGACCATTCTTTACGGTTACGGCGGGTTCGACATCACGATCAATCCGAGTTTCAGCGCGTCGCGCATTGCCTGGCTGGAGCAGGGTGGCATCTTCGCCATTGCCAACCTGCGCGGCGGCGGCGAATACGGCGAGAAGTGGCACGATGCCGGCACCAAGCTGAAGAAGCAAAACGTGTTCGACGATTGCATCGCTGCAGCCCAATTCCTGATCAAGGAAAAATACACGTCGGCCAGCCATCTGGCGCTGCAAGGCGGCAGCAACGGCGGCCTGCTGGTGGGAGCGGTAGTGAATCAGCGCCCCGACCTATTCAAGGTGGCGCTGCCCGAAGTCGGCGTGATGGACATGCTGCGCTTCCAGAAATTCTCAGCCGGCATCGGCTGGGTGGCGGATTATGGCTCCAGCGACGATGAGACGCAGTTCCACTACCTGCTCGGCTATTCGCCGCTGCACACGATCAAGGCAGGCGTGAAGTACCCGGCGATCATGGCCGTGACATCCGACCATGACGACCGCGTGGTGCCGGCGCACTCGTTCAAGTACATCTCGACCATGCAGGAAAAGAACCCGCATGGCGAGCCGGCCTTGATCCGCATCGAGACCAATTCCGGCCATGGCGCGAGCAACCTGAGCAAGAACCTGGAAGAGACGGCGGACCTGTATTCGTTTATCTGGAAGAACGTGGGTTTTACGCCGAAGTATTCGAAGTAAACTCCGCTGGTATTACTCCCCTCTGCCCGCTTGCGGGAGAGGGGAAATCCTCAAGAGCGTTGTCGGATCATTTAACCGGCGAGAAATTCAACGGCACCCAGACATAACCCTTGCCCTCGGCGCGAATCCGGCCAATCGCCGGGAACGACAGGTGCGCGCCTGCGACCAGATAACCGTCCTTGGCGGCTTCCGCAAAAATCTTCTCGCGTTGCGCTTTCGCGGCCTTGCTGTCGGAGTCAAACTTGATCGTCACGGACGGGTCAGGAAACTGGACGGCGGCAACGTGCATCAGGTCACCCCACAACATCAGCTTCTGTCCCTTGCTTTCGACCACGTAAGTGGTGTGACCCGGCGTATGGCCATAGGCCGCACGCGATTTCACGCCCGGCACCAGTTCACCGTCGCCTTCGATCGCCTTGAAGTGTCCGGCATCGATGTATGGCTTGAAGGCGGCCTGGGCGTTTTGAAATCCGCCTTTTGCGTCAGCCGCCGCCTTGTCGAGATTGGCCTGGCTCAGGAAATAATCGGTCTCGTGCTTGTCCGCGCGCAGGATGGCGTTCGGGAACGCCGCCTTGCCGTCGGCCAGCAAGCCGCCGATGTGGTCGGAGTGCATGTGGGTGATGTAGATCTCGTCGACCTGCTCGGGTTGGTAGCCGGCCGCTTTCAGGTTACCCAGCAAATTGCCGAGGGTCGGGCCGAAGAACTTGCCGGCGCCGGTATCGACCAACACCAACTTGCTCCCAGTATTGATCAGGAAACCGTTGAACGAGGTTTCCAGCGGGCTCTTTTGGTAAGCCTTGGCCAGCGCCTTGTCGACTTCACCCGGCGCGGCGCCGGTCAGGATGTCGGCCACCGGCAATTGCACGGTGCCGTCGTTGAGCGGCGTCACTTCGATATCGCCGACCATGACGCGATAATAACCGGGCGTGCCCTTGACCAGCGGCGCGGCGGCGGATGCTGATTCTGCGACAAACATGCAGGCGCCGAAACCGGCCATGGCCAGTATGCTTGCGCGCAAAAGACGTGATGCGTTCATCGGTACTTCTCCTTCGATAGAGTGGACCTGCGAATGTAAATGGGAATGCCAGGGATGATGCTTTGCGGACGATGACTTTTGGAAGGTGTTATTGCATCGTCATTTCTGCGCCGATGATTGTACAACGTTGGGGGAATTTGTACTTTTCATGGCCGCGAGGTGTAACCGGGCGTTGATGTCAGTGTCAATACTTCCAATTCAAAACGAAACGGCAGCCAGTTGATGGCTGCCGTTTCGAGTCTGCCCGGAGGTAATCTAGACTACCGCAGCCTGACCCAGTTCATCGGCCGGTTTGGTTTCCTGCTTGATGTCTTCAGCGCCGTGCATCCAGTCGACCAATTTTCCGGAGATGAACCACAGACCGATGGCGAAGGCGATCAGGAAGGCTGCAATGCCCGCGAACACGTTGAGATGCCCCGCCTGCTCGGCAAAGGCGCCGATCGTACCTGCCAGCTTGTTGGCAAAGGCGTTGATCAGGAACCACACGCCCATCATCAGGCTGGCCAATCGCAGCGGAGCGAGCTTGGTCACCATGGACAGACCCACCGGTGAGATGCACAGCTCGCCCATGGTGTGGAACAGGTAGGCCATGATCAGCCAGAACATGCTTGATTTGCCGTGATCGCCACCTTGCAACACCGCGCCGACCATGAACAGAAAACCGGCACCCGTCAAGGCCAGGCCGAGGGCCATCTTGAGCGGGGTCGGCACGCCCTTGTTGCGCCGGGCTAATCCTACCCACAGCATGCCGAAGAAAGGCGCCAATAAGATAATGAACAGCGCGTTGACCGATTGAAACCATCCAGCCGGCACTTCGAATGCGCCCAGCATGCGGTCGGTCTTTTCGGACGCAAACAGATTCATCAATCCACCGGCCTGCTCGAACGCAGCCCAGAATATCATGACGAACACAAACAACATGAAGATGACCTTCAGTCTGTCGCGTTCGACCGGGGTCAACGGCACCTTCACGCCGCCGGTGCTTTCCTTGGAACGCTGCGCGGAGGGGCGCACGCCGAGATTGCCGAGGAAGCGGCGCGACAAGACCATCTGAATGATGGCTGACAAGGTCATGCCGCAGCCCGCCGCGAAATAGCCGAACTTCCAACCGTAGTGCGGGTCTTCGCCGAGTGTCGAACAAACCAGCGGCGCAATGAAGGCGCCCAGGTTGACGCCCATGTAGAAAATCGAGAATGCGGCGTCGCGGCGTGCATCGCCGGGGCGGTAGAGTTCGCCGACCATGGTGGAAATATTTGCCTTGAACAAGCCATTGCCGCTGATGAGCACGACCAGGCCAAAATAGAAGAGGTTCAAATCCTTGGCAATGCTCACGGACAAAATGAACTGGCCGGCTGCCATGATGAAGGCGCCGAGCAGGACCGCTTTTCGCTGCCCAAGGAAATTGTCCGCCAGCCAGCCGCCTATCAAGGGCGTGAAATAGCTGAAGCCGGTATAGGTCCCGTAGAAGGCCAAGGCATCCACCTTGCTCCATCC
>FSYV01000661.1_pt1 | contig 23608 bp, 16 predicted proteins | sample 1638641 | NCBI WGS metagenome assembly FSYV01 (sample SAMEA3914813, study PRJEB12502) | metagenome | biome: forest; material: soil | place: Canada | collected 2011-07-07 | depth 0.3 m
CAACTGCATCGACGGCATGAAGTGATTGAAGGTATTGCGCCCGGCGGCCTTGGCCGCATACATCGCCTGGTCGGCATTTTTCAGCAAGGTGGCGATTTCCGTCGCATCTTCCGGGTAGAACGTGATGCCGATACTGCTTGAAATGAAGGCAACTTCGGCACCCAGATGAAACGGCTCGGCCATGGTGCGCAGGATATTTTGCGCGATGCGGGTCACGTCGCCGGAATCGCCGATTTCGTCGAGGATGATGGTGAACTCGTCGCCGCCCATGCGGGCAACCGTATCGGATTGCCGCACGCAACTGCGCAGGCGGTGCGCCGCCTGTTTAAGCAAATCGTCGCCCATCTCGTGACCAAGCGTATCGTTGACTTCCTTGAAGCGATCGAGATCGAGAAACATCAACCCCACACGCGTGCTGGAGCGATTGGCCTTGATGATGGCCTGTTCAAGACGGTCTTGAAACATGTGGCGATTGGGCAGGCCGGTCAGCCGGTCAAAATTCGCCTGGTTCCAGATGACCGCTTCGGAAAACTTGCGTTCCGTGATATCTTCCAGCGCCAGGATCAGGAGCGGGTCGTTGCCGAGGTTGATCAACCGGCCGGAAATCTGGCACAGCATGAACTTTTCGCCATACCCGCAGCGCATCCATGCCTCGAACCCGTCGACCGCGCCTTTTTCGCGCACGATCTTGATCAGCGTCTCGCTGTCGACAGGATCTTTCCAGATCGAGAAGCCGCCGGTCGTGCCCTGCACCACATCGGCGCGCTTGACTTCGAAATGCTGCAGCCCGATGTCGTTCACGTCGGCGATGACGAAGCCGTCGTCGATACGCGCCACGATCATCGGCAACGGGGCCGTCTGGAATATCGCGGTAAACTTCGCTTCAGTGGTGCGCAGCGCCTCTTCCGCCTTCAACCGCTCATTCAATTCCAGCTGCAAATTGGCGTTATGTAAATCGCGTTCGGCAAGCAGTGCGCCCAGTTCGGCGCGCATATTATCGAGCCCTTGAGCGAGAATGCCGATTTCATCGATCCGTCGCAATTTCACCGCCTGCTTCAGATCGCCGCCTGCGAGCCGTTCGGTAGCCAGTTGCAGGAAACGCAACGGCTGCACCACGCGATACTCGAACAGCAGGAGAATCAAAATAAAGGAAATGAGCACCTGGGCAACCAGGGCGCCGACCAGCTTCAGGAAGTCGGCGAACAGATCGTTCTTGACGCGCGCGGTCGACATTTCGATCATGACTTGTCCGATGACCCTGTCACCCAACTGCACCGATCTCTTTTCCTGCAAAACCAGACCCAGACGCCGCGCAGGAATGTCGACATCGACAAAACTGGTGCCGACTTCGTCCGTCACGGCGACCCGCACGACGTCGGGATTGCGCATTACAGCCTGCACCGTTTGATTGGCCACTGCCCGGTCCACGTTCCACAGTGCGACCGACATGGTTTGCGCCAGCATGTCGGCGGATTGCGACATGGGTTCACGCACCTGCGCATCGATTTCGCGACGGAACCGGTCGCCGAGAAAGAGCTGGCTGAACAGCAGCGCCGGCAGCAGGATGCCGAAGGCGACGCCGATGCTCAATATCTGCCGCAAGGACAGTTTGATCAGGCTTTGTGTGACAAGGTCGACAATGCGTCTGAGCGGCATTATAAGAATGGCATTGCTAATTTATGAACACCATATGGTATCAGGTCGCAAGACCAGGGGAATACCGCACCCGTCATATTCATGGGCAAATCAAATGCAGGCAATTACAAGAGCCACGGTAATCAATCAAGCAATCCTTTGCCATCCGGCGAAACGGCGACCCCGTCAAACTGACCGCCGCCATGTATTCCTGGCCTTGCGAGGTCTTCGCCGTGCCCTTGTGGTGACAGCCGCCAAATGAATCCGGGGTCCATCCATGTAGCAGCGCGCCGTGCGGACGCATCATTTGGCCGATTTCCGCCAACGCTGTATGTTCGTCTCAACCAACTCCTTCATCACATTTTGCTTTGCCAGTTTGTACATTAATTGCGACAACTGGCCGCGAATTTCGCCGCTATTGCATGGCGATCGATGGGAAATGGTCAGGTAAAGGTTTTCATTGGTCACTGACGTGGCCATGGTCTTGAGGCTCTGGATGTTCAACCTTGCCGCATAAGCAAGACCCGGATCCTCTTCATAGATCAGATATTGAACCCGACCCCGATCGAGCATCTCGAGCGCTTGCTTGAGGCTCGGAACCAGGGTGATCTTCAGCGAGGTTTTGGCGAAACGATCGAAATCTTCGCCGAAGCTATTATCGATCACGGTCACGCCTTGACGTCCGATCAAGTCCTTCCACTTGCCGAAGCTCATGCCAGCGTCCTTGCGGGTCCAGATCACGGTGCGGGTTTCGCGGAACGGCGGGTACATATAATCCATGTACTCCAGACGCGGCAAGGTGAAAAATGCGCCCGCTATCATGTCGACATGGCCAAGGCGGGTTTCTTCCTGGACGCGCGCCCAGGGGCCCATGTATTTCACATCAATCGTGATGCCCAATTCCTTGGCGGCAATCTGCATCAAATCGGCATTGGCGCCAATCAGCCGCGAATCGTCGTCAGGATCGCGCCAGAGATAGGGCGGATATTCGGGGTTGCCGCTGACAACCATGTGTTTACACGCGTCGGTCGCTGCGGCGGCGCACAGCTGTAGACTAAACAGCGACGCCAATCCCAGCAGCATGGCTGCGCAGCGCGCAATTACGGTCGCATTTCGATTACAACGGAAAGTATTCATTGCGCGCCTTTTTTTGAATAACAACCGAGGTCGAATTGCAGTCTATCGAGAGCTTGCTTGTTTTGCAAGCAAGACTAGCGACACCGCTATCAACAGTGTCGCATTTATCATTCGTGGCGGGGAAATCTGCGATCGCGGCGTGTAGCCCGCGAGGGGGCGCCTGCGAGGCAAGAATTGCCCCGCAGGCAGGATGCGATCAGACGATCTTGATCCAGGTGGTCTTCAACTCGGTATATTTGTCGAACGCGTGCAGCGATTTGTCGCGTCCATTGCCGGACTGCTTGTAGCCGCCGAAGGGCACGGTGATATCATCTTCGTCGTACTGGTTGACGTGCACTGTGCCGGCGCGCAGCGCACGGGCCGTCTGGTGCGCCTTGCGGATGTCGGAAGTCCATACCGCAGCCTGCAGGCCGTAGGACGTTGCGTTGGCCTGGCGGATCGCGTCGGCAATGTCGGTGAAACTGAGCACCGACAGCACCGGGCCGAAGATCTCCTCGCGTGCAATGCGCATGCCGCTGTCGACCTTGTCGAAGATGGTCGGTGCCACGTAATAGCCGCCCGTTTCGGCGCGTGCCTGCAGGCCACCGGCCAGCAGGTGCGCGCCCTCTTCCTTGCCCGACTCGATAAAGCCCAGCACCGACTTGAGCTGGATGCCGTCGACGATTGCGCCCATCACCGTGTCTTCGTCGAGCGGATCGCCAGGCTGGAAATTGGGCACCAGGGCCAGCGCCTTTTCCAGGAACTTGTCCTTGATCGAGGCTTCGACGAACAGGCGCGATGGCGCATTGCAGCTTTCACCCTGATTGAAATAGATCGAACCGACTGCCGATGCAACTGCGGCATCCAGATCGGGGCAGTCGGCGCACACGATATTGGGCGACTTGCCGCCCAGTTCGGTCCAGGCGCGCTTGAGGTTCGACTGGCCGGCGTATTGCATGATTTGCTTGCCGACCTTGGTCGATCCGGTGAAGCCGATGCAATCGACATCCATGTGCAAGGCGAGTGCCGCGCCGGCTTCGTGCCCGTAGCCCGGCAGCACGTTGAATACACCCGGCGGGATGCCGGCCAGCAACGCGATTTCCGCCAGGCGCAGCGCGGTCAGCGGCGATTTTTCCGAGGGCTTGAGCACGACGCTGTTGCCGACCGCCAGTGCCGGTGCGATCTTCCACGACGCCATGATCATCGGGTAGTTCCACGGCACGATGGCGGCCACCACCCCGACCGGTTCGCGCGTGATGAGTGCCAGCGAGGTTTCGGGCGTCGGGGCGATTTCGTCGTAAATCTTGTCGACCGCTTCGCCGTACCAGCGTATGCAGTTGGCGGTCGCCGCCACATCGACGCTGCGGCTATACTTGATCGGCTTGCCCATGTCGAGCGTTTCAAGCAGGGCCAGCTCGTCGCCATGCTCGACGATCAAGTCGGCAAACTTGATCAGCACGCGTTTGCGTGCCGCCGGCGCAAGCCCGGCCCAACGGCGGTCGTCGAACGCCTTGCGCGCCGCCGCCACGGCCATGTCCACATCGGCGCTGTCGCAGCGGGCGACCGATGCCAACACCCGTCCATCGATCGGCGAGATATCTTCGAAAGTCGCGCCCGAGCTGGCCCAGGTGCGTTGTCCGCCTATCAGTGCGCGTCCGTCGATCTTCAGCGCCAGCGCGCGGTCATGCCAAAGCTTGCTCATCGTTGTTCTCCTGTTGCAAAGTCATTCTCCATCGCGATGCTGCTCATGCAGCAGCCGCGCTCTTGTCCTGTTGTTCGCCACGATAGGCGGCATATTGTTCCTCGGCGCGCAAACGCTCCTGGCGCGCCAGCCACAGGCTGCTCAGCAACACGCCCAGTCCGACGACGGCCACCGTCAGCGTCGCCACGACATTGACCGACGGATTCAAACCCAGCCGCGCGCGCGAGAACAGCACCAGCGGCAAGGTGGTGGTGCCGGGGCCGGACAGGAAGGCACTGGTCACCACGTCGTCGAGAGAAATGGTGAAGGTCAGCAGCCAGGCCGATACCAGCGCTTGCGCAATCAGCGGCAGCGTGACGAGGTAAAACACCTGGAACGGCTTGCAGCCCAGATCCATGGCGGCCTCCTCCAGCGATTTATCCATATTGGATAGACGCGATTGGATCACCACCGCGGCGTACGAGGCACAGATGGATGTGTGGCCGATCCATATCGTCAGCAAACCGCGCCGGCCGAAGAAGTGGTCGCAGGAAACGAAAAACAGCAAGAGCGACAGGCCGGTAATGACTTCCGGCACCACCAGCGGCGCGTTGATGTGCGCGATGAATAGCGCGCGCCCGCGAAAGCGCCGGTAACGCACCATGACGAATGCTGCAAGCGTTCCCAGCACGACCGATGCACTGGCCGACAGCAGGGCAATCTTGAACGAGACGAGAAAACCGTCGATGATTTCGGTATCGCCGAGGATCGAGCGATACCAGGTCAAGGAAAAATGCGTCCAGATGCTGGCCAGTTTCGATTCGTTGAACGAAAACACGATCAGGTAAAAGATTGGCAGGTACAGGAACAAATAGCCGCCGATGAGCCAGGCCAGTCCGAAACGCGAGCCGGTGTATTTACGCATGACCGCCCTCCTTCATCTCGCTGCTGTCGGTCTGGTATTTGTTGAAAATTGCCAGCGGCACGAGTATCAGCAAGACCATCGACACGGCAACCGCGCAAGCCATGCTCCAGTCGTTGTTGCTGAAGAATTCGTTCCATAGCGTGCGCCCGATCATTTGCGTTTCCGGGCCGCCGAGCAATTCGGGGATCACGTATTCGCCAAGGCTGGGGATGAACACCAGCATCGAGCCGGCGATGATCCCGGCCTTCGACAGCGGCACGGTGATCAGCCAGAACGTGGTCAGGGGCCTGGCGCCCAGGTCGGACGCGGCTTCGAGCAGGGTCAGGTTCATCTTGGCCAGGGTCGAGTACAGCGGCAGGATCATGAACGGCAGGTAGGTGTAGACCATGCCGATCATCATTGACGAGGAGGTGTACATCATCTTGATCGGCGTATCGACGACATGCGCCCAGATCAACAGATTGTTGATGATGCCGTTGTCGTCGAGCAGCCCCTTCCACGCATACACGCGCAGCAGGTACGAAGTCCAGAACGGCAGCGTGACCAGCATCAGCAAGGTCGGGCGCCAGGTGGCCGGGGCGCGCGCCATGAAATACGCGAACGGATATCCAATGAACAGGCAGATTGCCGTGTTCAGCGCAGCCAGCTTGATCGAATACCAGTAGGTGTAGACGTACAGCGAGTCCGTCATCAGGAACACGTAATTCGACAAACGCACGCGGATGATGGCCACGCCGTCGATATAGTCGAACAGATCCTTGAAGCGGATGCCTTCGGTGTCCGAAATGCTGAGCTTCAGGACGATCAGGAACGGCAGGGAAAAGAACAGGATCAGGAACACATACGGAATGCCGATCACGCTGCGGCGACCCCAACCCTGGCGCCAGGATTTTCTGATGGCCGATGTCGGCGAGAAGATGGTTGGCAGGTTCATCTTCATGCCTTTATTGGTTCAATACCATCAGCGAGGTGTCGCGCCAGACGGCATAGACGGCTTCGCCGCGCTCGAGCAGGCTGCCGTGACGCTCTGTACTCGTTGCCATGACTTGCAGGCGCAGCCCACCCGCCAGTTGCACGCGATAGCGCGTGGAGGCGCCGAAATAGGCGCTTTCCTCAATCGTGCCCTGCATGCAATTGTAGGTCGGATCGGCCGGCGCCTCGCGCTGCAGGACGATGTTTTCCGGCCGCACCGCCACGCCCAGCTTCATGCCGAGCGCCCCGCTGATGCCGTGGCCGACATAGAGATTGCCTTGCAGCGTTTCGATGACGCAATGATCGGGTTCGTCTTCGGCCAGCGTGCCTTCGAACAGGTTGACGTTGCCGATGAAGTCCGCCACGAAACGGCAATTCGGCGTTTCGTAGATTTCCTGCGGCGTGCCAACCTGCTTGAAGCTGCCGCTGCTCATGATGGCGATGCGATCGGCCATCGTCATCGCCTCTTCCTGGTCGTGCGTGACCATGACGCAAGTGACGCCGACCTTGCGGATGATGTTCTTCAATTCGAATTGCGTTTGCTCGCGCAACTTGCGGTCGAGCGCGCCGAGCGGCTCATCGAGCAGCAGCAGGCGCGGCTCCAGCGCCAGGCTGCGCGCCAGCGCCACGCGCTGCTGCTGTCCACCGGAAAGTTGGTGCGGCTTGCGTTTGGCGTAGGGTTTGAGCTGCACCAGGCCCAGCATCTTCTCGACCTGATCGGCAATCTGCGGCTTCGGCAATCCCTGGCGCTTCAAGCCGAATGCGATGTTTTCCCACACGGTCATGTGCGGAAACAGCGCATACGACTGGAACATCATGTTGATCGGGCGCTCGTACGGCGGCATGGTCGAAATTTCAACGCCGCCAAGCTCGATGCTGCCCGAGCTTGGCGTTTCGAAGCCGGCCAGCATGCGCAGCAGCGTCGATTTGCCGCAACCGGAGGAACCCAGCAGCGCAAAGATTTCGCCCTTGCGGATATCGACGCTGACTTCGTCGACGGCGGCGACGGCATCGAAATTCTTGGTCAGGCGCGCAATGCGTAGGTAATGCGCATCTTGCGGTGCGGGTTCCCGTGCCATGGTGGTTGCTTGCATGTTGCGCCATTCTCCTGGTGGTCTTGGATTTATCTGAACGATTGCGTGATTGATTGAAAATCTTGTCTTGGTGCGCTACAGACCGGTCTTGAAGGTGGTATACAGCCGCGTACGCAGACGGCGGATATCGGTGCCGACCGAATCCGGCGGCACCATGCGGCCGAGCACTTCGCCTTCGAGAAATACCGCCTTGTTGGCACGAATATCCGGGTTGATGAATTTATCCGCCGCGCGCACCGGATTATCGTAAGAGACCTTGTTCACGATGCCGGCCTGTACCTCGGGACGATAGATGAAATTGATCCATTTATAGGCATTCTCCACGTGCTCGGCATCGGCCGGAATCGCCATGGTGTCGAAGAACATTACGGCACCGCTTTTCGGCAAGAGTATCTGTACATGCTGGCCGTTGTTCGCTTCCTTGGCCCGCTGCGCAGCGATGCCGATATCGCCGTTGAAGCCCATGGCCAGGCATAGCGATCCATTGGCCAGGTCGTTGATGTAGCCAGACGATGAAAACAACGTGATCGAAGGCCGTACCTGGGCCAGCAACCTGGCGGCATCCTGGTAGTCGGCGACGGATTTGCTGAAGGCCGGATGGCCCAGATAGCGCAGCGCAGCCGGGAACAGTTCGTCGGGTGAATCGAGCACGGAGACGCCGCAAGACTTCAGACGTTGTGCGTATTTCGGCTTGAACAACAAATCCCACGCGTTGTCGGGCATGGGCAGATCGCCAAGGGCTGCCTTGACTTGCTCAACGTTGATGCCGAGCGTCGTGATGCCCCACAACCAGGGCGCGAGATGCTGATTTCCCGGATCTAGCGTAGCCAGATTGCCCATGACGCTGGCATCGAGATTCTGCCAATTTGCGATCTTGCTTTTGTCGAGCTTGCGGAGCAACCCGCCTTCGAGTTGAATCTTGGCCCAATGCGAAGACGGCACCACGATGTCGTAGCCGGTTTGCCGCGCCAATAATTTGGCATGCAGGGTTTCGTTGGCATCGAAGGTGTCGTAGCGCACCTTGATCCCGGTTTCCTTCTCGAAATCGTGGATCGTCGATTCGCCGATATAGTCGGACCAGTTGTAGATGTTGAGGACGTTTTCTTCGCCGGCCTTGTCGCCGTCGGAACGGCTGCAACTTGCCGACAGGATGCAGATCAGCAGCACGCACAGCATCCTGGCGGCAAACTCCGGCATCATTCGTCGTATCTCCACTACCACCCCCATCCCGTTGCAAAGACTTCCCTCGAAACCGCTATCTTACATCGCGCCGCGTGCCTGAAGGTCTTGCAGCGTCGCATTGAGGCAAGTTCTGATGAGGGCGACCATCTCGTCGATCTGGTCGCGCGTCATCACCAGCGGCGGTGCAATGATCATGCGCTTGCCCACGGCACGCATGATCATGCCGTTGCCGAACATGTGGCCGCGGCAAATCATGCCGACATCGAGGTCTGCCGGGAAGAATTCGCAATCGTGGACGTTCGCCGCTTTCTTCCTGACCAGCACCAGGCCGGCCATGAAACCGAGCGTCTCGGCCATGCCGACCAGCGGATGGTCGGCGAGTTTTTCGAATTGCTGTTTCAGGTATGGGCCGGTGTCGTGGCGCACTTTTTCAACCAGCTTTTCCGCGCGCAGGATGCGGATGTTTTCCAGCGCGGCGGCACACGCCACTGGATGGCCGGAATAGGTGAACCCGTGATTGAAGTCGCCGCCCTTTTCGATCAACACCTCGGCCACGCGGTCGCCGACCAGCACGCCGCCAAGTGGAATGTAGCCGGACGTGACGCCCTTGGCGAAGGTCATCAGGTCGGGCTTGATGCCGAAATAGTCGGAACCGAACCAATGGCCGGTCCGGCCGAAGCCGCAGATCACTTCATCGGCGATCAGCAGGATGTCGTACTTGTCGCAGATGCGCTGGATTTCCGGCCAGTAGGTGGCAGGCGGAATCACCACGCCGCCGGCGCCCTGCACCGGTTCGCCGATGAATGCCGCCACCTTCTCGACGCCGACTTCGAGAATCTTCTTTTCCAGCCAGGAGGCCGCTTCCAGGCCGAATTCGTCGGGGGTCATGCCCTTGCCGTTTTCCAGATAGTAAGGCTGGCCGATATGGACGATGCCCGGAATCGGCAAGCCGCCCTGCTCGTGCATGTACGTCATGCCGCTCAGCGAGGCGCCGGCCATGGTGCTGCCATGATAGGCATTCTCGCGGCTGATGATGACGTGGCGCTCGGGGCTGCCCTGCAAGTCCCAATAGCGCCGCACCATGCGCACGATGGTGTCGTTGCCCTCGGAACCGGAACAGGTGAAGAAAACGTGATTGATGTGCGCCGGCGCCAATTCAGCCAGCGTTGCAGCCAGCTTGGCGGCGGGCACGTTGGTGGTCTGGAAGAAGCTGTTGTAGAACGGCAGCTGCTGCATCTGGGCGAAAGCAGCCTCGGCGATGCTGGTGCGGCCATAGCCGGCATTCATGCACCACAGGCCCGACATGCCGTCGATCAGACGCTTGCCTTCCGAGTCCCAGATGTACACGCCCTCGCCCTTGACGATCACGCGCGAACCGATGGCGGCCAGCGACTTGAAGTCGGTGAAGGGGTGTAGGTAATGGGCGCTGTCGAGTTGCTGGATGGCACGCGTATCGACGACGGCGGCTTGTTGGCGCGTGCCGGCGGGCGCAATGATGGCAGCCGGCGCGAATGGATTTGCGGTATTTGATTGCATGATCGGCTCTCGATTCCGTAATGCGCGGTGCGCCGCCCCCGGCGGCGCACCGCATTCGATTCGTGAAAACTTGGGTTACGGGCAACGGTGCGTTGCCCGCTCACACCGGATGATTAAACGTGTAGCAGCAAGTGCTCGCGCTCCCACGGGCTGATGACGGTCATGAACTCCTGGTGTTCCAGGTATTTGATGGCCGAATACACGTCGACGAAGCGATCACCGAGTACCATGCGCAAATTCTTCTCATGGCGCAAGGCAGCCAATGCCTCGGACAGGCTTTGCGGCAACTGGAAGTCCAGGTTGTGCGCGCTTTGCGTAGTGATCGGCGTCGGCTCCAGGTGTTCGGTCATGCCGAGGTAGCCGCAAGCCAGCGTGACGGCCAATGCCAGGTAAGGATTGGCGTCGGCACCGACCACGCGATTTTCCACGCGACGATCCTGCGGCCCCGATTCCGGTACGCGGAAACCGACCGTGCGGTTGTCTCGGCCCCATTGCACGTTGATCGGTGCGGCAGTGTGGCGCACGATGCGGCGGTACGAGTTGACGTAAGGCGCGACGATGGCCATCGCAGACGGCATGTAACGCTGCAGGCCGCCGATGTAATGCATGAACGCCGACGACGCGGTGCCATCCGGATTGCTGAAAATGTTCTTGCCGGTCTTGGCATCGACCACGCTCTGGTGAATATGCATGGCCGAGCCCGGTTCGCCGGTCATGGGTTTGGCCATGAAGGTGGCATACATGTCGTGCTTGAGCGCCGCTTCGCGCAGGGTACGCTTGAAGAAAAACACCTTGTCGGCCAGCGCCAGCGGTTCGCCGTGCAGGAAGTTGATTTCCATCTGGCCGGCGCCGATTTCATGAATCAGGGTATCGACGTCGAGCTGCATCAATTCGCAGTAGTCGTAGATGTCCTCGAACAGCGGATCGAATTCGTTCACCGCATCGATGCTGTAGATCTGGCGGCTGGTTTCGGAACGGCCGCTACGGCCGATCGGCGGGCGCAATGGCAGATCGGGGTCGGTATTCTTGGCGGTCAGGTAAAACTCCAGCTCGGGCGCGACGACCGGGGCCCAGCCCTTGTCGGCATACATCTGCAACACGCGACGCAATACCGAACGCGGCGCGAAATCGACCAGCGTACCGTCGGTGAAATAGCAGTCGTGTATCACTTGCGCCGTCGGGTCGATCGCCCAGGGCACGAGCGTGATGGTGTTCGGGTCGGCGCGCAGGATCATGTCGCGGTCGGTGGTGGAAATCGCCCGATCGTAAGCGGCATCGCCGACCGGATAATTGCCAGTCACGGTCATGCCGAGCACGGCTTCGGGCATGCGCATGCCGCGCTCTTCGGTGAATTTGCCGCGCGGCAGTATCTTGCCGCGTGCGACGCCGGTCAAGTCCGGCACCAGGCATTCAATTTCCGTGACCCGCTTTTCGTTCAGCCACAGATCCATGTCACTGTATGTAAAGTTTGTGCGGAAGGACATCATGTTCTCTCTTGTTTTGACTGCGGGCGCGCGGCGACGCTCTTGCCGTGCGCAATTAAAATTCATTTTGCGGGTGTCTCTAAAAATCGTTGCGTGCGGCCTGCGTGGCCCGGCCTGTCGTGGCCCGGCCTGTCGTGGCCCGGCCTATCGTGGCCCGACTCAAGGTCGGGCCGAGAAGCGCAACCGTACGACTGTACGGTGAGCATCGCAGGCCCGAGATGGCCGGGCAGCGTAGGCCGCGCAGTAGATTTTTAGTGACAGCCTGATTTGCTGGTGGGATTCGGGAATGCGGCAGCTAGGGGACGCGCCGCGCCCATCGTTCGAATCTATCCATGCACGCCTCCCTGTTTTTGAGTTTGATATTGACGACAAGCCGCGCCGAAGGCGGCGAATATTTTCATCGAATCCGGATTTTCGGCGACCCGCCATTCCGGGTGCCATTGCAGAGCCAGATTGAAGGCCTTGGCCCAGTCCACGCTGAAGGCCTCGATCAAGCCGTCATCGGCGCGCGCCTCGACGCGCACTCCCGGCGCCGGCCGGTCGACCCCTTGTCCGTGCAATGAATTGACCATGATTTGATCCACGCCGCCGAGGATTTTCGACAGGATGCCGCCGGCTTCGATATGCACGTGATGCGCCGGGCCATACTGCACTTCGATCGGCAAGCTCGAATCGTCGCGGTGGTCGCGCATGCCGTCCACCTCCTGCACGGCCTGGTGCAGGCTGCCGCCCAGGGCAACGTTGATCTCCTGCGTACCACGGCAAATCGCCAACAGCGGTATGCCGCGCTTGAGCACTGCCGGTATCAGCGGCAAGGTGGTGGCATCACGCTTCGGATCGAGCGGCAGCGACGTGTCGTGCACGTCCTGGCCGAAGTGGCTCGGATGCACGTTGGACGGCGACCCCGTCAGCATCACGCCGTCGGCAGCGTCCAGTATGGCTTCCCATTCGACGACTTCGCCCAGGGAAGGAAGAATCAGCGGCATGCAGCCGGCACCGATCAGCACCGCTTCGACATATTTGACCTGCACGGCGAAATAGGGATGGAAGCCGATGTCCTTGACGCAACAGGGAACGATAACGAGTGGTTTATGCATGATTCGGCATGATTCGTGGCGATTGCTTGTCCAATGCTTGCTTGTTCAGAGTTTACTTAGAGGATCCGATTTCATTTTCATTCAATCGGAACCAATTTTTCCCATTAAATTGCATTTCTATATACCACCCGGAACCAGCAATTTCTGTGCCCATTTACTGGTAAATTACCACTTGGCAAAGCTTATTCGGAATTTGGTATATTTAATAGCTCCACTTTTACAGTAATAGTGGAACCACTTCAGCAAACACCCACGCCGAGTTGGTTCCGGGCCGCCTTGCGCAACGGTTGTAAATGTCCATCGATGACCTCCGCCAGAATAGCGAATGCCGCAGCGATTTCACCCTCCGCCACCCCGCCGTAACCGAGCAGCAAGCCGCGCGGGGCCGACGCAGGCACCATGTAGTAAGAGGACAAGGGCCGTACGCCGATGCCGGCCTGCTCCGCCTCGCGCGCAATCGCCCGGTCGTCGCAGTACGGCGGCAGTTGCAATACCAGGTGCAAGCCGGCATCGCTGCCGGAGACGCGAATTTCACCGGCGCCGTATCTGTCGTCGATCAAGCCTTGCAACAGACGCAACCGTGCCGCATAGACGCCTCTCATGCGCCGCACGTGGGAGGCGAAAAAGCCCTGGTTGATGAATTCGGCCAGGGCCGCCTGGGTCAGGACGTTGCCGGCGCGATGCAATTCGTTGACACCGGTGACGAACGGCTTGACCAGCGCCAGCGGCAGCACCATGAAACCAAGGCGGAGGCCGGGAAACATGGTCTTGCTGAACGTGCCCATGTACAGCACGCGATTGGCGCTATCCATGCCTTGCAGCGACAGCAGCGGCTTGCCGTTATAGCGGAATTCGCTGTCATAATCATCCTCGACGATCCAGCAGCCATGCTGCTTGGCATATTCGAGCAACTGGCGCCGCCGTGCCAACCCCATCACGCTACCCAGCGGATATTGATGCGACGGCGTCACGAAGATGAAGCGCGGCACGTGCGCCAGGTCTGCGTCGCTCGGGCACATACCGTCGCCGTCGAGCGCTATCGGGCGTATCCGCAGCCCCGAAGCGCGCAACAGGTTGCGCGTGCCCCAGTAGCCGGGATCTTCGACCCACGCCAGGTCGCCCGGATCGCTCAGCAGGCGCAGGCTCAGATCGATCGATTGGTGTATCCCGGCCGTCACCACGACCTGCTCGGGCAGGCACTCGACGGAGCGGGCAATTTTCAGGTATTCGGCCAGTGACTCGCGCAGCGGCATGTAGCCGCCGCCCTGGGCGTAAGTGAGCGCATCCGGGCTCGGCTTGCGCCACGCCTTGGCTTGCAGCCGGCTCCACAATGCGTGAGGAAACAGGGTGACATCCGGCACACCCGGAACGAACGGGCCCCATTGCTGGTGCGACGCGCCGGCATGGTCGACCAGTTCATGGCCGCGACGCGACAGGGACGGCGCCTCGAGCGCGGCTTTCGTGCGCTCCAGCATCGCCTTGGCCGGGTTGCCGTGCATGCTGGACGCGCTGGGCATGCTCGGCATATTGGGCGTGGTATCGATGACGAAGGTGCCGCTGCCCGAACGGCCCTCGACAAATCCTTCGGCCAGCAATTGCTGATAGGCGTACAGGACCGTATTGCGGCACACCACCAGTTCGCTCGATAGTTCGCGACTGGAAGGCAGGCGCGCGTCAGGCGGCAAAACACGGGTCAGGATAGCCTTGCGCAACAGGCGGTAGAGTTGCTGATTACCCGGTACCGCAGACTGGCGATCAAAGTGTTGCAGCAGGTAATCGGAAAGAATGGCGGAATGCAAGTGGCACCATCAATACTGAAATTTATCAATTCAGCATAGCACACCTATTCCGCACCGGCCATTCTTTTCCTGGGGTTTTTGCCATACGTTTCCACCCAAGAAACATTTCATCCTGACAATGGAACCTTGCTATCAAACGCTCTCGCGCATCGCCGATTCAAGGACCCCCAAGGCTTCATTCATCAAGCCGTCCTCGATGGTCAGCGGAAACAGGAAGCGGATCACATTCGCATACACGCCACAGGTGAGCAGGATCAGGCCTTTTTCCAGGGCGCGGGCCTGGACTTTCTTGGTGAAGAGCGGATCAGGTTCGTGTGTGCCCGGGTGCATGAATTCAACCGCAACCATGGCACCGGGGCCGCGCACATCGGCGATTTGCGGCACCGCAGCGCGTAGCGCCAATAGCCGCTCGGTCAAATGCGCGCCCAGCCGGTTGGCGCGCTCCGCGAGTTTTTCTTCCGCCATGATATCGAGCACGGCATGCGCCGCCGCGATGGCCAGCGGATTGCCGGCGTAGGTGCCGCCCAGGCCGCCCGGCGCCGGCGCGTCCATGATCTCGGCACGACCGCAGACGGCAGACAGCGGCATGCCGCCGGCCAGGCTCTTGGCGATCGTCATGATGTCGGGCAATACGTCGTAATGCTCCATGGCAAACAGCTTGCCGGTGCGCGCGAAACCGGTCTGGATTTCGTCGGCGATGAGCAGGATGCCGTGTTCGTCGCAGACGGCCCGCAACGCGCGCATGAACTCGGGCGGCGCCATGTAGAAGCCGCCCTCGCCCTGCACCGGCTCGAGTATGATGGCCGCGACACGTTTGGGATCGACTTCGGCCTTGAACAGCATCTGCAACGCCGCCAGCGAATCGGCCGTGCTCACACCATGCAATTCGACCGGAAATGGCGCGTGATGCACCTCGCCGGGGAACGGACCGAATCCGACCTTGTAGGGCACCACCTTGCCGGTCAACGCCATGCCCATCATGGTGCGGCCATGGAAAGCGCCGGCAAACGATATGACATCGCTGCGGCCTGTTGCGGCGCGGGCAATCTTGATCGCGTTTTCCACCGCCTCGGCGCCGCTGGAAAAGAACGCCGTCTTCTTGGCATGCCGGCCCGGCGTGATCGCGTTGATGCGCTCCGCCAGCGACACGTAACTTTCATACGGCACGACCTGGTAGCACGTGTGTGTGAAATTCTCGCTTTGCGCCGCGATTGCGGCCATGATCTTCGGGTGGCAATGGCCAGTGTTGAGCACCGCGATGCCGGCTGCGAAATCGATGAAGCGGCGCCCCTCGACATCCCAAAGTTCGGCGTTGCGCGCCCGCGCTGCATAGAAAGAACACATGACGCCCACGCCGCGCGGCGTGGCGGCATCCTTGCGAGCTTGAATTTCGGCATTACTCATGGCAGCTCCATTGCGATGGTTGAATGGAGTCATGGTAGCGCGTGATTGGCCCCTTTAATAGATCCAAGACAGGAAATGTGACGGGGCCACTTTGGCAAAATTTGCGATACAGTGTGCCGCCGATTCGCTTGTAGGCGGACCGGCGGGCAGTTGAAAGACTAAAGGGCAAGAGTTAGAACTTGGTGGCGACGCTGACGCCGATGGTGCGCGGGAACAGGCGATAGCCCTCGACGATCGACGCAACCTGTGGATGTTGAATGATCGTGTCGTTGTCGAACGCATTCTTGACGTAGGCAGTGAAATCGAATTTTCCGACCGTCACGCCGCCGGTAAAGTCGACCGTGTAGTACTGCGGCCGTTCATAATCGGTGGCCGTCGGGTCAAGGCTGCCGCGACTGCTGCCGACCCAGTGCACGCCGCCAAGCACGAAGGCGCTGTTTTCACCAAGGCTGAAATTGTATTGCGCAGACGTCGTTGCATTGAACTTTGGCACGCCTTCGATCGTGGCCCCGGCCACCGCGCCCGGCACGCCGTTATCCGAACCAACGCTGTTGGACAGCGTGGCCTTGACGTAGCCGCCCGACACCCCTAGCGACAAGCCTGGCATCGGCTTGGCCTTGATTTCAATCTCGAAGCCCTTGGCCGTGGCGTCGCCGGCGTTCTGCTCATAGGTGTAGGTGCAGGTTGGCAGGTACACGTCCTGCTGGATGTTGTTCCATTTCACGTAAAACACGTCGGCATTGATCGACAGACGGTTGCCGAGAAAGCGCGACTTGTTGCCGACTTCGTAGCTCCACAGACTGTCGGAACCGTATGAGGTTGGCGCACTGGTCAGCCCATGCGACGCCAGGTCGGGCGCGCATGTAGTTGGCGGAACGTACGTGTTGTCGCCGCCGAGGCGGAAACCCTTGGCGATACTGGCATACAGCGTGTTGGTTGGATCGACTTCCCACGTGACCGAATATTTGGGTGTAAACGCCTGCGAATCGGTCGATGCGCCACTGTCGTTGCCGGCGCCGGCAAGGTAGAGCCCGTTCTGCTGGGACAGCGAATTGGTGGCTTTCAGGAATCGTGCACCGACGGTCGCATGCAAGGTGGGCGTGAAATAATAATTGACCTCGCCGAACACCGATGATTGCTTTTCGAGGTAGTGGAACGAGCCGAAGAACGAATCGTCATTCGGGAAATCACCGGCATACGCGCCCGGCAAAATATTGGGATCCGCAGCACTCACGCCAAACGCGTTAAAGGTCGAATTGACGCCATAGATCGGGTCGTTCTCGACGATATTGGTGTGCTGATGCGAAACGTAGACGCCGCCGACCCAGGTCCATGGCGACACCTTGGCATCGTATTCTTTCGACGAAATGCGCAGCTCTTGCGAGAACTGGCGCACCTGATTGTCGAGAAACACGGCCGATGGCAGTGCGGCGACTGCTGCAGGCAAGCCTTCCGGCGCCGTGCCGCCTTGGGAAATCGGCGTCAGGAACGTGGAGAGCGAATAGCTGTTGTAGGCCGAACCGTTCTGGATGCGGTCGAACTTGCGCTGGAAGTAGCTGGTCACGGATGTGACGTCAACGCTGTCGCCGGTATAGTTCAGCGACAGGCTCGGTACGTACAACACATCGTTCGACGGTTCGCGCACCTGCTTCTGCGCCTCGTAGTCGGGCAAGCCCAAGGTGAACGCGCCGATGTCCTTGGCGTTGATCCTTTGGTAGTAGACCGATGGCGTCACCGTCAGATCCCTGATCGGCTTCCACTTCAGCGACATGCGGATTTCCTCGTCGTCGATCTTGTTGATGTCGGATGCAATCGTGTTGCCATTGCCATCGACCTGATTGATGAAGCCGCCCTGATGTTCAACCTGCGCGCCGATGCGCAGGGCCATTTCATCGTCCTTGAGCGGGATGTTGGCGACCGTGTTGGCAGAGTAATTCATGCTGCCGCCCTTGGTGTTCGACACTTCGGTGTAGGTGTTGAATTCCTTTTCATTGAAGACGGGCTGGTTGCCGATGAACTTGATCGTACCGCCCATCGAACTGGCGCCATACAGGGTGGCCTGCGGCCCACGCAACACCTCGACACGATCGATATCGAAGAACTTCGGTTCGACCGTCCCCATGCTGTAGACGTTGCCGACGGTGATCGACACGTCGTCGAGGTAAATGCCGACGGTGGCGGCGCCTGCCGCCGAGCTGATGCCACGGATCTCAATGTTCTCCGTACCGGGTCCTGCGCCGCCGTTGCCGCTGGCGGCGGTGAACGAAATGTTGGGGATCACGCGCGTCAGATCGGTAATGTCGGTCACGTGTTCCGCTTGCAGGTCGGCGCCACGTATGGCTGTGATACTGACAGCCACCTTGTTGGGATCTTCGCGGCGCTTTTGTGCCGTGACAGTGATGGTTTCGATCTGATCGGAAGCCGCAGCCTTGGCACCCTTGGTTTGGGTTGTATCGGCTTTGTCCGGCACGGCAGGCGCCTCCTGCGCCCAAGCCGATGCTACGAAAAAAGTCGATACTGCGGCGATGGCATGAGCCAGCTTCGTCTTGCGCCCAAGTCGGCCAATACCGCCAATGCGGCCATTTCGCTCATTTCGTCCTGTACGTCCCATACCAACACTCCTTAGTCATTAATGGTTTGATCTTGTCGGCATCGCTGCATTGCCACCGGCCATCCGGCGAACCGTTATAGCCCGGTGCGATGTTTTAGCGACGCTGTTGTCTCTATTCTTGTCTCTTTGTGTGTCTGTGTTCTTGTCGTTATGCCACCACAGCATACAGGTGCCGCAATACTAGTGCCAAATTCGTGCCAGACCAATCGTTGCAGGAATGCCTCGCAAATCGCGGAATAAAACAGGGCGAAACCCCAAATCGCTTTCCTCAATCCACTAAAATAGTGCATCGCCATTAAGTGGATCCAAAGTAGTGCAAAATTTTGTATTGCAACGCACCACTTCGGATATATAATGATTTTGCTGCGTCTATCAGTAGCGTGGCCTGAGCACAGCTTATGTGGAATTTGGTATGGTTTATAGTTCCACTTCCATAATATTGATGGCACCACTTGAGGTTTATTCTTTTATCCCATGTCGGCATCGCGAATCCTGAGCGAAACACTGGATCAAACTGAGTTCCATCCGCATCTTTCGCAACAGCGTCGCCTGTACGAAGCGGCGCGCGCGGCAATTTTGCAACAGCAGCTTGTTCCCGGCAGCAAACTTCCCTCGACCCGCAGCGTTGCCGTCGACCTGGGCATCGCACGCAACACGGTGATCGCCGCGTTCAAGCAATTGGCCGCAGAAGGTTATGTCTCGACCATGGCGGGCAGCGGCACTTTCATTTCCGCCAGTGTGCCGGAAGCGCCTTTGGCCGAAGCGCGGGCGAATGACAAGACCGTCAGGCTACATGACCTCCCTCAAGCCGAGGGTTCATCCACGCTGTCGCGGCGCGGCATGCAATTGACGACCTACGCTGCCGGCGCGCGTTTCGAAATCCAGCCATTTGCTCCCGGCGATCCCGATTTCTCGCTGTTTCCGTTAAAACTGTGGCAGCGCATACAAAACCGCGTCTGGCGCGACGCCCGACCCGAATTGCTCGACTACGGCCAGGCCGGCGGCTATCTGCCGCTGCGGCGCGCGGTAGCCGAATATCTGCGCGCCTCGCGCTCGGTCAACGTGTCGGTCGAACAGGTCATGATCACGTCCGGCACGCAGCAATCGCTCGACCTGTGCGCGCAAATGCTGGCCGACGTGGGCGACATCGCCTGGGTCGAAGATCCATGCTACTGGGCGGCGCGACGCGTATTCGAATCCTGCGATCTGAAATTGCATCCGGTCGCGGTCGATGCCGACGGCATCGCGCCGACCGAGCAAGACCTGGCGACGCAGCCGCGCCTGATCTACGTCACGCCATCGCATCAATATCCGACCGGCGTGGTCATGACGCTGGCGCGCCGACGCCGCCTGCTCGACATTGCGGCCGGCAAGCGCGCCTGGATACTGGAAGACGACTACGACAGCGAATTCCGCTACACCGGGCGGCCGCTGGCATCGCTGCAAGGACTCGACACTTATGGGCGGGTCGTCTATATGGGAACATTCTCCAAGATCCTGTACCCCGGCATCAAGGTTGGCTACCTGGTCGTGCCACCGACCCTGGTTGAGCCTTTCAAGACGGCACTCTATGATTTGCAGCGCCCCGGCCAGATGATGGTGCAGGCGGCCTTGGCGGATTTCATTTCGCTGGGCCACTTTGCCACGCACATCCGCAAGATCCGCCAGGCCTACGGCGCAAAGCGCGAACTGCTGCGCAAGACGCTGGTTGCGCACATGGGCAACGGCATCCGCATTTCGGGCGAGGAATCGGGCCTGCATCTGGTCGTCGAATTGCCCGATCACGTCGATGACGAGGCCTTGGCACGGCTGGCGGCGGAATCCGGCATCGCGGTGAAGGCCCTGTCCAATTACTATCTGTCGCAGACCCCGCGCCGTGGCTTGCTGATCGGCTATGCCTATGTGGAACCGGGGAAAATTGCTTACTACGCCAAGTTGTTGACCAACGTCATCCGCTCCGGCATCAGGAAATAGGGGATGGGATATGACTAACGGTGACGGCGCGATCCGACGCGAATCTCTCTATGGCAGCGGTATCGAAAACACCTATGCCGGCGTGCTCAGCTTCATGCGCCGCAAATACACGCGCGATCTGTCCGGCGTCGACGTGGTCGTCTCGGGCATTCCACTCGACTTGGCCACGACGTTTCGTCCCGGTGCGCGCCTTGGCCCGGCAGCTGTCCGCGCCGCGAGCGTGCAACTGGCCGAGCTGCTGCCCTATCCCTGGGGCTTCGATCCGTTCGAGCGCATGGCCGTCGTCGACTTTGGCGATTGCTGGTTCGATGCGCACAATCCGTTGACGATCGCGCCGGCCATCATCGAACACGCACGCACGATACTGGCTGCCGGCGCGCGCATGCTGACCCTGGGCGGCGATCATTTCATCACCTACCCTCTGCTCAAGGCGCATGCGGAGAAATACGGCAAGCCGCTGTCATTGATCCACTTCGACGCGCATTGCGACACCTGGCCCGACGACAATCCGGATTCGTTGAATCACGGCACCATGTTTTACAAGGCGATCAAAGAAGGCCTGATCGATCCGCACACCTCGGTGCAGATCGGCATCCGCACCTGGAACGACGACTATATGGGAATGCATGTTCTCGATGCACCCTGGGTGCATGCGAACGGCACGGCCGCCACCATCGAAAAAATCTGTTCGATCGTCGGCGATCGCCCAAGCTACCTGACCTTCGACATCGATTGCCTTGACCCGGCTTACGCGCCCGGCACCGGCACGCCTGTCGCCGGCGGCCTGAGCTCAGCACAAGCGATGGCCATCGTGCGAGCGATGGGGCCGGTAAACCTGGTGGGCGCCGACGTGGTGGAAGTGTCGCCACCGTTTGATCAGAGCGAAATCACGGCGCTGGCGGCGGCGCATGTTGCAGTGGACTTGCTATGCGTGCTTTCTACACAGCTTCGTAGATAACATAGGTCTTGCGCGTTTCCTCAACCACTTCCCAGGTGCCGACGAAACCGCGCGGAATGACGAAGCTGGCCCCGGCAGAGACCGCCATCGTCTTGCCGTCCGCGTCCGTGATCAGGCTGCGGCCGGAAATGATCTGGCAATACTCTTCTTCGGTGTAGGACACGCGCCATTTTCCCGGTTCGCTTTGCCAGATGCCGGCGAAAAATTGACCGGAAGTGTCGGCGTAATGCTTCCACAATGTTTGCTTTGGATTGCCGGCAATCAGCTTCTCCGGTGGCAGGTAATACTCTTCCGGCACGGCGTTCGAGCGGCCAAACTGCGCGATGGCATCGATGTTCACGGCAACAAGTCCTTGATCTGGTAGTACAACATGCCGAGCACCAATGCCGGCGTGCGCGTCATGGCCCCGCCGGGGAAAGGATGGTGCTTGATGCGCGCCATCAAATCGAAGCGTTCTGCTTGCCCGGCAATCGCTTCCGCCGCCAGTTTGCCGGCCATGCCGGTCAGCACCAGGCCGTGGCCGGAAAATCCTTGCAGGTAATAGATGTTGTCGCCGATGCGGCCGAAGTCCGGTGCGCGGTTCATCGTGATGTCGACGAACCCGCCCCAGGTATGCTCAACCTTCACATCACTGAGCTGCGGGAACACCGTCAGCATGCGCTGGCGCATGCTCTCAGACAGGTTGGGCGGCGTGGCGGTGCTGTAGCTGACGCGCCCGCCGAACAGCATGCGATGGTCGGCTGTGAGGCGGAAATAATCGAGCACAAAATTGGTGTCGCATACCGCGGCGCGATGCCTGATCAGCGCGTCGGCCCGTTCTTTTTCCAGCGGCTCGGTGGCAACGATATAGGTGCCAACCGGCATGATGCGCTTGGGCAGCTCGGGCGCCACTGCCTCGCCGAATTCACTGAGATAAACGTTCCCGGCCAACACGACATAACGGCAGGTCACGGCGCCGTGCGCGGTCTTGACCACGGGTTTGCTGCCGCGCGCGATATCCTGCACCGGCGACTCTTCGAAAATCTGCACGCCTGCTGCCTTCGCGGCAGCGGCCAGACCAAGGCAGTATTTCAGCGGATGCAGGTGACCGGAGTTGCCGTCGTATGCACCGCCATGAAAACGCGAACTGGCTATCCATTGTCCAATGTCCGCCTGCCCGATCGATTGCATTTTGTAACCGTAGGCGCGTTCGATGTGCGCGACCCAAGCAGCCAAGGCGCGCGCCTTGCGCTCATTGACTGCCACGCTGAGGTAGCCGGGGACGAAGTCGCAATCGATCTTGTGCTCGAGCATGCGCTGATGCAGCAAATGCAGTCCCTCGACGGTAATATGCCAGGCCCGGCGCGCGTCGTCGGCAGGCAGTTGTTCTTCTACCGCGTCGTCCGAGGCGAACCCGACCAGAGCCTGTCCGCCATTGCGCCCGGAAGCACCCCAGCCGACCGCCTTGGCTTCCAGCACGGCAACCGAGTATCCGCGTTGCGCCAACTCCAGCGCCGCAGACAACCCGGCAAAACCGCCGCCCACCACGCAAACATCGACATCGATATTTCCCGCCAGCGCAGGCTCGGCAGGTGGCCTGACGACGCTGGCTTCGTAATAGGACGCGGTCAGTTTATTGTCTTTGTCGAGCAGCATGGGCGGTATTCTCCTTGATTAGCATACATTGTGGCAAGCAATCGCGGACTAATAAAGATCCAATTCTTGTTATTTTATGGAACCACTTGGAGATGATTTGCCGCACTTCAATCGTAATGAGACAGGCAGACGCTTCGGCGACCATCTCGATACCCGACCGCTCGCGCAAGGCCGTAAGCCGCAATAGGCAGGGCACAATTTTTATGGCATTCCATGTAATGTGGCAATACCTCGCCTAGATCCTACCCATATATAGGCGGTGTTTTTCAAGGCCGCCAAATTGGGTGGCTATTCCCATGCGTCAGGATCAATGACGCCAATCGCTTGGAAGGCCGGCTTACAGAAAAGGTACCCTTGCATCAGATCAATGCCAAGGGATCGCAGGAAATCTCGTTCTGGCTTTGTTTCGATCCCTTCAGCCAGGACTTGGATGTTCAACTCCCGGCAAATCGCTGTGATGCCTTTGACAATCACTTGCTTTGGCCTGCTTGCGTCAATTCCACGC
>FSYV01000167.1_pt1 | contig 23434 bp, 21 predicted proteins | sample 1638641 | NCBI WGS metagenome assembly FSYV01 (sample SAMEA3914813, study PRJEB12502) | metagenome | biome: forest; material: soil | place: Canada | collected 2011-07-07 | depth 0.3 m
ACATTGTGCCGCCGTACAGATCAACAATCGCGGCTTGAACATCGCCTGGAACTTCGAAAGTTTCGGGTTTTGGTGCGACGGCAAATGTCTCTGCCACTGCCAAAATAGGCACGATGCCTGCAAGTGCGATGACAATCGCACTAATAGCTGAAAAACTCCTTTTTATGATGCCCATGTTTATCCTGGTCGGAGATTCTTGCCTATGAAACTGAAGTGGATGAGGCATAAAAGCGCCAAATGAAAGACTACAGGAACGCTGATGTCCGCTTTGTGGAATTTCCGAAAACGTCCGCTTCTGGCCGATCCCCGCCGATTGTAACGCAACATCAACCGGCCGCAACCAGACTATTGCAGCCGTTGAGACAGTTGCGAACTCCGAACAAAAAGTAAGCCACGCCGAATTCGTGAATCTGCCGCATTACATCCTGAAACGATTTTTGCTTCGATCCTGGACGAAGCATCGCGCTGCAGCAATCGATAAGCTGGGGCCATCATCAATCGCCGGAGATAAATATGGCAATCACCTGCTTCATCCGCTATGAAATCGACCCGTTCCAACGCGACGCTTTCCAGAAATATGCAGAAAACTGGGGCCGCATCATCCCGCGCTGCGGCGGCCACCTGATCGGATACTTTCTACCACATGAGGGCAACAACGACGTCGCCTGGGGCTTGATCAGCTTTCCTACGCTTGGCGCCTATGAAAGCTACCGGCTGCGCCTGAAGGCCGACCCGGAAGGCCGGGAAAACTTTGCCTTTGCGCAGGACCAGCGTTTTATCGTGCGCGAGGAACGCAGTTTCGTGGAAAATGTCGAATCGACCATCGGCATTGCGCCACATCCACCGAGGGATTATCTATGATTGCCGTGATCTTCGAAGTCGAACCGAAAACCGGGCAGCAATCGGCCTATCTCGACGCTGCCGTCGCCCTGCGCCCAAAGCTCGAGCAAATCGATGGCTTCCTCTCGATCGAGCGCTTCCAGAGCCTGACCAATCCGGGCAAGATGCTGTCGCTGTCGTATTGGCGCGATGAAGAGGCCGTGAAGAACTGGCGCACATTGGAAGTCCATCGCGCCACGCAGGCATGGGGGCGGGAAGCCGTTTTTGCTGATTATTCGCTCAAGGTGGCGCAGGTTGTGCGCAGCTATGGGATGACGGATCGGGATCAGGCGCCGCTGGATTCGCGGGACAGGCATGGTTGATTGAGTTGGCTTGTGGCGCCCAATCATTACCCACAGGTGAGCACGCCTCGTGTTTGCCCCTTACGCCTGCCCCTTACGCGGGCCGCCCTCTCCCGCCTGCGGGCGAGGGGTTCCAAGCCGTAGCATGCACTTGTGGGCAATGATCAGTGCAGGCGGGATAGGGTGGTCAAAAAAAAACCCGCAAGCCTAAGCTGCGGGTTAGTTCCAATGTTCATAATGAATATTGGAGGAGACGAGCCCAATATACTGCGTCGCACCAAATTCAAATAGTTTATTTTGCGAATACCCGATATTCACAACGGAAATATCACGACATTTGCCGCCCCTCGCGCAACCACAACCGTGACATCAGCACATGTTCACGCTGGTACTTTGGAGCAAGCTCTTGCATAATAACCTGGCAGCCGCCCTTCTTGCCTTTCGGTCATCATGCTGAGGAAGCCCCATGTTCCAGAAAATCCTGGTTGCCTACAATGAATCGCCGGAGAGCCGCGCCGCCCTGCAAGCCTGCCTGCGCCTGGCGCCGGGGCCGGAAACCGAGGTGCATCTGGTTGGCATCATGAATGTCGGCACCTATCTGATGGCCGGTGAGCATGTGTGCGAAGCGGTGCTGGCGGCAGAAAAGCACAAGATCGACAGCCAGATGGCCGGCACCCATGCGGTATTGGCCGATGCCGGGTTGAACGTCATCGATCATGTCTGCGCCGGCGAACCGGTGGCGGTCATCATGGATCTGGTCGACAAGCTCGACATCGAACTGGTCATCGTCGGCCATGCGCGCAACAAGCCGCTGTCGTTGCGCTGGTGGCGCGGCTCGACCGACTCGCTGCTGATGGAAAAAATCCGCTGCAATGTATTGGTCGCAGCGGATCACAATTAAATCCTAGTGTGCCCCGCCCGCATCCACCGGCGCGCCCGATTTGCTCGGCTTGGTCATCCAGACCAACGCAATCAGGCTGAGAAACAACACTGACGATATCCAGAAGATGTCGGTCGCGGCCGAGGTGCTGGCCTGGATCCCGATGCTTCGTTCGATCACGGCCCAGGTGCCGGGCTCCGGCAAGCCCTGCGCCATCAAATTCTGCACCGTCTGGCCGAACGCCGGATTTTGCACGCCGGTGTGCTCGGCCAGTTGCGCGTGATGTAGCGTAGTGCGGTTTTCCCAGATTGTGGCTGTGACCGAGGTGCCGATGCCGCCGCACATGATGCGCACGAAATTCGACAAGCCGGCAGCCGCCGGAATTTTCTCGGGCGGCTGGCCCGACAGGATGATCGAGGTCAGCGGAATGAAGAACATCGCCATCGCCGCTCCCTGGATGATGGTCGGGATCATCAGCGATACGGCGTCGACTTCAACGGTGAAACGCGAGCGCATGTAGAAGACGATGGCGAAGATGACGAAGGCCATGCTTGCCACCAGGCGTGCATCGACCTTGGGCAGCAGCTTGCCGACCACCGGCGAGAGGATCACCGCCAATATGCCGACCGGCGCCATCACCTTGCCGGCCTCGGTTGCGGTGTACGACAATTGCGTCTGCAGCCACAACGGCAGGATCACCAGGCTGCCGAAGAACAAGCCGTAGGCCACCGATATCGCCACCACGCCGCCGCTGAAATTGCGCCCCTTGAACAGCGACAAATCCACCACCGGATGCTCATCGCCCAATTCCCAGATGATGAAATAGATGAAGCACACCACCGCCAGCGCGCCGAGGAACACGATCTGGCCCGAGTTGAACCAGTCGAGTTCCTTGCCCTTGTCGAGCATGATCTGCAGCGAACCGACCCACACCACGAGCAGGCCGAGGCCGACCTTGTCGATCGGCCGCTTCACGATGGCCGATTCGCGCTTGTGGTAGATCGACCACGTGGCCCAGGCGGCGAAAATGCCGATCGGGATGTTGATGTAGAAAATCCACGGCCAGGAATAATTGTCAGAGATCCAGCCGCCCAACAGCGGCCCCATGATCGGGGCCACCAGCGTGGTCATGCCCCAGAACGCCAGGGCCATGCCGCTCTTGGCGGGCGGATAGCTCGACAGCAGCAAGGCTTGCGACAGCGGTATCATCGGCCCCGCGACGGCGCCCTGCAGCACGCGTGCGGCGATCAGCGTTTCGATATTGGGCGCCATGCCGCACAGCCACGACGAGATGACGAACAACAGGATCGAGGTGACGAACAGTTTTACCTGCCCGACGCGCATGGTCAGCCAGCCGGTCAACGGCACGGAGATCGCGTTGGCCACGGCAAACGAGGTGATGACCCAGGTGCCCTGCTGCGGCGAGACGCCAAGGTCGCCCGAAATCGCCGGGATCGATACGTTGGCGATCGACGAATCGAGCACGTTCATGAACACCGCCAGCGACAACGCTATGGTGCCGATCACCAGCGAGCTGCCTTGCAACGGCTGCACCGGTTTGTGGGTGGGCGAACTCATGGGCGCAATCCGGGTATCGAAAGAGAAAGGCGGCGGCCGGTCATTCCTTGGCTGTGCCCTTGCTGCCCATGTTGTCTGTAATGATGCGCGCGATCTCGGCGGTGGCTTCGTCACCGGCCTTGTCGAACACCTGGGTCTGGTATGCCGGCGCCGTGCGCGCCGCACTGTTTTGCGTCAAGGAGGTGCCACCGTCATGGGCGATGTCGACCTTGAGCTGCATCGACAAACCGATACGCAGCGGGTGCGCTTCCAGCTCGGCCGGGTCGAGCGCGATGCGCACCGGGATGCGTTGCACGATCTTGATCCAGTTGCCGCTGGCATTCTGCGACGGCAACAGCGCGAATGCCGCGCCGGTGCCGGCGGACAGGCCCAGCACCTTGCCGTGATAGGCGACGTCGGAACCATACACGTCGGAGCGCAACGTCACCGGCTGGCCGATGCGCATGTGCGCCAGTTGCACTTCCTTGAAGTTGGCATCGACCCACAGGGCATTCAGCGGCACGATGGAGAGCAACGGCGCGCCGGGTGCGACGCGTTGGCCGACCTGCACCGAGCGCCGCGCGACATAGCCGGTCATCGGCGCCGGCAGGGTGGCGCGCGAATAGGCGAGATATGCCGCCTGCACCTGCGCTGCGGCACGCTTGACGTTGGGGTGGTTGGCAACCGTGGTGTGGTCGGTCAGCACGCGGCTGGAATTGAGTTGCTCGCGCGTGGCCTGCAATGCCGATTGCGCGGTGAGCAAGGTATTCTTCGCATGATCGACTTCTTCCTTCGATACCGCGCCGGTGCCGGCCAGATCCTGGCGCCGCTTGAGGTCGGACGTGGCGCGCTCGACGTCGTCAGCCCGAACCTTGATGTTGGCTTCCAGAGTCGTGTTGTTGGCGTAGTAGGTACGCACTTCGCGCACCGTCTGCGCGAGTTGCGCTTCGGCCTGGTCGAGCGCCACCTTGGCATCGCTGCGGTCGAGTTCGACCAGCGGCTTGCCGGCCTGCACCAGATCGGTATCGTCGGCATTGATGGCAATCACGGTGCCGCCGACCTGCGGCGTCACCTGCACCAAATTGCCGGCCACGTAGGCGTCGTCGGTCGATTCGTAGTGGCTGGCATAGATCATCCACCAGGCTCCGTAGCCGAGCAAAACGATCAAGAGCAATATGGTAAAGGCGATCAACAAGCCGCGACGTTTACCGTTGGCCGGCGGAGTCGTCTGCGGAGCCTGGGGTGCAGTAGTGGTAGCGTTCATGATGCAGAGTTCTCGTTTTTCTGGTTGGAGGAAGTAGCCGGTTGGGCTGTTTTGTTCGCGGGCAAAGACTGCGACGGCAGCGCCAGGCCCTGGGCCTTGGCATCGAATCCGCCGCCCATGGCCTTGATGAGTGAGACACGCAGGTCGACACGGCGCGCCTGGATGTCCAGTTCGAGCTTGCGCTGCGCCAGCATGGCCGACTCGCTGGCAAGCACGGCCAGCATGTTGACGGTTCCGACCTGTTCGCGCTGCTGCGCCAGCTTGTAATTTGCTGCAGCGGCTTGCGTGGCGACGCGCTGGTTGTCGGCCTGGATCGCGGCATAGCGCATCGACTGAACCTGGTCGGCCACGTCGTGCAGCGCATCGGTCAGCGTCTGGTTGTAGCCGGCGATGGCGCCGTCATAGCTGGCCACGCGGCCCTTCAACTGCGCACGCAGGCGTCCACCCTCGAATATCGGCATGCTGATGGCAGGCCCGACGCCGGCCACGCGGCTGCCGCTCTTGAACAGCTGGTCAAGGCTGAGGCCGGCGCCCAGGCTCGATGCGCCGACGAACGCCGACAGGTTGACGTTGGGATAGAACTGCGCCTTGGCATTGTCGATGTCACCCTGCGCCGCTTCCACGCGCCAGCGCGCCGCGACGATGTCGGGACGCCGTCCGAGCAAGTCCAGCGGCAAATTATCGGGCAGGTTGGCCAGCTCTTCTGCCGGCAAAACCGGCCGCGCAATGGCGGCGCCCCGATCCGGGCCCTGGCCCAGCAAGGCGGCCAACTGGTTGCGCGTCAGGGCAATCGCTTCCTGCCATTGCGCCGCTTCGTTGCGCAAGGCCGCCGTTTGCAGGATGGTTTGCTGCTTGTCGCTTTGCGTGTCGAGGCCGCCCGCAACCCGCAGGTGCGTGAGCCTGTCGAACTGGGTGCGGATGGCTTGCTGACGCTCCACCAGGTCGAGCTGTTGATATTGCCGCCCTAGCTGGATCCAGCTGCGCGCAATCGCCGTCGACAGCACCAGGCGCGCAGAATATTGCTCGGCCCGGGCCGCCTTCTCATCCGATACGGCGGCGCGCAATTCGGCCGAATGCTTGCCCCAGAAGTCGAAGTCATAGGCAAAATTAAGCGCCAGCTCGCCGTCGGAATAGTAGCCGCCGGCATACGGCGGCGGGATCAGGCCGTTTTCCGTGAAGCGCTGGTAGGTATCGGTAAAACCGGCGCCGACCGTCGGGCTCGCTGCAGCCTTGGCGCCTTCGGCCATGGCGCGCGCGCCATTGACGCGTGCCGCCGCCACCTGCAAGCCGGGGTTGCCGGCCAGGGCTTCGTCGATCAAATCCTGCAACGGCTTGCCGCCCACGCCTGTAGCCCAGTCTTGCGCGGGCCACCGCCCGCCCTGGCCTGGCAGCGTTGCACCGGACGCCAATTGGTCGGGCGACGCCAGGTGTGCCGAACTGCCGATACCCTTGAAGTTGGCGCAACCGCCGAGCAGCAAGGCCGCGCATGAGGCAACGCAAGAAGCGACGATGGCGCCGCGCGCGGACCTGGAAAAATCGGGAAAAATCGATGTCATAATCAAGTCGCCTGGATGTTCAATTGGAGCTTGCAACGTGTTCCCGTGTTGCAAGCGCTGCATTGCCGAGCAGCTTGCACAGCAAGCCTCGAAACAACGCGACTTCTTCACTGGTAAAGCCATGAAAACTGCGGTTCATCGCCATGGTATAAATCGCCGGCAGCTTTTCGGCCAATAAACGTCCACCTGGCGTCAAGCGCAAATTGATGACCCGCCGATCATCGCCGCGCGGCATGCGCACTGTCAATTTGCGCTTTTCCAGCCGGTCGATCATGCGCGTCATCGACGCGGCATCGATGCACAATTCGCGCGCCAGGTCGGTCGCCGTGGAGAGCTTCCCTGTCGACAGTATCCACAGTATGTTGCCCTGCATATGCGTGATGTCGTATTCCGCCAACACACCATCGAGCGATTTCGCCAGCATATTGCGTGCGCGCGACAACAGGTGGCCAACGCTGTCAGCCGAGCGAAACTGGTCTTCCGAAAACAGGTAATCCGTTGCCGCTGCCATGATGTTCGTATCAATAATTGCCTAGTCAAGCATAGTTCCAAAGCCCATGCATGCAAACATCGATTTTGCCAATGCGATTGCCTATGCACCAGCCGATACGCCTGCCCATGCATTCAAATCGGGATGACACACTGTAATCGAACAGTGGACAACAATAAATATTGGCGAAGGGAACATACTATTCCAGATTTCGCAATAATGTTGCCGTTGGCACTTTCTGACCTCACGCGCGCAATGCGATTTGCGCAAACCGGCCTATTTCTTTACATTACTGAGATTAACCAAAAATTACCATCCTTGCGGGCAGTCACCTCTAGGCGCAGACGAAAACAAAATGACCCCAGGTGATATCCGCGTTCCCGGCAATGGCGCGCCGGCGAACAGCTTGCCGTCCTGCAACAAACTCATGTTTGTGCGCCAGCATTGGAAATTGCTGTCGGTCTGGCCGCTGCTGGGAATATTCATCATCGCCATTCTGTGGGTTGCCGAATCGTCGCAGGTTGAACTGGACCGCAGGGCGGCCGCAACGGACGCCCTGCGCGATGCCGCCATCTTGTCCAAGGCCTATGCGCAATATCTAGATCGATCGCTGGAACAGGCCGATCAGCTCAGCCTGTTGATCAAATACGAGTGGGAGCACGGACGCAACACGCTCAAGCTGGAAGAATTGACCGGCCTGGGCATATTCCCGGCTACGCAGTATGTCCTGGTTTCGATCATCGACGCCCGCGGCTTACCCCAGACCGGATCGGTGCCGGTCAAGGGCTTTGCTACGCTGGCCGACCGGGATTATTTTCAATTTCATAGCGCCCATGCCTCCGGCGCACTGCGCATCGGCACACCGACAGTCGGCCGCATCACGAAAAAAAACGTGGTCCAGTTGACGCGACGCCTCGATGACGCGCAAGGAAATTTCGATGGCGTGGTATTGATCGCCGTCGAACCGGCGCATTTCAACACCTTTTACGACAGCGCCAGTTTCGGCCAGCAGGGATTGCTGGCGTTGATCGGACAAGACGGCACATTGCGCGCCAGCCGAATCGGCGAGGCATCGACCGACAGCGGCATGTCATGGTCGGCTTTGGCCTTGCCGACTGCTGCAGAGAATACGCCAACCGTGGCCCTGTACCAACCGGCGTGGTTTACCGACCGACAGGCGCGCTACCTTGGGCAAAGCCGATTGGAGCATTTCCCCATGGTCGCCGTCGCCGGCCTGTCCGAGCAGGAGCGCTTGCTACCCTACCTGGAAACCTGGCGCGTATTCAGGATCTTTGCAGCGGTCGCCAGCATATTGATCACGCTGTTCGCCAGCGCCGCCACGCTGATGTCGGCGCGCCTGATCTGGCGCAAGCAACGCGACACCGAGGTACAGTTGGCATACCGCCTGGCGACCGAAAGCGGGCATGACGGCTTCTTCATGTCTCGTGCGGTACGCGACAGCCGGCAGCAAATCGTCGACTTCGAGCTGGCCGACTGCAACGAACGCGGCGCCGCCTTCACCGGCTTGTCGCCCAGCCGCCTGATCGGCGGCCGGATCTCCCAGCTTTACCCGAAGCCGTATTTTTACGTCGTGCTCGACATGTTCCGCACGGCGATGGATGTGGGCTATTACGAGAGCGAACTGCAAGTGCCGCCGGAGAGCCCGGTCAAGCTGGAATGGATCCACTACAAGATGATCCGCTCCGGAACCGGCCTGGCCTTGACGGCACGCGACATCAGCCATGCCAAGCGGCACGAGCACGAATTGTGGAACATGGCCAATGAAGACGCCCTGACTGCCCTGCCTAACCGCAAATGGATGGCCACGCATCTGCCGGCCGCGTTGAAGCGCGCCGAGGAATCGGGCGAGATGCTGGCGCTGCTGTTCATCGATCTTGACGATTTCAAGGACGTCAACGACACCCAGGGCCATTCGGCAGGCGACGAATTGCTATGTCTGGCTGCCAGCCGCATCAAATCGGTTTTGCGCCCCTCCGATCATGTCGTGCGGCTGGGCGGTGACGAGTTCATCGTGATATTGAATCCAGTCGTCGACAAAAGCCATGTGGTGCACGTGGCCGACCGCATCGCCGGCACGCTGAGGCAACCGGCTACTGTTGCAACCAATGCTGCGATCAATCCGGCGGCCGGCATCGAACGGGCATCGGGCCCGCACCACGCCGGCCGGTCCAGCATCGCCGCATCGATCGGCATCGCGATTTTCCCCGCTGACGGCAGGGACAGCGAAACCCTGCTGAAAAATTCCGATATCGCCATGTACCACGCCAAGGAGATGGGCAAGGGGCATTTCCGCTTCTACGATCAAAGCCTGTCGGAAAACCTGACGCGCCGCCTCGATACCGAACGCGCACTGGCATTGTCGATCGCGCAGAATCGCTTCGAACTGTTTTACCAGCCGCGCGTCGACGCCGTGAGCGGCGAACTGCGCAGCATGGAGGCGTTGGTGCGATGGCGCCATCCCGAGCGCGGCCTGGTGTTGCCGCTGGAATTCATTCCGCTGGCCGAGCGTTCCGATTTGATCCTCTCGCTCGGCGCCCTGATCGTCAACCTGGCCTGCGCCCAGATTGCGCAATGGCAGGCCGGCGCCCTGCCGGTGGTGCCGATCTCGATCAATGTGTCGCCGCGCCAGTTCCATCGCGGCGACATGTATGCCCTGTTTGCTTCCGCGCTGGCGCGCCACGCCGTGCCGCCGGCTTTGGTCGAAATCGAAATCACCGAATCGCTGATGATGGGCGAGGCGGAAAACATCGATGCGACGCTGTCAAAATTGCGCGCGCTCGGCGTCAAGTTGCTGATCGACGATTTCGGCACCGGCTACTCGTCGCTCTCGCAATTGCAGCGCCTCGACATGGACGTGCTCAAGGTCGATCGCGCCTTCACGTCGGAACTGGGAATCAGCCATGAAGGCGAAGTGTTCTTCAACGCCATCGTCTCGATGGCGCACGCGCTGGGCATGACGGTGGTTGCCGAAGGAACCGAGACGCTGGAACAGTTGCAGGTGCTGCGCGGCCTCAAGTGCGACGAGGTGCAGGGCTTTTACATTGCGCGGCCGGTCACGGCGGCCGAGGCGGAAGCCATGATGAAGAAGCGCTACCTGCTGCCGGCCGAACCCGCCTCTTTGCGCCCGGCGCAGTAAGCGCCACAGCAATATGCCCGACGAACCGTCGGGTATAAAATTTCGGATTCTGATCGATGCAATGCCATCCAATCGAAATCGCTTATGATGTCGCGTTGCCCTTCCTATTGATTGATAAGGATGCCCGTGCGCGCGACATCGTCACACACTGCGCTTCATTCTGCGTCACTTTCTTTTCGTCCAGCCTTGGCCCGCTGCTGCCTCGCGGCCGCCTGGCTGTTCTGCGCCTCGGCGCACGCCGGTGGCGCGACCAATGCGACCAACGCGCCCGAGACGCCCGGCACCGGCGTGACGCTATTTGCCGCCGGCGACATCGCGGAGTGCCTGAAGCCGCCCGCATCAGCCTCGGCTGCAGCCGTCACGGCAGCCATCGTCAGGCGCGGCCTGGCGGGCGACGCCGCGGCACAAGTCCTGACCCTGGGTGACAATACCTATCCGATCGGCATGCCGCGGGAATTCAGCGATTGCTACGCGCCGACCTGGGGGCGGTTCAAGGCCGTGACCCATCCTTCATCGGGCAATCACGAGTACTACACGCCATCGGCGAATGGATACTACGGCTATTTCGGCGACGCTGCCGGCGCCGCACCGGGGTTTTACTACAGCTTCAACATCGGACGATGGCACTTGCTCTCGCTCAACAGCAATATCAGGGGCAAGGTTTGGGAAGAGCAATTGGCGTGGGTCAAGAAGGATCTGGCGCAATCAGAGGCAGCGTGTACGCTGGCCTATTGGCACCATCCGCGCTTCAGTTCCGGCGGACATGGCAACAATGAGGACATGCAACCGCTGTGGCAACTGCTGCAGGCGGCCCATGCCGATGTCGTGCTCAATGGCCACGATCATGACTACGAGCGCTTCGCGCCCCAGGACAGCAATGGACGCAGGGACGACGCACACGGCATCCGCGAGTTCGTGGTCGGCACCGGCGGCGCGCGGCTCACGCCGCTGCTGTTTCGCAAACGCAATAGCGAAATCGTCGACAACACCACGCATGGCGTCTTGAAGCTCGTGTTGAAAGATGACGGGTACGAGTGGGAATTCCTGGCCGAGGCGGGCAAGACGCTGGCCGACCGTGGGGCGGCACGATGCCATCAAGCGTCGATATCAAAATGAGCGCGCTTCCCGCGCGCTAAGGCGCAACATCGGTCGGCAAGCCCGATCTCGCGATGCCGCGCACCTCGCCAGCGCCGGCGCTCACGCCGCAGCGTCAGTCGTGACGCTAGCCGCCAGCTTGTTCAACACTTGCGCCGCAGCCACCAGGCCGAAAGTGGCGGTCACCACCATGGCCGAACCGAAGCCGGCGCAATTCAATCCGGTGATGCCTGGCTGCGTGCCTGTAGCGTTCTTGTCGCCACCATCGTCGCTATCATCAGCATCGTCATCGATCTCGCACACTTCGGGGAAGCGCAGCGGCTCGGTGGAAAACACCGCATCGATGCCGAACTTGTTCTTGGTGCCGCGCGGGAAACGGTGCAGCCGGCGCAGGCGCTTGCGCACTTTCGCCAGCAGCGGTTCCTGTTCGGTGCGGCACAGGTCGCGCACTTCGATCTTGGTCGGATCGATCTGGCCACCCGCGCCGCCGATGGTGAGCAGCTTGATACCGTGCTCGCGACAATACGCGATCAGCGCCGTCTTGGCGCGCACGTTGTCGATGGCATCGACCACGTAGTCGAAATTTCCAGCGCCGATCAGTTGGGGGATGTTGTCGGCATCGATGAATTCCTCGATCTGGCGCACCTGGCAATACGGGTTGATTTGCGCGATGCGCTGTGCCAGCGCATAAACCTTGGCCTGGCCGAGCGTGTCGGTCAGCGCATGGATCTGGCGATTGACGTTCGATTCGGCCAGATTGTCGAGATCGATCATCGTGATGTGGCCGATGGCGCTGCGCGCGAGTGCCTCGACCACCCAGGAGCCGACGCCGCCTACGCCGATCACGCACACATGCGCGGTCTTGAAACGTTCAAGCGCCGCATCGCCGTACAGGCGCGCAATGCCGCCGAAGCGGCGCTCGAAGTCGATATCGGCGGCGGTTTCATGCAAATCGGTAGACGATTTGATATCCAGGGAAGCAACAGCGGTGGTGGGTGCAATGGTTATCATGGCGCTATTCTATCGAAGACGCGAAACTTCGGCATAATGTTGGTAGGTATTCATATGATTTGTCGGAATTTGTTATGGGCAAAGACTTGCAAGCGGTTCTTGACGCGCCATCAGTCCTGCGCAGGCTGGCTGCCGTACTCCCCTCGCCCGCAGGCGGGAGAGGGCGGCCCGCATAAGGGGTGGGGGTGAGGGGGATTGTCAAGACTGATTGTCTTTGCGAGCCCCCTCACCCCCGCCCCTCTCCCGCCCGCGGGCGAGGGGAGCCAAGCTCTTGCATGCGCTAGTCGATGATGATCGGCACCTTCGGAGCAACGAAAATCTATGAACCGGATGCCGATATTGCCCCACAAAAAGCCAATACAACCTTTATATCAGGCCCACGCCATGACCGACACCTTGCATTCAGCAGGCCCCGATTTCGACCAGCCGATCGCCGTGCTCAAGCATTGCCACGACAAAATCCGCAAACAGTTGCAAACACTGCAAAGATTGCTCGCCCATTTGCCCATGGCCGGCCCCGATAGCGAAGCGCAACAGGCGGCGACGGCGGTCTTGCGCTACTTCCGCGAAGCCGCACCGAATCACCATGCCGACGAGGAAGAAGACTTGCTGCCGATGCTGCAGGCAACCGCGGCCGGCGCAGACCTTGCCCTCCTGCAGGGCCTGCTGCCGCAAATCCTCGAGGAGCATCGCGAGATGGAGTTGATTTGGATCAAACTGGCTGCACAGCTGGAGGGTATCCTGTCTGGTACCGCGACGGCGCTTTTGCACGGCGATGTGACGCGCTTCGTCAACCTTTACACGGCGCACATGGAAAAGGAAGAAGCACACGTCGCGCCGATGGCCAAGCGGCTGTTTGACGCAGGCCAGATGCGGCAACTCGGCCTGGCGATGCGCGCGCGCCGCAACATAGCTTAAGGAACCAGATGAAACACAATGTCGCAGCCCTGCGTCTCGAATATACCCAGGCGATCCTGGCCGAGGATGCCATCGACGCCGACCCGATCGTGCAATTCGGTAAATGGTTCGATGAAGCCATGCAGGCGGAAGTACCGGAAGCCAATGCCATGAGCGTGGCGACCGTCGGCGCCGATGGCCGGCCGTCGTCGCGCATCCTGCTGATCAAGGATTTCGACGCAAAAGGCTTCACCTGGTTCACCAACTACGCCAGCCGCAAGGGCGTTGAACTCGCCAGCACGCCCTATGCGGCATTGCTGTTCCACTGGATACCGCTGGAGCGCCAGGTGCGCATAGAAGGCCGCGTGGAGCGCATCGCGGCAGCGGAAAGCGAGGCATATTTTCAAAGCCGCCCGGTGAAGAGCCGCCTCGGCGCCATCGCTTCAATGCAAAGCGCACCGGTGGCAAACCGCGCGGCGCTGGAGCAAAAATTCGAAGAAGTCGAACGGCAGTATGGCGAACAACCGCCGCGCCCGGAACATTGGGGCGGCTACCGCCTGATCCCCGACGCACTTGAATTCTGGCAGGGCCGCCCGTCCCGGCTGCACGACCGCATCAAGTACAGCTTGCAGGATGACGGTAGTTGGCTGCGCCAGCGCCTGCAACCTTGATTCAAGGCCGCGATTTCAGTCGCTGCGCAGCTTGTCGGAAAACGTCTTGCGAAACTTGGACACCTTAGGCTCGACAACAAACGCGCAATAGCCTTGCAGGGGATGCTGCACGAAATAATTCTGGTGGTAGTCCTCGGCCTTGTAATAGACCGGGACCGGCGTCAGTTCGGTAACCAGGGGGGCATCCCACACGTTGGCCATCTCGGCCATCACATGCTTGGCGGTTTCCTGCTGTTCCGGGGTGTGGTAGAAAATCGCCGAACGGTATTGCGTGCCGGCATCGTTGCCCTGCCGGTTCAGCGTGGTTGGATCGTGTATCGTAAAGAAGACTTCCAATACGGTGCGATAACTGACGATGGCCGGGTCAAACGTCACCCGCACGACTTCGGCGTGGCCGGTCGTGCCGTCGCAGACTTGTTCATACGATGGGTTGACGACATGGCCGCCCGTGTAGCCTGACTCGACGGCTGTCACGCCCTTCAATTGCTGGTACACCGCTTCAAGGCACCAGAAGCATCCGCCGCCGAGGGTTGCGATTTCGCTAGTCATGATGTCGTCCATTCGCGTCAGGCGCTCATCCAGTATGAGCTGTATTCATTGTAATCGAGCAATGTAAATTCTCATAGGCAACAAAACAAACGCCTGACAAATATTGCTCATCGTTACAAACGTTTGATTTTATTTTGCCGCGTTCGGTTTGTTGGATGCAAAACCTTGCAAGACGTTCAATAACGAGCACCAACAAATCCGCTTTTTTCGTTCAATCGAGGGAAAGAACCATTTGTTGCGCCGCAGGATCGCGCCGCATCACGAAGCTGACGACCGACTCGACGGTCACCGTATTGATCTGGCCCGCCATGCGCTGGCCTAGCGGATGATCGTTGAACGAGATGTTGGCACGGAAAAGTTCGGCGCCAAGACGCTTGGCCATGGGAATGTCGAGCGTGGTGGGCTGGTAGCCCGCCATCTTCAGCCAGGCTTGCGCTTCGGTGCGATCGGTGATGCGTGCATCGTGCGCCATGGCAACAGACAGCGTCTCCAGTAGCCATTGGTTGGAATTCTGGTATTGGGTGGAGAACGGATACGCCACCATGTTGTATTCCTTCGTGTGGAACTTCAGCATTTGCCGCTCGGCGAACATTCCGGTCAGCCGGGTTTGCGTCTCTGTCGAAGGAATGACGATCAAGGTTTGATAGGCCACCATATTGTCGAGGAACAGGTTGCCCAGACCCTCGTCGAACAATGCGGAATTGGCGGTGCCGCATTGATTGAGCTCATGCAGCACCGACCACGGCGCGTCCTTCTTCGGCCGCCAGACGAAGGCCATGTGTGAATAGCGCAGGTGGTATTGCGACAAATCCTGCCCGACACGCGCGATCAGGGCGACCTGCGCACCCGATTCGTCCAACGCGCGACTGCTCTTTTGCGCCAGCTCCAGCGCCTTCATGACATTGGTGGCATCGGGCGCCTTATCCGTGCAGGCACTGCCCGCATGGGCTTGGGTCAGGCTTAGAGTGAACAACAAGAAAATGACGAATCGTTTCATGGTGGCCTTAGTTCAGTTTGGTCTGGTGCAGCAACGCCAGTCCAATCTCGTTCGGAATGAACGCAATCGCCTTGCCCGACATGACCAGCAGATTGCCGGTCGACGCGGCCACCACTTGCACCGAACTACCGACGGCAGTGGACAATTGCCGTCCCAATTCGGCGCTGACCCGCACCGATGCCGCCACGCCATCCGAGGCGCCTTTCAAGACGACGACCGAGCCTTCTCCCGCCGCTGTGACGCTCTCGATGACCAGCATGCCGGAACCCGCGACCATGCTGGCCCCTCCTAGCACGATCATGCCTGACGCCTCCGGCAACTTGCCAGACGCGTTGGAGGCGGCGCATGACACGCAGCCATCGGCAGCCTGTGCGGCATTGGCGGCAAACGCCAGGCACAGCAGACTCGCCAACAAGACACTGCGCGATGCGCGCTTTCCAGATGATGGTTGATTCATGATCTTTCCTTTTTCGATTGAGAGGCAATGACTTGCAGGAGACAACGGAGCGGAGATTGAGGCCATGCCGCCAAACAGGCAATCGGCAAGTCGATGGTAGTACCGGACTCCGCTTGGTGTATCATTTTCCGATACCCAGCCACCTACGGACCCCCATGCTGCATGCCACCACCCTGGTCGATGCGCTCAAGCGCGAACTCAAAGCACGCGGCATCACCTACGCCGACCTGGCCGCGCGCATCAAGATGTCGGAGGCCAGCGTCAAGCGCATGTTTTCGCAAAAGAATTTCACCTTGCAGCGGCTCGACCAGGTGCTGCAGGCGGCCGGCATCGAGTTTGGCGACCTGACCAGCGCCGCGCACCAGGACCCGCAATTGATTTCCCAGCTCACCTACGAGCAAGAGCGCGAGATCATCGGCAATCCGAAGATATTCGTGGTGGCCGTCTCGGTGCTCAATCTGATCACGGTCGAGCAGATCATCGGCGTCTACGACATGACTGCGGCCGAAGTGGTCAAACACCTGATCCGCCTCGACAAGATCGGTTTCTTGCAGCTGCAGCCGAACAACCGGGTGAAACTGCTGGTCGCGCGCACCTTCCATTGGATACCCAACGGCCCGATCCAGAACCATTTCCGCGAGCTGGCCTATCGCGATTATCTGAATTCCAAGTTCGACGGTGAAGACGAGATCATGCAACTGGTGAACGTCATGCTGTCGAAGCAATCGACTGCCGCCCTGCTGTCGCGCCTGAAGCAGGTCGCACGCGAGTTCTCGCAACTACACCAGGACGAGATGAAGCTGCCCTATGACGACAAGACGCCGATCAGCATCCTCGTGGCCGCGCGGCCCTGGATGCCGGAATCGTTCAAGGCGCTGGTGCGCAAAGAGGTGTTGCCACGGACGATAGGCGGCAGGAAATAGGCGCTGCCACAAATGGCACTTGCTTAAGCGTAGGGTCGGCACGTGTGCCCAGCCTACCAAATACCTTGGCGCGCCACGTTTTCCGCCAATGCAGATGTTTTTCGGCATAATATGGAAAGACAACAATCGGATTCAAGATGCAAAACCCCAGTGCAGCACCACCGCTAGACCCGCGCCACTTCCGCACCGCGCTGGCGCAATTCGCCACCGGCGTAACCGTCATTACCACGCGCCTGGCCGACGACAGCTTCCTCGGCTTGACGGCCAGCTCGTTCAACTCGGTATCGTTGACGCCGCCGCTGGTGCTGTGGAGCCTGGCGCAGAGCGCCACCAGCCTGCCGGTGTTCTCGGGCAATTCGCACTACGTCATCAACGTGCTGGCGGCCGACCAGGTCGAGTTGGCGGAGCGCTTTGCGCGCCGCATCAGCAACCGCTTCGAAGGCGTCGACTACGAGTTGTCGCACACCGGCCTGCCGATCCTCAAAGGCGTCGCCGCCTGGTTCGAATGCCATAACCGCAGCCGCTATCCCGAGGGCGACCATGTCATTTTCGTCGGCGAAGTCGAGCGTTGCGACGTCCACGCCAAACCGGCCCTGGTATTCCATCACGGGCGATTTACCGGCACCAGCGGCTGAACGCCTGCATAGACACGCGCAACCGCGCGGTACAATACCACTTATGCGCCGACAGCCGGCCAACGTTACCGCAAACCAGAAATTGGAGACCTCATGAATGCCAGCACAAGCAAAGCCCGGTTCCATTGGGAAGATCCCCTGCTGCTCGACCAGCAACTGAGCGACGAAGAGCGCATGGTGCGCGATGCTACACAGGCCTATTGCCAGGACAAATTGCAGCCGCGCGTGCTGGAAGCATTCCGCCATGAAAAGACCGATCCGGCGATCTTCCGCGAAATGGGCGAGCTCGGCTTGCTCGGCCCGACCATTCCCGAGCAATACGGCGGACCGGGCTTGAACTATGTCAGCTACGGGCTGATCGCGCGCGAAGTCGAACGCGTCGATTCCGGCTACCGCTCGATGATGAGCGTGCAATCGTCGCTGGTGATGGTGCCGATTTACGAGTTCGGTACCGAAGCACAAAAACAGAAATACCTGCCCAAGCTTGCCACCGGCGAATGGATCGGCTGCTTCGGCCTGACCGAGCCGAACCACGGTTCCGATCCCGGCTCGATGGTCACGCGCGCCAAAAAGATCGCGGGCGGCTATGCGCTAAGCGGCAGCAAGATGTGGATTTCCAATTCGCCGATTGCCGACGTGTTCGTGGTGTGGGCCAAGGATGACGAAGGCGCGATCCGCGGCTTCGTGCTGGAAAAAGGCATGAAGGGGCTTTCCGCCCCGGCAATCCACGGCAAGTTTGGCCTGCGCGCCTCGATCACCGGCGAGATCGTGATGGACGAGGTGTTTTGTCCCGAAGAAAACGCCTTCCCCGACGTGCGCGGACTGAAGGGCCCGTTCACCTGTCTCAATTCGGCGCGCTACGGCATCGCCTGGGGCGCACTCGGCGCGGCGGAAGCCTGCTGGCATATCGCGCGCCAATACGTGCTCGACCGCCACCAGTTCGGCCGCCCGCTGGCCGCCAATCAATTGGTGCAAAAAAAGCTGGCCGACATGCAGACCGAAATCACGCTGGCACTGCAAGGCTGCCTGCGCCTGGGCCGCATGAAGGACGAAGGCACGGCTTCCGTCGAAATCACCTCGATCATGAAGCGCAATTCCTGCGGCAAGTCGCTCGACATCGCCCGCGTCGCGCGCGACATGCTGGGCGGCAACGGCATCTCCGACGAATTCGGCATCATCCGCCACATGGTCAACCTGGAAGTGGTCAATACCTATGAAGGCACGCATGATATCCATGCGCTGATTTTGGGACGGGCGCAGACGGGGATACAGGCGTTTCAATAAAGCTTCGCCTGGCTTTTTCAAGTCCGACTGTCTTGGCAAGCTCCCTCTCCCCCGGCCCCTCTCCCGCCTGCGGGCGAGGGGAGCACAGCAGTGCGCGATAGCGCGAACGACTTGCCCATAAAAAAACCGAACCCAAAATTGGGGTTCGGTTTTTTTAATGCCTAACCGCCCTCAAGACGGCTCTGAAAATCGTAGCGAGCGGGTCAAGGTCGGGCCGAGAAGCGCAGCCGTACGCATTGTACGGCGAGCATCACAGGCCTGACATTGACTCGCGCAGTAGATTTGCAGAGTCCGTACCTAGAAGCGATAGCCTACGGAGATGGCCGTTGCAATCGGATTCAAAGGCGCATCAGCCGATTGCCCCGTCGACAAATGCACTGTCGTCGTGATGTAGGTCTTGGTGACCGACAGGTCGGCGAACCACTTGCCGTTGAATGCCCAGGTAACACCGATCTGCGGCGAAACGCCCCACTTGTTGTCGACCGTGAAGGTGGTAGGCGGGCCGCCCGGATTGGAAATTGCGGTCAGGGTGCCCGAGCCTTGTTCGTCGCGGAAGATGGCATACGTTGCGCCCAGGCCGACGTACGGACGGAACGGCGCGTTGGCTTCCAGGAAGCGGTACTGTACCCACGCGGTCGGCGGCAACTGCTTCACCGAGCCGAGCTTGCCGGCTCCCTGCAGCGCGCCGGCGCCGTACAGGTCATGGGTGTACATCGTGCCCAGGCCAATTTCGGCCGAGATGTTATCCGTGAACATGTAGGCGATGTTCAAAATCGGCTGGCCGTCGCTGCCGACCTTGGTGGTGCTGTTGACGATGCTGGGCGCAGAGAGCGCGTCGCTCGTACCCTGCGGCGCAATATTGTTGTAGCCGGCCGCGACCAGCCAGCTGCCCGCCGTCTGGGCCGAAGCAGCGGCACTTGCGCACAGAGCCACGGCGCCGATTGCCAGGACCTTCAGTGTTGTGTATTTCATCGAATTGCTCATCTATGTCTCCAATTCCTATTATTTAGGAGCGGCGCCATCGTCAGTTTGTTTTCAGACCGATGCGCCGCCTATCCACTCTTTATCGCTTTTGATCTTTACAGCCAGCCGCGCAACGACATTTGCGTAGCGACGTATTTGGCCAGCAGCGAGTAGCCATAGGGTGTTGGATGGACCGAGTCGGCGAACAGGTAATGCGATACGTCGCCACTGATCACGTTACTGGTGTTGCACGTGAGCGACGAGCCGAGCGGATTTACCGAAGTGTCCAGATTGCAGGCCGGCACCGTCACGTTGGTCAGGCCGTACTGCGCCGGGTCCTGGGTGTTCAGATGGCTTTGCGTATTGGCATCGACGAATACGACACTGCCGCTGCTTGCAACACCGCTTTGCAGCTGGCTGTTGAAGGTCGACACCATCGTGTTGATCAGGCCCACGGTCGAGGCGCCCAGCGAGTTGGCGAACGGTGTGGTGCCGATATCGGGGATATTGACTACCGTGACGTATTTCGCGCCGTTGGCCAGGATCATGTTGTTGATATATCCGGACAATTCAACGGCGGCCTGGGCCATGGCGGTAACTGCCGCCGGGCCACCCGTGCTGGCAACATAGGCATTGCCAGCCGCCGTGCCCTGTGCGGTCAGGAAGGCCGTGACCAATTCGGTTTCCGCTTGCGGTACGCAGTTGCTGGCTTGCGCGTCGGTCGGGGTGCAGGTGCCGGCCTTGACGTCGGCTGCGACCTGGGTTGCCACGGCGGCATTGATTGCCGCAGCGCTGCCCAGCGATGCCTGCCACAATTCACCTTGCGCTTGCGCAACGCAGTTGCTGGCTTGCGCATCGGTCGGCGTGCACTTGCCACCGCCGATATCAGCCTGCACCTGGGCAGTGACCGATGCCGTCACAGCGGCCGTACCGGCCGCCGTGGCGTTGGCATTCAAGGTCGCCAACTGCACGAACACGTCATTGGCACCAGCCAGCACGAACACGATTTCCGTGCCGGAGAACTTGCCGCCGACTGCATTGAGGTGGTTCTGGATTTGCGTCACGACAGGCACGGTCAATGCGCCGACGACTTGCGATCCGCCCAATGACGCAGCAAGATTTGCGTTACTCGGTCCATAAGGCAAGGTGACGCGTGAGCCGCCCTGGCCATAGCCGAAGCAACCTGTGTGCATGACCGGGGTCACGGCGAAACCCGCCGCAGCTTCGCCATCCAATCCGGTTTCAGCGGGACACGGCGCCGGCAAGCCGAGCGAGGCGGCCATCAATTCGGTCCAGTTCTGCGCCGTCGGCGTCAGGGTATTGACGGTGAACTTGCCGCCATGCAACGCCGCAACGGTGCCGACGTCATACGTACCGACATCGCTCAAGCTGTCGCCGAACGATACCTGGGACGTGAATTTGATTTTCGTGCTTTGATCGCCGCCCGACGCACTGCCGCCGCCGCAGCCAGCCAATATCGCTGCCGACAACACGGCGAGCGCAATTTGGTAATGACGCATTTTGTCTCCTAGAGGATATATTATTAAAATTGTGAAAAAAGAACGCCCGTTCTATTTATCTATAACTAGTATCGCATCGTTCCGAAAACTTGTATAGATATTATGCTTCGAGCTGTGGCAAATTCAGCTCTTTAACTACATTTTTGGCGTTATACGAAGCTCGGCGCAACCGGTCGTTGACGCCGGACCACTCGACCGTCTGCGGCGGCATTTCCACCAGAATGATGTCATTTCCGGTGAGATCCATTTCCCGCAGGGCGGCATACAGGTCGTGCGCATAACCGAGTGGATCGGCAGGCATCATGCGCGTTTCAATCGTACTCGCAAATCTCTGGCTTGCTCGTTGTATCAGCACAACACGGCGTCCGGCAGCGGCGATTTTTTGCAATGCCGCCGTCACGTGCGCAACATCCACCAATATGACGGGTGTGGCCGGCGCATAGTGCGAATCGAGCGCGCCCGATACGCGCGGCGCGGCGGCATCGGCCGCTTGCGGCGGCACGCCTAGCTCCCGGGCAATGGCTTCGGCGCTGATGCGCCCGGGCCGCAGCAACACCACGCCGCCGCGCGACAGGTCGACGATGGTCGATTCGATGCCGACTTCGCTTTGCCCGCCATCGAGTATGCAGGCCAACTCGTCGCTAAATTCATCGCGCACATGCTGCGCAGTGGTCGGGCTGACGTGGCCGAACTTGTTGGCCGAAGGTGCTGCCACGCCGCCTCTGCCGCCCTTGAACGCGCGCAGCAAGGCTTGCGCGACCGGATGGGACGGGCAACGCAAGCCGATCGAATCCTGCCCGCCGGAAACGGCATCGGGAATGTGCTCGGCACGCTTCAGAATGATGGTCAACGGGCCGGGCCAGAATGCGGCGATCAGTTGCCTTGCATGGGGCGGAACCTCCTTGGCCCAATACGCCAGGTCGGCTTCGGGCGCGAGATGGACGATCACCGGATGGTTGGCCGGCCGGCCCTTGGCGGCATAGATGGCGGCGACCGCCTGCGGATTTTCGGCATCGGCGCCGAGACCGTAGACCGTCTCGGTGGGGAAGGCAACCAGCGCGCCGGCTTCAAGCAGGCGCGCGGCGGCAGCGATGGCTTCCGGTGTTGCCATGCTCAGACAGGAATACCGAGAATGGCGCAGGCAGCGCGCAGGTTGGCCTGTGCCTCGTCCATGGTGACGGCAACAAAGGTCACGTGCCCCATCTTGCGCCCCGGACGCGCCTCCGCCTTGCCATACAAGTGCAGGTGCGCGCCGCGCAGCGCCAGCACCTTGTCCCAGGCCGGTTCGCGCAGGTTGCCGCCCGCATCGAACCAGATGTCGCCCAAAATGTTCAACATGACGGTCGGCGAATGCTGGCGCACGTCGCCCAGCGGCAACTGGGCCATCGCGCGCACCTGTTGCTGGAACTGGCTGGTGACGCAGGCATCGATCGTGTAGTGGCCGCTGTTGTGCGGACGCGGCGCCATTTCATTGACTACAAGGCTGCCGTCCTGCAGCACGAAAAATTCGACGCACAGCACGCCGACGTAGCCAAGCTCGGCGATGGCCGCGAGCGCCGCCTGCTGCGCCCGTTCGGCGATGGCGGCCGACACGTTGACGCTCGGCACGGTGGTGGTAAACAGGATGCCGTCGCGATGCACGTTTTCGGCGATCGGATAGACCACCGCTTCGCCATCGACGCCGCGCGCGGCCAGCACGGAAATTTCGTAGGCCAGCGGCAGCATCTTTTCCAATACGCACGTCACGCCGCCTGTGGCGTCGAAGGCGGCGCGCAACTCGGCCATGCTCTTGACGCGCGCCTGACCCTTGCCGTCGTAACCCATGCGCGCCGTCTTCAGGATGCCGGGCAAGAGGGCGGGATCGACCTGTTCCAAGTCGCCATGGTTGGTAATCACGGCATGCGACGCCGGCAATACGCCTGCTGCGCCGTTCGCTGCGGCCACGCGGGCAAAGAACTGTTTTTCCCGCACGCGGTCTTGCGCGATCGACACGCTGTCGGCGCCCGGCGCGACGAAACTGCGTTCGGCGAGAAAGGTCAGGCTTTGCGCCGGCACGTTTTCGAATTCAGTGGAAACGGCCACCGACAAGGCCGCCAGCTCGCCCAGTGCACGCAGGTCGGTGTAAGCCGCCACGATGTGCTCGTCGGCCACATGGCCCGCCGGGCAATCGGCTTGCGGTTCAAGCACCGCGACCTTGTAGCCCATCGCCTGCGCCGCGTGGGCGAACATGCGGCCCAATTGGCCGCCGCCCATGATGCCCAACCAAGTCTGGTCCGATTCGTTGGGCAGGTGGGCGTGGCGCGCGTGATCGTTTGCTGTATTGTTCATCGTCATGCGGCAGGCGCCA
>FSYV01000204.1_pt1 | contig 21700 bp, 11 predicted proteins | sample 1638641 | NCBI WGS metagenome assembly FSYV01 (sample SAMEA3914813, study PRJEB12502) | metagenome | biome: forest; material: soil | place: Canada | collected 2011-07-07 | depth 0.3 m
ATCCTTCGCGCCCGTGGTCGGCGCCATGTTGAGCGTAGTTCGCAACTGCATCGCCTGCCGGCCGTCGCCCATCATCGCTTGCAGCGCCATCAATTGCAGCGTGCGCGGACTACCATTCATCGTCTCCTGGGTCTTGCGCAGCACAGCTGATTGGGTTCGTCGATCGGCAAAAGCCGTTGCGCTAGATGACTGCGTCGGCTGCCGCTGGGCGGCCTGCCTCGCTTGCGGCTGCTCGCTCCTGGCGGCATGGCTGGGTGTCGCTGCGTTCATACGATTCCTTCGGATAGTCTTTCCGGAAAAAATAATATAGCACGCGATGCGGCTGCGTGTGGCCCGAAGTCTGCACCGAATTGACTGAATTGCAATTCACATGTTGCCAAAGTGTTAGCTTAGCAGCTATCCTATTGTGCAAACAAATTGCAACCAAAGGATAGTCGGGCACGGGTTTTCCGCCGCAGGCAGGCGAAAGCAGCGCCAAGTCGATCCGCAATCAATACAGGGTATTGCTCGGCAGGAGCCGACCGGCTGCGATGGGAGATGGGCGATGGACGCCCGCAATTCGCTGCTTGGCGATTGCGCCTGAATTGTTCCCCGTCGTGCAGGCACCTGGAATCGCCACAGGGAGACGTTGTATGTCCAATATCGCTGGAAAAGCGTATGCGATGAATGTCATCACCCCGGTACGCTGGTATCTTGCCTGGGTCAACAAGCTCATATTCTGGTTCGCGCTCAAGTTCCCTTCCACCCTCGCCGGCTTGATCACGCTCTCGCTGATCCACTACGCCCGCTGGGTGATCGTCGGCCGGAATGAATTCCCTTACCTGCATCCCAGTCAACCGAAGGAAGACCTGAAGAATAGCTACATGCTGTTCTTCAGCAATTTCAACGGCAGTTGGGATCAGTATGTGGATTCCTTCACTTTTTCGATTCCCGGCGGGCTCGACATGTTCTGGAAGTGGAATATCCGCTATCCGCATTCGGTTGCGCTGACCCCGTTCCACAAGTACATACGCTACAACCAGATCGACACGATCCACTATTACAGCGCCTATCCGCTGGCGACGTCGAATGACGTCAAGGCGGCGAAGAAGCTGAAATCGATGCTGATCGATTTCGACAGGCAATGGAACGATGCGCCGGATGCTGAATTTCAAAAGCAATACAACCTGCTGCTGCGCAATCTGCAGCATGATTTGGGCGATATGCGGCCGACGCCGATCGTCAGCATGTCCGCTGCCGCCGTGCAAAAGCGCCACCAGCGTGATTCGCGCAAGGCCCTGCAGTTGACCGTCAAGGCAATGGAGGATTGACCCATGGGTAATGTCAGCGGCAAGGCCTATGCCTTGACCACACTTTCACCGATCATGAATGGGCAACTGGGCGAGATCGCCTATGCCGACCTGGTGCGCGACCGGCTGGAAAACTGGAATCAGTTGTATAACAGCCCGATGGCCAAGGTGCCGCAAACTTATCTGGCGCGCTATTACGTGCTGGATGATGTTTATATTCAATCGTTGGCAGGCGCCAGCGCGCTCGATACTGCCAGCGACCTGCTGCCTGTCGTACCCAAAGTTTTGCGCGCACGCGCGCTGCCGCCGCATGACCACCTGAAGTCGAAGTACCTGGTGTTTTCCTGCAATTTGCACGGCGATCTCGACGCTTACCTGCACGGCATGTGGCAAGCCATTGCCGACGAAATCAAGAGCGTCTGGGGATTGTGCTACGGATTTGACGAGGTCAAGGACGCGGCGACTTTCGCTGTCTACATGAAGAAGTGCCAACTGCCTGCCGCCCTGTTTTTTGTCGGCTCGAACGACGATCCATTGGAGGAGCAATTGAAGGCGCTGTATTTGAAGCAGGAATTTTCGCGCTTTGCCTTGGAGTCGCAAGGTTTGCCGACCGCCGAATTGAAGAAGCGTTACCAGGAATTCATCAAACGCGTGGCGCCGGCCGATCTGGCCGGTCCTTCGTGGACGCCCGGCCAATATAGCCTGCCGAAACAGAGCGACACCCAACAGGAGGCTTCACTGTGACGCAAGCACTCGATCTGTTCGATATCCAGGGCGATGTGGTCAGGCCCTATGGCCGTTTCGGGTTTCCGGTAGCGCGCTACGTTTTTTTCAATATCCGCGATGGGGAGAAAGGTCGCGCATTCGTCGCCGCCATCGCCACCAAGGTGACGACAGCCGCTACCTGGGATCAGGGGCCGCAGCCGATACCACGGCCGCAGGCGACCACCAATATTGCCTTTACCTACCAGGGCTTGAAAGAACTCGAATTGCCGCGTTCCTCGCTGATCGGCTTCCCCGAGGAATTCGCCATGGGTATGAAACAGCGCAAGGACATACTCGGCGACGATGGGCCGAGTGCACCGGAACACTGGGATCCGATCTGGCGCGCCAATCGCGAGAAGGACAGGAACCAGGATGTGCACCTGTTCGTATCCATCAACGCGCAAGACGCGCAATTTCTCGAAGAGCGCTATCAGTGGCTGTGCGATACCGCCGCCCGGTTCGGCGACGGCGTGGCGCAGTTGCGTGGTCATCGCGGCGACAATGGCGCGCAGGATCTGCCCTACCAGGACGTGCATGCGCTGGCGGAAAACGGGCAACTGACGAGCAAGGAACATTTCGGCTATACCGATGGCATCGGCGACCCGTATTTCGAGGGATTGGCAGATTCCCCAGAGCGCTTGGCGGGTCGCGGAAAGCAGATGGACAACGGCCAATGGGCGCCGCTGGCGACCGGCGAATTCATCCTCGGCCACATCGATGAAGCGCATGAATACCCGCCCGCGCCGCAGCCGGTATCGCTGGCGCGCAACGGCACCTACATGATTTACCGCAAGCTGCATGAGAACGTTGCCAGCTTTGACAAATTCCTCGAGCGTGAGAGCCGCAATTTCCCCGGCGGCAAGGAATTACTGGCGGCGAAATTTGTCGGACGGTGGCGCGACAACGGCGCGCCGCTGGTCAGCGCGCCCGATGAAGCCGCCAAGCGGGCGTGGGACGAACGCTTCCAGGCCTATGCCGGCGATCCGGCGGAACAAGATCGCATGTTGAGCGATTTCACGTTCGACGACGACATGAGCGGCGCAAAGTGCCCGTTTTCTTCCCACATTCGCCGCATCAATCCGCGCGGGTCGCTGGAAATGGTGCAAGGGGATAATCCTGCCGCGATGGTGCGCAATCCCGGCGCGTTCGATACGCCCGGCGCGTTGTCCAACCGGCGCCGCATACTGCGGCGCGGCCTGCCTTACGGCCAGGTCAAGGACCGCAGCACCGACCGCGGCAACCACGGCATCGTCATCATGATGCTCAATGCCGACATCGCGCGTCAGTTTGAATTCGTGCAGCAGCAATGGATCAATTACGGCAACGACTTCAAGGCATCGAACGACAAGGAAATCCTGCTGGGCAACCATGACAAGGAATATCCGAGCCGGGCGGTGTTGCAGGTTGATCCCGATGGCGAGCGCGCACCGTATTTTTTGCGCAATATTCCGCGCCTGGTCGAAACGCGCGGCGGGGATTACTTCTTCGTGCCGAGTGTGACGGCCTTGCGCATGATAGCCAAGGGGTTGATTGATCCGACGTGAGGCTGCGCTTCGAGTTTTTCTCCCTCTCCCGCAGGCGGGAGAGGGCAGGGGTGAGGGGGCTCGCCAAGACAGTCAAGGTTTCAAGTTGCGCAATGCCATGCGTCTGTTATGTTTGGCCGCAGCAAAGGCATGTGCGTCAAATTTCAACGCTTGTTCCCTTGGCGAGCGCCCTCACCCCCGCCCCTTACGCGGGCCGCCCCGCCTACGGGAGAGGGGCGTTGGTAGCGCCACGACCTGTTGGCAACTCCCAATCAACCGGTTCCACACTGCTCACCTGATTGCGCTGATGGCGAAACCGTGAAATCGTTTCATAGACCACTTTCCGCGCGCGATTGATCCCGCCCAGCGGGCGGTGCTCGGGCAGGCAGTGCCACGGATTGTAGGACAGGTTTTCGCCGAACTCGCGCTGGGCGGGGGTATCGAACTCCTGCTGCATGATGCGGATCGCGGCGAGATTCACGAACGGCGACAATTGCTCGCGCCACTCCACGCCGGGGTCTTCGATCGGCATGCTGTCGGCGTCGAGCTGTTTTTGCACGGCGAAATGGAAATGGACATCCCCACGCGCAAGCTGGCTGACCATCGCTTCGCGCAGGTAATCCGGGCCGGGATTGATGGGAATGCAGTCGTCGGCGACACTGCCGTCAGGTAAAACGGGAATGGCCGAATATTTGACGGCATTGCTGCCGAACAGGTAGGGCGTCGTGCTCCAATAGCGCAAGCGTAGCGGATTGCCGCACGGCTTCATGGAACGCAACAGATTCCAGCCGACGCGCAGATGGGTCATAAAGAACCACGCGGTCGCGAGAAATCCGCTGGTCATGGCCTTCACCAGTGCGTCGAATTCGGCAACATCGCGAGTCACGAAGACGTTGGTGCTGATGACGATGAAATCGTGCGTACGGGCATTGAGCTCGGTTTCCAGCAGCTTGTCGCCGGGAACGCCCATGAGCTTGATCGCCATGCCGCGGATGTCTTTCTCGAGATCGGACTGGATCTTGTCGTTCTGGTTGGAAAAGCGGATCCAGGCCTGGTATGTTTTTGCTTCGCGAAACACGCCGACGCGCCACTCGTCCGCAATGTCGGGCAGGACCGTGAATTCAGCCCGGACCAGGCCATGCATCTTGGGGTGGGCATCGCGCCGCATGATGCCGGTTTGGTATTGCTCGGTGATTTTGTCCTGCAGGCGCTGGGCAAGGTCCGCTATGGCGGCCGCCTCGGCGGCGGGAGGGTACTCTTGGGCAAGAGCATTTTGTGACATTTCCCATCCTCTTGGGTTTATAGTATGGCGAGGGGAGACTCCTGGCACCTGATCCGGGGCGCCCATCGGGATCTTCCTTCAGGATTTTCAGGTGGCAAAATGCTTCGGGCAAGAAACAGCGGTTATATTACCTGCTTTTAAATCAATGTAATACTTGGTTTTCAAGGATTTTTCGAACCATCCCGACAGATTGGAGACCGGTTTGCCCAAGGCGCGTTTTCTCAACTCATCCTCCTTGAAGCGGTCAGCGCGTAAGGTGGGGGCTGTTGACATCGACTTGCTCGCTGTGCTGCGCTATTTCATTGCGCTCACTGACGGGGTGCGCGAATTCCAGCATGCGCAGGGCGCGCACCTGGCGCTCTGTCCGCTCAATATCGCAGCCGGTTTTGACGACTCGGTGTCGTTGAGCCGGGATGAAGAGGCGTCGATTGCCTACATCTCGCCCGAGCAGACCGGGCGGATGAACCGGCAGGTCGATCAGCGCAGCGATTATTACTCGTTGGGTGTGATCTTCTATGAGATGCTGACCGGGCACTTGCCGTTCGAGTCGGACAATGCCACGGAAATCATCTACGGCCACATCGCCAAGCAGCCGGTGGCGCCGAACGCCGTCAATCCAGACTTGCCGCAGGTGCTGTGCGACATCGTCTTGAAGCTGATGGCAAAAAACGCCGAAGACCGCTACCAGAGCCTGGAAGGGTTGTCGGCCGATTTGCGCCGCTGCGTCGATGGCATCGCGGCCGGCGGCATCGGTCGCTTCAAGCTTGGCGAGGACGACGTCTCCGAGCGGCTGCAAATGCCGCAGAAACTCTATGGACGCGAAGAAGAGGTGGCGCGTCTGCTCGGGACCTTCGACCGCATCGCCGAAGGCGGCGTGGAGCTGCTGCTGGTCACCGGCTACTCCGGCATCGGCAAGTCGTCGCTGGTGCATGAGGTGCACAAACCGGTTGCGGCGCGACGCGGCTACACCATCTGCGGCAAGTTCGACCAGTTCAAGCGCAACGTGCCGTATTCGGCAATCAACCAGGCGTTGCGCGAGTTGATCCGGCAAATTCTCACGGAAAGCGAGAGCCGCATCGCAATGTGGCGCAGCAAGCTGCAAAATGCGCTCGGTTCGAATGGGCAATTGATGATCGAGGCCGTGCCCGAGCTGGAATTCATCATCGGCAAACAGGGCCCCGTGCCGCCCCTGAGCGGCGCGCGCAACAGCTACAACTACGTGATGCAGAATTTTGTCAACGCGTTCACCAGGCAGGAACACCCGGTGGTGCTGTTTCTCGACGATTTGCAATGGGCCGATGCCGCGTCGTTGAAGCTGATCGATCTCTTGATGAAATCGCTGGAGGAGCCATGCCTGCTGGTGGTCGGCGCCTATCGCGACAACGAAGTCGATGCCGCGCATCCGCTGATGATCGCACTCGAAGGCATCAAGGCGGAAGCTACCGTGAGCAGCATCGAAGTCCGGGCCTTGCCCCGCCAAAGCATCAATGAACTGATCGCCGACACGCTGCATGCGTCGCTCAGCGCCACTGCGCCGTTAGCCGACTTGATTTATCGCAAGACGCTTGGCAATCCGTTCTTTGTCAGCCAATTCCTCAAGAGCCTCTACAACGACGGGATGATGCGCTTCGAAGCCGGCCGCTGGCTCTGGAACGTCGGGCAAATCGACGCGCTCGGCATTACCGATAACGTGGTCGACCTGCTGATGAAGGAATTGCGACGTTTGCCGCTGGCGACACAACGCCTGCTTACCTTGGCTTCGTGCATCGGCAACCGTTTCGACCTGCAAACCCTGGCCACGGTCAGCGAAAAAACTAGCGACACTGCCGCGATGGAATTGCAGCAGGCCATCGACAGCGGCTTGATACGCACCACCGAAGGCGGCATCGGTTCTGCGGGTCCGGTGCAGGACACTTACTTCTTCCTGCACGACCGCGTGCAGCAGGCGGCCTACGAGGGCATTCCCGAGGAAGAGAAGAAGGCTGTGCATCTGAAGATCGGTCGCCTGCTGCTCAACGGCATGCCGGGTGAACTCGCGGAAGAACGCCTGTTCGACATCGTGCACCAGATGAACGAAGGCCGCTCGCTGATCGGCGACCCCGAAGATCGCAACGCCCTGGCCCTGCTGAACCTGCGTGCCGCGCAGAAGGCGCGCAAGACCGCGGCATTCGACCTGCAAAATGCCTGCATCGAGATCGTGCTCGAATTCGGTGGCGCGCAGGATTGGCGCGGCAAACCGGCCTTCATGCACGAGTTGTACATGGAATTGATCAGCGCCGCCTTTGCTCGCGCCGACTACGTGGAGATGGAGCGCCTGTGCCAGGTGGTGTGCGACAACAGCGCCAGCGCGAAGGAGGCGATTGCCGCGAAAGACATGCTGATCCGCTCGTATGCGGCATTGTACAAGCCGAAGGAATTGCTCAAGACCGGCATCGAATCGATGGCGCTGGCCGGCATCACGGTGCCGAAGAATCTGGGGCGGTGGCATATCTGGCTGGCGCGCGCCCGCCTGAGCTTCGCACTGCGCGGCCGGGATCCCATGGAGCTGGTCGACCTGGATCCGGTCGAAGACGAGCAATACCTGCTTGAATTACAGGCCAGCAATCTGTTCCTGGCCTACGGCTTCACCTACCTGGCCGATTCCAACGTGGTGCTCTGGATCGCCATCGAAATGACGCGCAAGGCGGCCTGCCATGGCATTTCGCCGTTTTGCACCTATGCATTTGCAGTGTGGGGGCGCACGCTTGCCGGCAAGCTCGGCAAACCCGAACAGGGTTACCGCTTCGGCAAGGCGAGCGCGGAACTGGCTGGCAGAAAGGGCATACTCGGGGCTGTGGGGATGTTTCACGGCATTCTGCGCCATCGCAAGGAACACCTGCGCCTGTCGCTGCAGCCGCTGATGGACACCTACGTCAAGGCGATGGAAGTCGGTGATCGCGCCAGCGCCATGGTCGCGTTGTCGTTTTCCGATGCGATACGCTTCCAGTCGGGCGGCAAGGTCAGCGATGCCCTCAACCAGATACGCAAGGACATCGGCATTTATCGCAAGATGAACTACCCGGCGCTGCTCGGGGTCATGATTCCGTGGGCGTTGCTGTTTGCCCGACTGGTCGGGGAATCGGTCAATGATCTCAGCGGCGGCATGAGCGAAGACGATTTCGTGGCGGCGCGCAAGGCGGGCGACGACCCGTGGGGCGTCTTCTACGTCCGCTCGGTTCAATGTATCGGCGAATACTATTTCGGCGACTACGAGGCGGCTGCCGCGCATGCGGACGAAGCCATGGCGCTGCCCGGCTTCGATTTCGGCACCCCGGCCTCGGGCTTTTTGCTTTTTTTCGCGTCGCTGGCGCGACTCGCGCTGTGCACGGAGGGCGTGACGCCCAGTGTGGCTATCCTGGCGCAAGTGGCGAAGAACCAGCGCAAGCTCAAGCTCTGGGCCGATCATGGTCCGATCAACTATCGCCATAAATGGCTGCTGGTCGAGGCGGAACGCCATCGCGTGCGCGGCAAGACGGCGGCGGCCGTGGACTGCTTTGAGCTTGCCATCAAGGGCGCGAGGGAAAACTGGTTCTGGAACGATGAGGCGCTGGCCAACGAACGGGCCGGCAAGTTCTATCACGGTATCGGCAAGGAAATGAATGCGCGCCTGCATATGGAGGAAGCGCACGCGAAGTATCTTGAGTGGGGCGGACAGGCCAAGGCGCGGCAATTGGAAATCCTCTATCCGCGCCTGCTGTCGCGCGTGATCGGCAGGCGCGGCGCCGTGTCGACCCTGACCAGCGAAAGTCGGGTCGATATCGATACCGTGATCAAGGCCTCGCAGACCTTGTCCGGCGAAATCCAGCTTGAGCGCCTGTTGGCGAAGTTGATGCGCTTGCTGATTGCCAACGCCGGCGCGCAAAAAGGCATCCTGTTGCTCCACCAGGACGGTCAGTTGGTCGTACGCGCCCAGGCACAGGATGAAGTGTTTGAAGTGCAGCAACAGATTCCTGCGGAAGATGCGCGCAACCTGAGCCTGGCCATTGTGCATTATGTGCGGCGCACGCGACAGAAAGTGGTGTTGGGCGATGCCGCTGCAGATAGTCAGTTCAACAGCGAATCGTACATCGCGATCAATCGTCCGAAGTCGGTTTTATGCATTCCCTTGCAAAAGCAAAGCGAATTGATCGGCATCCTGTACCTGGAAAACAACCTGGCCGTCGATGCGTTTACCGCCGGGCATACCGAATTGCTGGAGATGCTGTCGACGCAGATTGCGATTTCGCTGGAGAATGCCGGCCTGTATACCGAACTCGAGCAAAAGATTGCCTTGCGCACCCAAGCCTTGAGCCGCAAGAACGCCGAACTGAGCGAGACGCTCACTACGCTGAAGCTGGCGCAAAAGCAATTGGTCGAGTCGGAGAAACTGGCGTCGCTGGGGCAACTCGTGGCCGGTGTCGCGCACGAGATCAATACGCCGGTCGGCGTCGGCGTGACGGGCGCGTCGACCCTGGCGGACGAAACCGCCAAGCTGGAAGCGCTCTATCATTCTGGCGACATGAAGCGTTCCGATCTTGAGCGTTACGTGCATACCGCCTCGACCATCAGCCGCCTGCTGCTGTCGAACATGGAACGCGCCGCCACGCTCACGCAAAGCTTCAAGGAAGTGGCGATCGACCAGACCAGCCAGGAACGGCGCACGTTCCGCCTCGACGAATACATCCGCGAAGTGCTGCTGAACCTCAATCCCATCCTGCGCAAGACCCTGCACCGGGTCGATATCGACTGTGCCGACACGATCATGATCGACAGCTACCCCGGCGCCTTGTCGCAGATCTTGACCAATCTGGTGATGAATGCCCTGCTGCATGCGTTTGACGAAGGGACGGCGGGCGTCATGCGCATCGTGGTCGAGGAATTGAACGACGATTTGATCGAACTGTGCTTTTCCGACAACGGCAAGGGTATTGCCGAGGAAAACCTGCCGAAGATATTCGACCCATTCTTCACTACCAAGCGCGGGCATGGCGGCAGCGGCCTCGGCTTGAGCATCATCCACAACCTCGCAACGGGAACCCTGATGGGACAGATCGCCGTCACCAGCAAACCTGACACCGGCACTACCTTTACCCTGGTTTTACCGCGTAGAATAGCCGCTCAGGCGTCCGCGAGCAATTGATTTGCAATCGAATGCTGAAAGATACCTAAAGTAGGATTTGTTAGTAAACAATGATTAAAGGGCATCTCTAAAGATCTTAGCGAGCGGGTCAATGTCGGGCCGAGAAGCGCAGCCGTACGACTGTACGGTGAGCATCGCAGGCCCGAGATTGGCCCGCGCAGTAGATTTTTAGAGGTGTCCAATAGATTGGGCATTGGACCGAGAAGTATATGTTGAACGATTTTTCCTTTGCTCCTGAGACAGAATCGCGCATTCCGACGGAAGAGCAGGGTTGGCAGATACTGATTGCCGACGATGAGGACGAGGTGCATCAGGTCACCACGGTGGCGCTGGCCGATCTCGTCTTCAAGGGCCGCAAGCTGACCTTCCTGCATGCGCATTCGGGTGCCGAAGCCAAGCGCATCCTGCGCGACAACCGCGACATCGCCGTCGTCCTGCTCGACGTGGTGATGGAAGCCGACGATTCCGGCTTGCGCCTGGTGCGTGAAATTCGCGAGGAATTGGCCAACCGGCGCCTGCGCATCGTGTTGCGCACCGGCCAGCCGGGCCAGGCCCCGGAACGCGATGTCGTGATCGAACATGACATCAACGATTACAAATCGAAAACCGAACTGACGCGCCAGAAACTCATGACTTGCGTCATTTCGGCCCTGCGTTCGTTCGACGATATCGTCTCGCTGGAAAAAAGCCTGCAAGGCCTGGAGAACATCGTCAGCGCCGCAGGCGCCTTGCTCCAGGCGTTTACCGAAAAAGCCTTCGCGGAAGAAATCCTGAAGCAGGTCAACCACCTGTTGGGGCAAGTTCCCGACGGCCTGATCGCCGGGCGCGCGCGCGGCAGCGTGGCATTCGACATTTTGACGGCAGGACCGGGCTACCAGTCGCCGTCGGAGCGCGCCCTGAAAATGCTGATCGATACGCTGGACGCCAAACGCAACACCTACGGCAGGGAAGAAATTTGCCTGTACATCGAGCCGCGCAAGGGCAATGGCGAATTTGCCGTGCTGGTTCCGATCGACCGCAACGTGAGCGATTTGCAGAAACGTCTGCTGGAGGTATTGAGCACCAACATTTCCGCCGGCATGGCAAATGTTCAACTCTACGAGTCGCTGGTGGCGATGAGCATCGATCTCGAACGCCAGGTCGTGCAGCGCACGCACGATTTGTCCCTGGCGAAAGACGCGGCGGAAAAGGCGAATCAGGCCAAATCCGAATTTCTCGCGGTGATGAGTCATGAAATCCGCACGCCGATGAACGGCATACTCGGCATGATGCAGTTGGCCATCGGCGAGACGCACGATCCGGTGCAGCGCGAATATCTCGAAACGGCGCAATATTCGGCCGAAGCGCTGCTGACCATCCTCAACGACATCCTGGACTTTTCCAAGCTGGAAGCCGGTAATCTCGAATTCGAAGCGATTGAATTCGACCTGGCCAAGACGATAGGCAGCGTGGTCAATTTGCTGTCTTCGCGCGCCCAGCACGCCGGTTTGCAGTTGGAATACGAAATTGAACCAGGCTTGCCCGCCAACTTGCAGGGCGATGTCGGGCGCCTGCGTCAGGTCTTGCTGAACCTGGTCAGCAATGCGTTGAAATTCACCGAGCGCGGCAGCGTCACGATACGCGTGGGGTCTTGCGCCGATCCGCGCGGCAGACGCGGCCTGCGATTTGGCGTGATCGATACCGGCATCGGCATCGATCCAGCGGCCAAGGACAAGCTGTTTCATTCCTTCTTCCAGGCCGACAGCTCCATCTCGCGCCGTTTCGGCGGCACCGGGCTGGGCTTGTCGATTTGCAAGAAAATCGTCGAAATGCAGGAAGGGCGCATCGGCGTCGACAGCACGCCCGGCAAGGGCAGCCATTTCTGGTTTGAACTCGGCTTTGATGCAGTCGCGCCGGTAGCGCCCTGCGCGCCGGCCGTGGCGCACCAGATTTCTGAACATCGTCGTTCGATGCGGATCCTGCTGGCCGAAGACAATGAAGTCAATCAGCGCGTGGCCGGCACGCTGTTGAAAAGGGCCGGGCATGACGTGACCATCGCCGGTGACGGAAACGAGGCCGTGGAACTGGTGTCGCGGCAGACATTCGACGTGGTGCTCATGGACATGCACATGCCGGACATGGATGGTCTTCAGGCAACGCGGGCGATACGCCTGCTGCCGGCGCCGGCCTCGAACGTGCCTATCGTCGCGCTGACGGCGGCCGGAGCAAGCTCCGATGTCCAGACCTGCCTCGATGCAGGGATGAACTACTTTCTCGTCAAACCCTTCCGCATGGAGCGTCTCGAAGCCATACTCGGCGAAATGGCGCAGGCAAATCCGCCCTGAATCTTGCATTGTGGTATTTATTTGGACGCCAATCAAAGACATTCGTAGCGTCAGCCTGGGCATTCGAACTGCCCGTTTATGTCATATACGCCGGAAATAGCTGGGAATTCCCCTTCTAATCGGCAGCTCGTTTGCATTCCCCCAATTGATAATGACCGATAAGAAATTCCGGTTGGCCGACTTGTAGCGCCGACCGTTAGGCCTGATCAGGCGGGAGTTCAGCATGGAAAACAACGAGCGCAGGTATGACAATCCTTTTTTCAGCGATGACCAGTCGGGTCGGCACCATGATTTTGCCGATGTTGACGAGTTGCCGCCGAACTCCCGGGTTGATCTGAAGGCGATTCGCCAGGCGATTGCCCGTGTTGAAGCCGAAGCCAAGGCCACCGTTGCCGCCGAAAACCGTGCCCTCGCGGAAACGCAGGCCCGTGCACTGGCCGAAGAGCGCGCCCGCGCCGATGCAGAAGCCAGTGCCGAAGCGCACCGCAGCGCCAAGGCTGAAGAAGAAGCCCTGGCTGCCAGCCGCATGCGCCTGGAAGCCGAACGCGAGTCGCGTCTTGCCAGTGAATCGAAAACCAAGGCGGTCAACCACGAAATCATCGAACTGCGCGCTCGTGCCGAGGCGGATAACGAAGCTGGCGCCGCTGCGACGGCGCGCGTGCAGGCAGAGCGCGTTGCGCGCATGCGCGCGGCCGAACAGATCGCCGCCGAATCGGAACTGACTGCCCAGGCGTCCGTCGCCGCGCGGGCACTGGCACACGAGGCCGAGCAGGCGCGTTTTCTTGCTGCCGAGCGTGGCGCCGCCGCGAATGCCGCCAAGGAAGAAGCTGAGGGACGCGCCAAGGCCGAGGCGCGCCTGGTCGAACTCGCGCGCCAGCATGAGTCGCAGGACAAGGAAGCGCGCTTGACGGCTGAGCGTCTGGAAGCCGCCCGGCGCGACGCGCTTGATCTGGCACGGCGGCGCGAAAACGCGGAAAATTTCGAACTGGAATCGTCGCTCAAGCGCGCACAGTCTGAAGCCCGTGCCCGCGAAGAAAGCCGCGCCCGCGCCGGCGCCGAGCGCGAGCAGGAAAGCGTTGCGCGTGCACGCAGCGAAGCAGAGCTGCGCGCCCGCGAGGCAGTGCAACTGCGCCTGCAGGCCGAAGTCGAAATGCGCGATGCCGCCGAACGCCGCGAACGGATTGAGGTCCAGGCCGCCACCGAAGCACAAGCCCGCCGCGCCGCCGACGAAGAGATCCGTACCGCAACTGAAGCGCGCATTCGCAGCGAACGGCAACTCCATCAATCGGCAATCGCCCGCGTTGAAGCCGAACATCAGGCCGACATGCAGGTGCGTGCACGCCTGGCGGTGGAATCGCACGCCGCCGAGCAAGCGCGCCTTCGGACCGAAGTCGAACAGCAAGCTGCAGCCGCGGCGCAGGCGCGCGGCCAGGAAGAGCAGCGCGCACACGAGATTGCCGTCAAACGCATCGAACTGGACCGGGCTGCCGCGCGCGTCGAAGCCGAACGCAATGCCGCCGAATGTGAAGCAATGGCCGCGATTGCCGAGCAAGTCGAACTGCATCGCCAGGCCGCGGAGCTGGCAACGCACAAGGCGCGGCATGCGCTGGAACTGGCACGCGTCGAGCATCAGCGCGCCGCAGCGGAAAAACGCGAATTGGCCACGGCGCGCGAAAAATTGCACGCTGAGGAAGAAGCCTGCGCCGCGTCGGAGGCGCGCGCCGGTGCCGAGGAAGAGCATGCCGAGATGCTGCGCATGCAGACAGAAGCCGACAACGCTCGCTGCGTCGCGCATGAAACCGAAGCCGCCGCGATCAAACTGGTGGTAGCGAAGGCCGTCGAAGAAGCCGAGCAAAGAAACTGCGCGGCCAAGGCAGCGCTGCAACTGGCGCGCGAAGCAGTGGAGCTGGCCCGTGTCGAACGGCAACGCGCCAAGGATGAACAACAGGCGCTGGAATTGATGCAGGCCCGGCTGGAAACGGAAAAAAAACGCGCCCTGGCGACCCAGCGCGTGTTGCAAGCCAGCCAGGACAAATTGAGCAGCGAGCAGAGCGCCATCGCCGAGGCCGAAGCGCGCGCCGCTGCGGAGCAGGAGCATGCGCAATTGCTGCGTGCACGCGAACAGGCCGACCGCGAAGCGTGCCAGTTGCGCACGCTGGAAAGCAACGCCAGCAAGCAAACCCTGGCGCAAACCCAGGAACGCATCGACCTGCAGCGCAAGGCAGCCCAAATCGCCTTGCACAAGGCGCGCGCCGCCGTGGACTTGAAGCGCGCCGAGCGGGAACATCTTGAAGCCGAGCAAAAGTCATTGGTCGTGATTCAACAAAAGATGGACGCCGAAGCGGTGGCGCGGCGTGAGGCAGAAGCACTTGCGCGCGCCGAGCACGAGCAGCTGCAAATGCTGCTGTCACGCCGGCAGGCCGAACAGCAGGCCCGTATTGCCGCAGAAGCCACCGCCGCAGCCGAGCAGGAACTGACCGCCATCGGCGTGACGCACGCCGAGCAACAGGTTGCACTAGCGCGGCTCACCGAAACGCGGGCGCGCGAAGCGGCCGAGTTGCAGCGCCTTGAGCGCGACAGGATCGAGGCCGAGCAAATGGCATTGGCCGCGATCGCCGAACGCAAACACGCCGAAGAGGGTGCGCGCTGCCAGGCGCAGGAGCGCGCCGATGCAGAACGCCGCCACGCCGATCTGTTGCGTCAGCGCGAGTGCGCTGAACAGGAGCACGCCATCGCCGCCGAAGCCCGCTGCGCAGCGGAACAACAACGCGTCGAACTGCAGCAGGCGCAGCTCGAGCAGCAAAAGCAGTTGGCGCAGCTCGCTGCGAGCAAGGCTGCCGAAGCCGGCGAATTGCTCAAGGCGGAACGCCAACGCATGGTGGCGGAAGAAGCCGCCCTGGAAGCCTTGCGCAAGAAGATCGAAGCCAAGCAAAGTGCACGCATTGAAGCGGAAACCAGGGCCAGGCTGGAGCAGCAACAGCAGGCGCTGATCGAGGCGCGCGAAGCGTCGGAGCGCCAATTGCGCCTGGCAAGCGAAGCCGAATACGAGGCAACCTGCAAGGCCGTCAGCGAAACCCAGGCGCGCCTGGAGTTGCAACAGCAGGCCGCTGCTGCGGCCGCGATGAAAGCGGCGCAGGCGATTGAATTGGCCCAGGCCGAGCGCGAACGCGCCACGCGCGAGCAGCAGCAACTGGCACTGATGCAACAAACTGCGCAACTGGAAAAGCAGCGCAGCGGCGCCGAGAAATTGGCAATCGTCTCGATCGAAAAGAAACGGGTGGCCGAACGCCAGGCTTGCGCCGAGGCGCAGGCGCGTGCCGTTGCCGAATATAACCAGGCGAAATTGGTCGTCGGGCGTGAACAGGCCGAGCGCGAATCCAGGCTCGCGAGCGAAGCGCGCTGCAAAGCGGAGCAGCAGGCATTCGACCAGGCTGCTGCGCAGGCTGAGGCACACAAATTGGCGGCCGAACTGGCCGAGGCCAAGGCGAACGAAGCCATGCAGCTGGCGCAGCTGGAACAGGAGCGCGTCACCACCGAGCAGCAGGAGCTGGAAGCGATGAAGGAGCGCGCCCACACCGAACGCCAGGCACGTCAGGAAGCGCAACAACGCATCGTGGCCCAGCGTGAAGCGGCGCAACTTCTGCAGCAGCGCCTGGAAACCGAAGTGGCTGCGCGTCGGGCGGAAGAGCAAAGCCTGGAGGCCGAGCGCATCGCGCTGGAACTGGCACAGGAGCGCTTGCGCACTGAATTGGCGGCCGCGGAAGAAAAAGAAGCCTTGCGCCTGCGCAACGAACAAGAGAAAGCCCAGGCCGAACATGTCGCACGCGAACTGATCGATCGCATGACGCAAAATGCCAGCGACACCCAATCCTGGCGCGACCGTGCCGAAGCCATGCTGGCCGAGGCGCCGCTGCCGTTGGCGTTGCCGGCCGCCCGCCGTCCGCGGGCAGCAAAACTTGCAATTACCGCTGCCGCCGGGGTTTTCGGCGCGGTAGCCATGCTGCTGTGGAGCGGCGCGGGGTTGTCGCCTTCTGCGGCCAAATTCGACGCGAAGGCGCCTATCGCTCAGGCAGTGGCAATTGTTCAGCCGGCCAGCGAGGCAACTGGTCCGGCCAGCTTGCAGATGTCGTTCGCCTTGTCAGCCCCATCGACCCCTTCGGCATCGATAGTAACGGCGGCAACTGCACCGAAATAAGGCATCTGCTTTCCATCACGCGCTTGCGGGCTTGCCACCGCAAGCGCGTTACTTTCCGTAACGTCATGAAATTGTCATATTAATTCGCTATCGTTCGTCGCTTGGACGCTCGATACAACACCTGCGCGGCTGTAATCTCAAAAAACGCAGCATCACACCGTAAATTAAATCTCCTTGAAGGCATAATGGCGATTGTCCAATGATCGCGCCGTGGAATTGTCGCGCGCATCGGCGGCCTGTGTCGGGTATCGGACGTTGGGCTAAGAATTCATCGCGCGATGGGTTCCAGATGAGAGGATGTGATGTTCGCAGCAGTAGATTTGGGTTCCAACAGTTTCCGCATGCATATCGGCCATCATGACGGCGAGACCATCCGTATCTTGCGCAGTGCACGTGATCCGATTCGTCTCGCAGCAGGGCTCGACAGCCGGGGCAATCTGACCGAGGCGGCGATGCAAAGCGCGCTGGAGTGCCTGAGCCGCTTCAAGGTCGTGCTGGACGGCTATTCGCTCGACGCCGTGCGGGTCGTCGCGACCAACACCATGCGCATTGCCAGGAATGCCGCCGCTTTCCTGCCCTTGGCCGAAAAAGCCATCGGCTATCCGATTGAAATCATTTCCGGGGAAGAAGAGGGGCGCCTGATCTACATGGGCGTTGCCAGCACCTTCGCCGCATCCAACGAACGGCGCCTGGTATTGGACATCGGCGGCGGCTCGACCGAATTGATCCTCGGGCAAGGGCAAGAGATCGAACGCGTCGAATCGTTCAGCATCGGCAACGTCAGCCAGAGCCTGGCATTTTTTGCCGACGGCCGCATCGACCTGGCATCGTTCGACGCCGCCGTCGTGTCGGCGCGCAGCTATTTCGAAGATGCGGCGCCGCCTTATTATCCGCAGTATTGGAGCAACGCCTACGGTTCGTCGGGCACGATACGTTCGATTGCCGACGCCATTGCCAAAAACAATCTCGGCGACGGCAGCCTGTCGCTGGCCAGCCTGGAGGCGCTCAAGCTGCGCCTGATCCAGTTCGGCCATACCAGCCGCATTGAATTGGCCGGCATGAAGCCCGATCGCAGCGGCGTGATGGTGGGCGGCCTGGCAATCCTGATCGGCGTCATGCAGGAACTCGGCATCAAGAAAATGATTGCTATCGAGGCTGGTCTGCGCATGGGTGTGCTGTGGGATCTGCAATGGCGCGCTACCAAGCGCGACCGGCGCGAACAGTCGGCGCGCGCGTTCCTCCAGCGCTTCCATGCCGACGAAGGCCGGGCCAAGCGCGTGGCCGACATCGCCGGCCTGCTCTACACGCAACTGAAACCGAGCGGCGACCTGTATACGCGCTATCTGTACTGGAGCGGGCTGATGCACGAGGTCGGGCTGGCCGTGTCGCAGAGCGGCTACCACAAGCATGGCGCCTACATGATCGCCAATGGCGATTTACCCGGCTTTACCACGCGCGAACAGCGCGTGATGAGCATCCTGATTCTTGGTCAAAAGGGCAACCTGCGCAAGGTGCAGGAAGCATTGGCCGATTCCGACATGGCCAAGGCCGTGCTGGCGCTGCGTCTGGCGGTGATGTTCATGCACTCGCGCATTGAAGTCAACCTGGGTGAGTTGCGCCTGCGCATGAAAAGCAGGATCGAAGTCGAACTGCAGAGCAGTTGGTTCAAGGATCACCCGACTGCATGGTTCTGGATGCAGAAGGAACGCGAATTCTGGACCGAAATTGGGATCGATTTTTCGATCCGTGTTACTGGCTGATCTGAGGGCTGATCTACCGGCCGAAAACTTAAGTTGGGTGCGCCCCTGCCGTATCAAAAAACCAGTCCGCTGCCGCGGCTGAACAGCGCGATGTCGATATAGGTCGACATATGGTTGTTGGTGGGTGAGCACACCATCGTCAAGCCGCCGATGTCGATGCTGGCATCCTGCGCGATCATGTCCTGCAGGGCGGCGAAATTGTTGCGCTTCGATTGCTGCATGGTCTTGGCCAACGCCTTGGCGGCGGCAAACCCTTCCAGCGTCAGTGACGACACCGACTCGTCGCGGTATTTTTTCATCATGCTCTGATGTTCCGCCTGGATCATCGAAGCGCTTGAATTCGGGTTCGGTACAACCTGCGAAAAAACCGTCCACTTGACTGCCGCCATGCCGGCCAGTTCGACCAGGGTGCCGAGGTTGATCAATGACGTTCCCGCGACGAAGGTTTGCGGATTGGTCTTGCGGAATTCCTTGAGGAACAGGCCGGTGGTGATCGTATCGCCGATCACGACCACGAATGCCGGCTTGGTTTGCGCCAGGTTGGCGGCATCGCGCGCCATCCGGTCGCCATTGCCCGCCACGCGCACGCTGCCCGTGACGCGCATGCCCTGCGCCTTGATTTCCTTTTGCAGGTTCTGGAATGCGGCTTCGCTGCCGGCGTTGTTTTGGTAGACCACGCCGATATCCTTCATGCCCAGCTTGGTGAAATACGTGAAGATGTATTTCATTTCCTGCAGATAGCTTGGGCGCCAGAACAGCAAATGCGGGTCCTTGGCCTGCTCCGCGCTGGTCAATGGCGCATAGAGTATCTGCCCGCTGCGCTTGAAGGCCGGCGAGTTGACGATCGCTTCGGTAACGTCGTCGCCGACGCCGCCGAACAGGAAATCGGCCTTGTCGTGATCGATCAATTCTGTCACTGCGGCCACAGCAAGATCGGGCTGGCCCTGATCGTCGCGCACGACGTAGTCGACGTGGTGGCCGTTGATGCCACCGGTCGCGTTGATCGAATCGAAGTAGGTCTTGATGCCGGCCACGTAGTCGCGGCCGATCGAACCGTTGGCGCTGGACAAATCGACAGCCTGTCCGATCACGATGGATTTACCGCCCGCTTGCGCAGACGGCGCAAGCATCAGCAACGGAGCACTCGCCAGCAAGGCCAGCAGGCAGCGCAAAGGACTTGATAGTGCGTGGCTGAACATGAATTGCCTAAAAGAAATGAATCGAGGAATCAAGAAATCGATCGAGGAATGAATCAAGGTATGCATCGAAGAATAGTTCGAGCGATGAATTGCCCCATATTGTGATAATTAAATATGACTTGATGATGAATTCAACATATTGTCGTAAATCGGCGGTAGTATTCCCCGGCGACATCGACTGATAGCCTGGAAAAAGTCGCCTGTCTGCGACACACTGGCGCTGCGGCCCCGTCGTTCGGATGTCTTCCCACGGGCATGCTGTTCTTGCTGCCCGGGAAATAATGGTATATATTATTTATACGATTAATAAAAAGGATCAGATTCATGCCTGCAAACACAGCAACGAGCAAGCCGGCCTCAACAGCAACGGCAGCAACAAAGGTGGCGGCACCCAAGAAGGCCGCGCCGATCAAGAAGCCGGCTGCCGCGAAGGCGCCAGCCGTGGCCAAGAAAGCTGCACCGGTCAAGAAGCCCGTAGCCGCCAGGAAGCCGCTGACCAAGGCCGCCGTGAAAGACGTCAAGGCCACCAAGCCGCCCAAGGTGGCGAAGGTCAAGGCGGAAGCCATTGAACTGCCGAAGATCAAGAAGGCCAAGCTTGTGCGCGACAGTTTCTCGATGCCTGAACCGGAATACGCGGTACTCGGCGCGGTCAAGAAAGCTTGCCTGAAAGCCGGCGTTGAGGTCAAGAAAAGCGAATTGCTGCGCATCGGCGTGGCCTTGATCCAGAAGATGGACGTCGCCGGATTGAAAGCGGTATTGGGCACCCTGCCGCCGCTGAAGGCCGGCCGGCCGAAGTCCAAATAAGCGATAGTAGTTATGTGGTCGGTTTTCACCGGCCGCAGTGATCCCCGGCGCGATAGCTTGTCATGGAATTGACATGGCAAGCTATCGCGCCGCGTGAATTTGTTCAAATTCACTTCTTTCACCTGAAAAATGGTGCCAGTGTTGTCATGTCATAAAACTGACATCGAACTGTCATTTTGCTGAAGCAAACAGTGGTTACGCTTGCGTCGTCAACATGAATAGGACGATACATGCGATTACTGACCAGCACAGCTGATGCATCGAATGTTCAGGGAAAATTGACTCTGAGCCTCGCCAGCACCCCGGAAGAAGTCAGAGAAGTCCAGCGTTTGCGCTACAAGGTCTTTGTCGAAACGATGGGCTTGTCGGCGCTGATGAATGCCGAGGAACTCGACCGCGACGATTTCGATTCCTATTGCGACCACCTGATCGTGCGTGATGCCGATACGCTGAACGTGGTCGGCACCTATCGCGTGCTCGGCCCGAATGCGGCGCGCGAGAAGGGGCAATTCTACTCCGAGCAGGAATTCGACCTGAGCCGCCTCAACAACCTGCGCGGCAGCATCGCCGAGGCGGGCCGTGCCTGCATCCATCCCGACTATCGCAGCGGCGCCGTCATCATGATGCTGTGGGCCGGGCTGGCCGCCTTCATGAAGCGCGAGCAGTGCCAGTACCTGGTCGGCTGCGCCAGCGTCAGCCTGGCGGACGGCGGACACAATGCCGCCGCGCTGTATCACGCGATCACCGATTCAAGCCTGGCGCCGGCGGAATACCGCGTCATTCCTCACCTGCCGTTCCCGATCGAGGAACGCGAACCCGGTCATGTGGCGCAGACACCGCCGCTGATCAAAGGGTACCTGCGCAGCGGCGCCTGGATTTGCGGCCAGCCGGCGTGGGATCCTGATTTCCACAGTGCAGATTTCTTCATGATGCTCCCATTGGCAAAACTCGATAGTCGTTATGCGCGTCACTACCTGAAGGAAGCGAGGACTGCATGAAACCAAGAGATCAGTTTTTGGACGCGGCATTCACAGCCGGCCATGGCGGCGGCAAGGCCGGCCATGCCAAGCGCGAACCGCAGCGCTTTCGCACCATGTGGCTGTCCGATATCCATCTCGGCACCACCGGTTGCCAGGCGGCGCGGTTGCTGGAATTCTTGCGCGCGACCGAATCCGAAACACTGTATCTCGTCGGCGACATCGTCGACGGCTGGCAATTGAAGCGTCGCTGGTATTGGGATCAAATCCACAACAACATCGTGCAACTGGTGTTGAAGAAGGCCAAGAAGGGCACCGAAGTCATCTTCGTGCCGGGCAATCATGATGAAGCGGTGCGGCAATTCATCGATCTCGATTTCGGCGGCATCCGCGTGCGCGACGAACTGGTGCACACGACGGCCAA
>FSYV01000329.1_pt1 | contig 21693 bp, 17 predicted proteins | sample 1638641 | NCBI WGS metagenome assembly FSYV01 (sample SAMEA3914813, study PRJEB12502) | metagenome | biome: forest; material: soil | place: Canada | collected 2011-07-07 | depth 0.3 m
ACGAAGAAGATGTCGACTCCGATAAAGCCGCCGGGCAATGAATTGGGAAAGGCGTGAAAGGCAATAACAGACAAGACCGCGATCGCCCTTAATCCATCAATGTCGGCGCGATAATGTTCGCAGAGTGGATATTCTCTATCTGTCATTATTGATTGGGCCCTTGATTTGCTAAACCGTTGCCGACATCTTCAAAGCGGTCCTTGAATGGACATCTTCGGAAAAACGGGAATTATGGCAGGGACTTGCCGACTGATCTGCAGTTTTATATGCGCCTTACATGCGTCGGCAATTGCTTTCGCGGATTTGTGGATAGCGCAGAGGCCTGGAGAATCTCCGTGGCCACGCTTTCTCCATCATCTCGTCAAAGGGTGATAGCTGGCGCTGTCAATTTCCTGCAATCCATCCATGGAAACGTCCAATTCGCGCGGCAACCCCAGCATGTTGAACGAGGCGGCGTTGCCGTACGCGTTCATTTCATTCTTGAAAAAATTGTCTGGATTGAACAAATGGGGAATGTGCCAATACAGTCGATAATTCTGCGACCAGAGCCATTCTATCAAAGCTCGCGAATGTTCCACCCGGTCATTTTCCACATAGAGAACCGGTCGCGATCGCGTCAAGATACCAACTGCCCCTTGCAAAGCCAATAGCTCGTATCCTTCGACGTCGATCTTGAGCAGGGCGACCGGCGCAGTATCGACTGCGTCATCCAATCGAACGCATCTCGCGCTGAGGCTGCCCGGCAAGGCATCGAGCTCCATTGAAATTGCGCCGAAGTTATTGTCCGCGCTGTAATCCGGAGCAGGAAAATAAACGACTTGATTCTTGTCGCCGCACGCTAATTGGAATGTGGTCACATTGGTGAGGCCGTTAAGCGCCAAATTTGCGCACAAATTCTGGAATAGAAACGGCTGCGGCTCAAATGCGATCAACTCGCGCCCTTCGGCAGCAAGCGCTTTCGCCATTGGAACGGTATGTGTGCCGACGTTTGCGCCAATTTCGACAACCTTTCCGGGGCGATAAGACAGCAAACTCGCCAGGAACCGGCTTTCATGTTCGCCGTATTCACCGTAGTCGACGATTGCCCTTCCCAGGTAGACATCATGGGGATTGGCAAGCATCCATCCATGACGCGCCTGAACCAGCAGGTAAGGCGGCGCCACGGCAATGGGTGAAGCAACCGCATTGCTCGTTCGATTTGAAGACCGCAACACGGCAAGCCGACTTGCAAGCAAGGTCAACTTGATTGTCGTGAAGACAGTGAGCAGAAAAATCACAAGTCCCGCCGAAACGGTTACGGTTAGGGGTAAATTGGTCAAAATCCCTCCTTTTGGTTTGTGCACATTATATGCTTGCATCGAATGGACGCGAGAGCGCAGCCGCCTCAATTTTTTATGGCTGCGAAGGAGTAAATCCATCGCAAGACGCGAAATGTTCACACCTGCGCACTCGATGGACTGCTCCGTGTCATTTCCGGCAGGTCGCAAGCGCCTGCGTGATCATAAATCGATAAAGCGATCGCGAGGATGGAAGATGCGCCAATAATTAGTATTCCGGCATGTAGTAATTTCGCCAGGTTTTGGCACCTGGAGCCGAGCCAAACGCCCGAACACGCAAACCTTGCTGATACAATAAGTGCCGGCCAATAAGTTGCACGCGAGAATCTCCGCTCAACCGACCAAAAAGGCCTTGTTTCGTCTGAGGGACTGGATTTCCAAACCATGCAGTTTGAAGTGCGCGCACTTTCACCGGACCATGTTGTCAGCCAGATCGTCGTTGATGCCCAGGACGAGGGGGACGCTCGTCGACAGGTTGAGGCACAAGGGTTGTTTGCGGCCGCCGTCGCGCCCGTGAGCGGTTTTGGCCTCAACCTTCGCATCGGCCAGGGGAAGAGCGGGCGAGGGCGGTTTTCGCTGGTCTTGTTCAGTCAGGAACTGTTGGCCTTGCTGACGGCTGGTCTATCCATAGTGGAAGGCCTGGAGGCCCTGCTGGAGAAAGAGGCCAACGATGGCACGCGCAACATCCTTGCGCGCCTTTTGGCCGGGCTGCGCGAGGGCAAGCGCTTTTCCGGGGTGCTGGCCGAGCAGCCGCATCTGTTTCCGCCACTCTATATCGGCATCGTGCGCGCTGCGGAAGGCACGAGCGACTTGCCGCGCTCGCTGGCGCGCTTTATCGACTACCAGCAACGCATCGATGCCGTGCGCGGCAAGGTGGTCAGTGCGGCGATTTATCCGCTGATATTGCTGATTGTGGGCGGTGGGGTGACGCTGTTTCTGATTGGTTTCGTGGTGCCGCGTTTTGCCGAGGTATACCAGGGTACAGGGCGCAGTCTGCCATGGATGTCACAACTGTTGCTCGATTGGGGTCACTTCATGTCTACGCGCACCAAGACGTTTGCCGTCGGCGCGGCGCTGGTGCTGGCGGCCATCGCCTGGCTTGTGCGCAAGGTGGTTACGCAGGGCGGCTGGATGCGGTTGGTGACGCGCATTCCGGGCTTGGGCGAGCGTGTGCGCATCTACGAATTGTCGCGCCTGTACCTTACACTGGGCATGCTGCTCGAAGGCGGCATACCGATCGTGCCGGCGCTGGAAACCGTGCAGGGCATGGTGTCGCTGCAGATGAAAATCAATTTGCAACGCGCCACGGCGATAGTGCAGTCTGGCGTGCAATTGTCGGCGGCGTTCGAATCCAACGGTTTGAGCACGCCGATTTCGCTACGCATGCTGCGCGTGGGCGAGCGCTCTGGCGAACTGGGACCGATGCTGACGCAATCGGCAACATTCTATGATGGTGAAATCAGCCGCTGGATCGATCGTTTCACGCGCACCTTCGAGCCGGTGCTGATCGCCATCATTGGTGTGATCGTGGGAGGCATCGTGGTATTGCTGTACATGCCGATCTTCGATCTGGCCGATAGCCTGTCTTGAACAACATGGAAATGAGCGAAAAATCTTGAATGCACATTCGCAACCGCCATTGTTGATCGACAGCACCTTGCTGCACAAGGCGCGTGCCCTGGCGCGCGTGTCGCAGCGTTCCGTGATCGTCGAGCTGGAAGAATTGACCAAGGCCGATCCGCGCAGCCTTCTGCATGCCATCGCCGCGCCGTTCGGCCTGCCGATTGCGGAGACAGCCGACATGCTGGCGCAGACCGGCGCATTCGATCTTTTGCCGCTGCCCAGGGCCATGCAGCGCCATTGCGTGTTGCTGCGTGGCGCCGAAGGCTTCCTGATCGCCGTAGTCGCCGACCCGTTCGATGCCGACCTGCAAACCTGGCTGGAGTCCGTTGCCAGGGGCCCGGTTGAATTGCGGCTGGCGTTGCGCACCGACATCCAGGCCTATCTGTCGAAGATGGAAGAGTCGGCCCGCGCGGTCGATAGCCTGGTGCAGGGCGATTCAGCCGGGCGGCGCGACGGGAAGACGGCTGCTGTTTTGTCTTTTGCGACTGTGAGCGAGGCGGCCAGCCCGGCTGTCAAGCTGGTCAACTCGACGCTGTATGACGCGTTGCGCGCCGGCGCCTCCGACATTCACCTGGAGAGCACGGCCAATGGCTTGGCGATCAAGTATCGCGTCGACGGCGTGCTCGACCATGCGGCCTCGGTGAATGGATTCGAAACTGCGGAGCAAGTGATTTCGCGGCTGAAGGTGCTGGCCGAACTCGACATCGCCGAGCGGCGCATTCCGCAGGACGGCAGCTTTCGCGTAGAAGCCGGTGGACGCGAGATCGACTTGCGCGTTTCCATCATGCCGAGCATCCACGGCGAAGATGCGGTGATTCGTATCCTCGACAAGCGCGCCATGATCGAGGCCTATGGCTCGCTGACACTGGAGGCGCTGGGGTTCGATGCGCCGTCGCTGGTCACGCTGCGCGGCCTGGCCGAAGAAGCTTACGGCATGCTCCTCGTGACCGGCCCGACCGGCTCCGGCAAGACCACGACACTGTATGCTGCGCTGACCGAGATCCACAACGGGCGCGACAAGATCATCACGATCGAAGACCCGGTCGAATACCAATTGCCGGGCATCCTGCAGATTCCCGTGAATGAAAAGAAAGGACTGACCTTCGCCAAGGGCTTGCGCTCGATCTTGCGCCATGACCCGGACAAGATCATGGTCGGCGAAATCCGCGACCGCGAGACGGCAGAGATTGCCGTGCAATCGGCGTTGACGGGGCACCTGGTGCTCACCACGGTGCATGCGAATAACGTGTTCGACGTTTTTGGCCGTTTCACCCACATGGGCATCGATCCCTACGCCTTCGTTTCTGCGCTGAACGGCATCTGGGCCCAGCGCCTGATCCGCCTGAATTGCCCGCATTGTGCCGCGCCCTATACGCCGAACGATGCCGAGCTGGCGCGCGTGCATTTGCATCGCTCGGCGGTAGCAGGCTATACATTCAAGCAAGGTGGCGGCTGCGGCGATTGTCGCGGCACCGGTTACAAGGGGCGGCGCGCGATCGCCGAGATACTGACTTTGACCGACGAAATTCGCGAAATGGTGGTGGAAAAGCGGCCGATACGTCACATCAAGGAAGCGGCGCGCAAGAACGGCACCCGCAGCCTGCGGGAAGCGGCGCTTGATCTCGTCAAGAGCGGCGATACCACGCTGGCGGAAATCAAGCGGGTGACATTGCATGCGTAATCTGCTTAGTGCGCGATTCGGCGCTTTTTTCGGTGCCGCCGTGCGGATCGGTCTGTCTGGTTCCGCCATCGCCATCGTGCGCCAGGCGCCATGGGGCGGCAAGAGCACGATACTCGCGGACTACGCCTTGAACCTCAATGGTGGGTCAACTGCGCCAACCGTGCCCATCACGGAAATATCGGCACAGCTCATTCCGCAAATTGACGCGCATTGCCGCGCCGCGTTCGTCGAAACGCCCTGTGCCGGCTTGCCGGTGCGGGTCATCTTGTCCGACGAGCTGGCCCGCCTGTTCATGGTAACGCCACCGCAAAACAGCGCGCGCCTGCATGACATCAAGGCCGCCGCAGCTATGCGCTTTCAAACGCTGTATGGCGACCTGGGCACGGACCCGCATGACGATTGGTGCGTCGAGGCCGATTGGCAGGCAAAGTGCCCGTTCCTCGCCTGCGCCTTGCCGCGCCATTTGATGGAGGTGCTAAGTCGGGCAGTCGGGGAACACGGCATGCACGTGCAAGCTATCGAACCGAATTTCGTGGCGGCGTGGAACGCCGCGCGCAGGCGGATCGCCAAGGGCGCCTGGTTCGGTGTCGTGCAAGAGGAACAGCTTACGCTGGGAGTTATCGGGCCGTATGCAAGCCATCTCGGCGCCGTGCGCAGCCTGACGATTCCTGCAGACGGCCACGAAGGGCAATGGATCGAGGAGCAAGTGGCACGCACTGCGCTGCAACTCGATGTGCCCGTTCCGCGGCAACTCTGCCTGAGCGGCAACGACAAACAATTTTGGACTGACCGGCGAAAGAATTCGACCGTGAGACCGGTCACGGAGGGGTTCGTCGTCAATCACCTGGACCAGGAGCCCGCTGCTGCCGGTTCCGTGCCGGTTTCTGCCGCCGCTCTGCTGGCCCGCAAGGCGGTGCGCGCATGAAGAGAATTGACATCGATTTTGCGCCGCGCACGCTGCGCCGCACCGTGTTTCAAACCAGTCGATTGGCGTGGCTGACGGGGTGCGCCGGCATTGTCGTGGGACTGTGGGCCGGGATCGCGGCCTTCGATTTGTCAAAACAGGTCGAGGCCGACGAAGGCAGGTTATCGCGCCTGCAAGGGAAGGCGCGCAACAGCGCCGCCGCCAAGCCGATGGCGAACGCGACCAAGGTCACGGAGGGACTGGCGAATGCCGTCAACAATGCCATCGCCCAGTTGAATGTGCCCTGGCGCGATGTGCTCGATGCGGTGGAAGGCGCCACGCCAGCAAATGTCGGCTTGCTGGCGCTGGAGCCTGACGCCAGGCGCCATGTGGTCCGGGGCATGGCCGAGGCCAGGACGAGCGGCGACATGATCGCCTACGTCGAAGCATTGAAAAAACAGGACATCTTCGACAGTGTGGTCCTGACCAAGCATGAGGTCAACGATCTCGACCCGAACAAACCGTTGCGTTTCCAGTTTGAGGCCCGTTGGCGCGAGGCGCGGCCATGAATGGTCATTCACTCGCCAAAGCCGGCTTGCAGTTGCGCCTGGCGCTGATGCGTTTTGGCTGGGGCAACAGCCTGGCATGCCTGCTCTCGATTGCCGCCGCGATTGCCGCCTTGTGGCTCGTGCCGCAATTGAAGGCACAGCGCGCAGCCGGCCAGGTTGCGCTGGCAAGAGCGCAAAAGCTGCACGATACAGCGCCGGATTCGTCGGATTTCGCCTCGGCGCCAACTCTGCCAAGGAACCAGCAACACTTACAGGATTTTAACGATCTGTTGGGTGAAACGCGTTATGCCGAACAGCAGGTCAAGACGCTTTTCGCCATCGCTGCAAAAAATGGTTTGACGCTTAATCAGGGTGACTACAAACTCGCCTACGACAAGAACGGCATGTTCCATACCTATGTCATTTCCTTGCCGGTGCATGGGCCATATGCCGCCATCCGTCCATTTTGCGAACAGGTGTTGCTGGCGATTCCTTTTGCTTCGCTCGATCAAATCGATTTCAAGCGAGAATCAGTGAACAACGTAAATCTGGAAGCCAAGTTGCGCATTACGCTGTATCTCGACAAATCTGGCGGCACGCCGGAGGCTGGCCAACCCGAGGTGGAAAAACTTGTCGCGCCGGGACCCGGTGCCGGCGGCGCGGTTGCGAAAGGCGGTTTATCGTGAAGGCGCGCCACTACCTCCTGGCAGCTGCCTTGATCGTCACGGCATGGTTTTCGTTCATCGCGGACAAGGCGCCGGGCGGCGGCGTTGCCGAGCCGGTTGAACGTACGGGGCATACCAATGCGCAGAAAAAGCCGCAGCCTCAAAGCAAGAGCGCCGCCCTCGCACCGCCTGTTGCCGGCCCAGCCGCAGTCGCAACGGTTGATGCTAGCAAAAGCAATGCGGAAAAGGGAAATGGCAAGCCGGAGCCGCTGATCCTGGCATTGCGCAATCGAGCCGAACTGATCGGCGGCGCCACGGTTGCCGGCAATACCAATGGATTGTTCGGCAGCCAGAGCTGGACACCGCCGCCTGCGCCGGAACCGAAACCGAGCGCAGCGCCGCCACCCACGGCGCCGGCGCTGCCGTTTACCTTCCTCGGCAAGAAGCTGGAAGATGGAAGCTGGGAAGTTTACCTCGGGCGCGGCGACAACACGCTGATCGTGCAGGAGAAAACCGAAATTGATGCAACTTATCGGGTCGAGTCGATCAAGCCGCCGACCCTCACTTTGACTTATCTACCCCTGAACCAGATGCAAACCATGCCTATCGGAGGAGTCGAATGACGTTCGCCACTCCCACCAAATTGCGCCCCGCGTCCGCAATCAATCGGCCCGTAAGGTCGTGCGCGTCGCTGCGGAAAACCTGCGTTCGCGCATTCGGCGTGCTTGCCATCGGCGTCCTACTGGCAGGCTGCGCCGCGCAGATGGCCTACCGCGACGGCAAGAACCTGGTTTCGCAAGGCAAGGTTGAGGAGGGGCTGGCCAAGTTCCAGGAAGCCCTGGCGCAGGACCCGCGCGATGTCGACTATCGTTCGGCTTATCTGCAAACGCGCGAACGCGCCCTGTCGAGTTTTGTCGAACAAGGCGACCGCCTTGCGGCCGGCGGTTCCGGCGACGCCGCGCGCAAATTCTATCAACGTGCCTTGGCCATCGATCCGACGTATGCCAAGGCGGAAGCCGGCTTGCGCGCGCTCGACAGCGACCGGCGACAGGCAAGCTTGTTAAGGGATGCGGAAACGGCCTATGGCAAGAAGGATTTCGACCTCGCGCGCCAAAAGATCGCCGGTGTCCTGACCGAAAGCCCCGCCAATCCGCGCGCACTTGCCCTGAAGCGCGACATCGATGAGCAAACCAGCAGCGCCCCGCTCGAAACGCAACTGGCGAAAGCGTACAAGAAGCAGATCACGATCGAATTTCGCGATGTCGCGTTGAAACAGGTGTTCGAGGTGATCTCGCGCACTTCCGGCCTCAACTTCCTGTTCGACAAGGACGTCAAGACCGATCAAAAGACTTCCATCTTCCTCAAGAACAGTTCGATTGAATCGGCGGTGCATTTCGTGCTGCTCACGAACCAGCTCGAGGAGCAAGTGCTGGACGGCAATACCGTGCTGATTTATCCGAACACGGCGGCCAAGCAAAAGGACTACCAGGAAATGGCCGTGCGCACCTTTTTCCTGACCAATGCCGAAGCGAAGACGGTGGCCAACACGCTCAAGACCATCGTGAAGTCGCGCGACATCGTGGTCGATGAGAAACTCAATATGGTGATCGTACGCGACAGCCCCGACGCCATCAGACTGGCCGAAAAGCTGGTGGCGCTGCAGGATATTGCCGAGCCGGAAGTCATGCTGGAAGTGGAGGTGCTGGAAGTGCAGCGCACGCGCCTGCAAGACCTGGGAATACAATGGCCGGCGTCGCTGACGGTGACGCCGCTGCCGCTCGGTACCCAACTGACTTCAAGTGGTTCGACCAGCGGAACGGGCTCCACCACTACGACCTCGACGTCATCTACCTCGTCGAGCACCTTGTCGCTGCATGATTTACTGCACCAAAACCGCAATAGTCTTGGCGTGACGGTAGGCTCGGCCACCGCCAACGCGAACTTGCAGGATTCGGATGCCAAACTGCTGACCAATCCGCGCATACGGGTGCGCAATCACGAGAAAGCCAAGATCCTGATCGGCGAGCGCGTGCCCAATATCACCTCCACCGCCACCTCCACCGGCTTCGTCTCGCAATCGATCAACTATATCGATATCGGCCTGACCCTGAACGTGGAGCCGACGATTTATCTCGACGACGATGTCGGCATCAAGGTTTCGCTTGAAGTCAGCAGCATCATCAGCCAGGTCACAACTACCTCCGGCACCAGCGCCTATGAAATCGGCACGCGCACCGCCACCACGGTTTTGCGCCTGAAGAACGGCGAGACAGATGTCCTGGCCGGACTGATCGACAACCAGGAGCGCACCTCTGGCAACAAACTGCCGGGCCTGGGTGAATTGCCGGTTCTTGGACGACTGTTCGGCGCCACGACGGACGACGACCAAAAGACCGAGATCGTGCTCTCTATCACGCCGCACCTGATAAGAAATATCCAGCGGCCATCCGCCAGCGAAGCGAACTTCCCGGCTGGAACCGAAAGCAGCCTGCGCAACCGGCCGGATTCCGGCGGGGCAGGGGGCGGCACAACGGTACCGAGCACTTCTGCGCCCGCGACCACAACGCCGGCCCGCAGTTCCTCGACAGCCAACCCCAATGGCGGCGGCGCCAATGGGCTAAGTGATCCAAATTCGCCGAATTCTGCATTGAACAGCGGGCTTGGTTCCACACCTGCGACCAGCGCCGGCGACGTGGCCGGCATCAGCGGCGGTGTCGGCGCCACCGGTGTTGCGACGCTCTCGTGGCAAGGGCCGACTCAGGTCTCCGTCGGCGGCACCGTCTCGGTGTCGTTGATGCTGCAGGCGACGCAGCCGATCGCCAGCGTGCCCTTGACGATAGGCTATGACAATACCAAATTGCATGTCACCGGCATCACTGAAGGACCTTTCCTCAAGCAGTCGGGTACCGCCACCAGTTTCACCAGCCAAAATAGTGCTTCGACCGGCCAGGTTATCATCACGGATCGCACAACGAGCGCCTCAAGTGGCGCGACCGCGCAGGCGGTGGTGGTCACGGTGAACTTCCAGGCGATTGCACCCACCACGGCGACGCCAATCACGTTGGTGAGCGCCACGCCGTTGAGCACCGGTGGCACGCTGGTGCAGACGGTTCCGCCGTCGGCACCGCTTGAGTTGCAGGTCGTGCAGTGAAAAAGGGTACGTTGAGAAAGCGCGCAACATAATGGACGCGGCACAATGAAACCATCCAACCGGGGCGCATGCGGGCAATGAAGACGCTGCATGCCTCGCGTTCCCCCACTGGGTTCACATTGCTGGAGTTGCTGGTCACGCTCGCGATCCTGGCCGTCCTCGCGACGCTGGTCGTACCGGTGGCGCAGGTGGCGCGGCAGCGCAACCAGGAACAGGAATTGCGCCTGGCGCTGCGCGAAATCCGGCGCGGCCTCGACGCCTACCAGCGTGCAGCAAGTGAAGGTCGCATTCCCAGGCTGCTCGGCGGCACCGGTTATCCGAAGGATCTCGACATTCTTGTGCAAGGCGTGCAAGACCAGCGTGACCCGATGCGCAACAAGATCTTTTTCCTGCGCAGGGTGCCGCGCGACCCCATGAATCAAGATCCTGACATTCCAGATGCGGCAACCTGGGGCAAGCGCAGCTATGCCAGCGATGCCGACAACCCGCAGGAAGGCGACGACATTTACGATGTCTATTCCACGTCAACGATGGCCGGCTTGAACGGCGTGCCGTATAACAAGTGGTGAGCACATGGCCAGCCGAATGAAAACATCCCGCTTCAAAACCCGCCTCGCGCGAATCGGCGGATTCACACTGATCGAGCTCCTGGTCGTGCTCGCCATCATTGCCTTGCTGCTGACCCTGGCGGTACCGCGCTATTTCCATACCATCGACGGTTCCAAGGAAAGCATCCTGGCAGAAAACCTGCACGCCACGCGTGACGCCATCGATAAATTCTATGGCGATACCGGGCGCTATCCGGACACCCTGCAAGAGCTGGTGGACCGGCGCTACCTGCGCACGCTTCCGGTCGATCCGGTGACCGAAAGCACCTCAACCTGGATCATCGTCGCGCCGGACGAACAATTCAAGGGCGGTGTCTACAACATCAAGAGCGGTGCGCCGGGCAACAACCGCAACGGCGTGGCCTTCGGTGATCTCTGATGAGACGCGTCTCGTCATTGCGTCCGTTTGCCTTGCGCCGAAGTTCCAGGGGCGTGGCCTATCTAGCGTTGCTGATCGCCATCGCCATCATCGGCGTCACCGCCGCTGCCTCGGTGCAGATCGGTTCGATCATGCAGCGGCGCGCCGCCGAAGAAGAATTGCTCGCCATCGGCGCGGAATTCCGCCACGCCCTGATCAGCTATTCCGGCGCGACGCCGGTTGGACAATCGAACGCGCCCCCGACACTGGACGCGTTGCTTAAAGACCCACGTTACCCGAATATCCGCAGACACTTGCGAAAGCTTTATTTCGACCCGTTGACCGGTACGCAGCAATGGGGCGTGGTGATGTCGCCGGACGGCAAAGGCATCGTCGGCATCCATAGCCTTTCGACCGCGCAGCCGATCAAGATCGGCAATTTTGAGCCGCTGTTCCAGGGTTTTGCCGACAAGCCTTCCTATACTGAATGGGTGTTCATGGCGGTGCAATCCACCGTGCCGGCGCCGGGCGGGGTGACGATGCCGAACAACACCTCGTCCTCTCCTGCCTCGGCAACCACCGCGCCTGCAACCGCGCAGCCGGTGAGCACCGCCCCTGAGAAGTGGTGATGTCGCAGTAGGATGTTCCTACCCGCCTATGATGAAAATCTGCGTCAGGGGTACAAAGCAACATCGAAGTATCTGAGCGATGAATTTCTCGTTGATTGCAGATCTTCTCGATTTTTATTGCGAGTTAATTTTATGTCGCTTTCTCGAACGGATTGCGCTCCGGCGCATCTTCATGCTCCACGCCTTGCAGCAGGTTCTTGATCAACTTGTTCAGCACCGGCTGGCGATGGCGCTGTAGGCGTCGTAGGTCGATGCGTTTCTTGGCAGAATAGGCTTGCCGCACCACGTGGTGTATCCGGGTTTTGTTCCATCTACGTTCCCTCCGCCATCGCAGTTTGCCGCGCTCGACGATCTTGCCGCCGTGGCGTATCTGAATACTGAAGGACCAGATGCCTACAGAAAATTTCTCACCATGCCTATACCGCGCCCGCTACTGCCGGAACGCCGGTTGCATCGGCTGGTCCGGGCCGAAGTTGCCCGGCCAGACCATGTATGCCGATGATCGCCGACCGTCAAGCCAACCCGGCGATGGCGATGCGCGCGGCCTGCGCCACGATGTCGTCCCGCAGCGGTGCGTTTTGTTGCCTTTGCGTGAAGTAGATCGCCAAAATGAGCGGTGGCTGGTTTGGCCGGAACAGAATCGCGATATCGTTGGTGGTGCCATAGTCGCCGCCGCCAGTCTTGTCACCGAGCTGCCATCCGGCGGGAATGCCGGCCCGGATGCGTTTGACGCCGGTTTTGTTGTTGCGCATCCAGGCTACCAGTTGGTCACGTTGCGGCGCGTCGAGTGCCTTTCCCAGTGTGAGGCATTGCAGCGTGTGGGCCATGGCGCCGGGGGTCGTGGTATCGCGATAGTCGCCGGGAATGGCGGTACCGAGGTTGGTCTCGTTGCGCACCAGCATGAAGTCGTTGTCGCCGAGGCTGCGTGCATAGGCGGTGACCACTCTTGCTCCGCCGATTGCATCGAGCAATAAATTGGCAGCGGCATTGTCGCTGTATTCCATCGCAGCAGTGCATAACTCGTCGACGCGCATCTGCTTGCCAACATATTTTTCAGTTTTCGGTGAATTGTTGACCAGTGCAGCCTTGGTGATGGATATGCGTCTTCCAAGCAGGCGCGCATCCTCGGTGCTGCGTTGCAGGACCGCCGCCGTCAGTACCATCTTGAAGGTGCTGCAAAGCGGGAAACGTTCGTCTGCGCGGTATTGCAGCAGCGTGTTGCCTTCGGCATCGAGCATGGTCAAGCCGATTCGCCCGTCTACGCTGGCCTCCAATGCAGCCAACGCCGCCAGCGCCTGACCGTTTGTGCCGTTTGCCTGGACTGCTTCTGCCGCCAAAGCTTTGAACGCCATGGGAAACGACAGCGCGGGCAGGGCGACTGCGCCCAGCAGCAAGTTGCGCCGAGCTGGGGAAAAGAGAGAATTGCTTTTTGTCATGGATCACCTCCGTCGTTGTGGTGCAGGCATGTTAGGCGAGGCGACCCGTGCATGCCATTTCCTTTGCCGTAACACCATGCACGACTGTAACGAGTGTAACTTGTGTGATCCAGATGGCGTATTCGTGGCAAAATGCAACGCACCTATGGCAATCATCATCGAACTCACCGCACCGCAAACCGTTAATGGTGAACGTGCTTCCTGGCAGTCGCTCTGGACGCTGGTCCGACTGCACTATTTGCAACTAGCCGACCCGGCGTCGCCCCTGCTGCGGCTGGCCGAGCTTCGCCAGCAGTTTCCCGGCGCGCGCAACCTGCGCATGTGCATCAGCCGGGCCTATCGCGACTTCGCTGCCTGGGGTGTGCAGGCCGGTTGGGGGGAAGACACTGTGCGCGATCCAAGGCTACTGAATACCGAGGGACGCAGCCAGGGGCCATTCTGGCTGGCGCGCGGCGCAGCGCAAGAGATCGAGTGCCGTCTCAGCGACAAGCCGGCAGCGCTGCGCGATATCGCGGCGTTCCTGGGTATAGACCGCGCCACGGCACGCGGCGCCGCACCGCCCACGGCGCGCAACCATGTCGAATACTGGATTGCACTCGGCGGTGCCCAGCAAGCAGTGCGCGACGGACGCTTTCTCTCGGCTCTGGGCAAGGATGGCGACCCAAGCCAGGGCGCACTCGCAGGTTACAAGGCTGCGGCGGCGCTGGCCAAGAGCCACATGCAAAAGTCGATGGCGGTGCTCGGTGAAGCCGGCGTCTGGCGCCGGCTGGATGATCTGGCGACGGCGCGCCGGACGCTCAACAAGTTGCGCAAGGCGGTAAAGGAAATAGGCCCCGGCGAAAACGGCTATCTCGATGCGATGGAGCAAATTCTCACCGCCTGGTGCGCGTATAGCCAGCGCGACCTCGGCGCAACAGAAGCGATACTGCAAGCCATGCGCCAGCACGCCGCGCGTGATCTGGTGGTGCGCTACCATCCGCGCGTGCGCTTCGAGTGGCATAACCTGTCGGCGCTGATCGACCATGCGCGCGCATTGTCGGGTGTCCACACTGAAAACCCGGCGCGCGAGTGTCACGCCAAGGCGGCACTGGAACATTTCGATCATGCGTTGCAAGCGGCCTTTGAGCTGGGCTCGCTCGATGCGGCGCAGCAGGTGGCGGCCAATACCGGCCTTGCCATCTGGCTATTTTCCGGCGAGAACCTGCTCGACAAAGTGGCAGGGCAAAGCCATTGGCACGACGAAAGGCAGGCTCTGCGCTGGTTGCTGTTTTCCGAATGGTTGTGCCGTTGCGCCGGTGCCTCAAGCTATTCGGTGTGGAATGCGATTTACTTGATGCGCATTGCGCGCGCCAAGTGCCCTCATGAACGCCATCCGCCGTTACAGACATTTCGCCTGTATCAACCACTTGCGCCGCTATCGCTGGCGGATGCCAGCGGCCCGGGCAACATGCTTGAATTGAACGCCTTGCTGCCGACTTCGTGGTACGCGTTGGCGGAACAGCTTTGTGTTGCCCTGCATCGGGGCGCTGTACGTTATCGCTTGCTGCAGCGTTGCGGCCTGCTGCTGGAATTTGCATGGTTCGCCACCCATGCCGGCGATGTGCGAGCAGCCTCCGATGCGTTAGCGGGTCTGCAGCGCGAAATGCGGGAATTGCCGCCGAGCGATCGAGCCTATTTTGTGCTCGCGCTTGATGGCATGCCACTCGAAGTGCTGTAACTGTACTTGCATCAAGATTGCGTCGGATCCGGCCGACGCAATGCCGGCATTCAAACTGGCGATCCGCACCCGCTCCGATTTGACCATCTCCGTCCAATCTGCGTAGCCGGCCGCGAGCGTCTTTCGCAAAAAATCAGTGGCTGGAAATAATCCATTTCGCGCATCGCCACTCGCGATCAATTTTTGTCGTGTGCGATTCTATCCGATTGCCATTTTGGCGCCGGGATTATTTATATTTACATCGTGAAGCGATGTAAAAACAGGTAAATTCGATTGCGGATTTCGCTCGAAATGTTTTAAGAATTCTCCATCATGTCGCCAAATGAAAGCGATGTAAAAGCGCGTAAAGAGTGTGGTAAATATCCCATAGAAAATGGCGATCATGGAGATTGTAAATTAGCATTGTCTTCGTCATGCATATCTTAATTTCATTCTCTATTTGTCCATGAGAAAAATGGAGAAAATGGAATTTATTAATGTTTCCATTTTGACTTTCTATGGATTTTATATGGATTTAAATGGATTCCTGATATGTAGCTCAAAAGGCGGCAATTTACATTTTTGCCTGACAATAAAAAACTATCGGATGTTTACCTAAGAGGACAAGGAGTTTGGTAATGAAGAAAAAAATGGAACCATTTTGCAAGCGAAGAAATCTGTCGTTGGCGATTGCCCGTATCGTCGCGCTCGGCGCGGCATCCGGTTTGATGGTGCCGGCATTGGCGCAGCAGGCAAGCAGCGACGCGCCGTCGGTCCAGCGTGTGGAGATTACGGGCTCGAACATTCGTCGCGCCGATTCGGAAACGCCTAGCCCGGTGCAGATCATCTCTGCCGATGATCTGCAAAAGTCCGGCTATACGACTGTCGCGCAAGTCTTGCAGAATATTACCGCCAACGGGCAAGGTACTTTGAGCCAGGGCTTTTCACAGGCCTTTGCGGCAGGCGCAAGCGGCCTTTCATTGCGCGGCTTGACGACGTCGGCTACCTTGGTGCTGATCGACGGCCATCGTATGGCGCCGTATCCGTTGTCTGACGATGGCCAACGCTCGTTCGTCGACATTTCCAATATCCCGTTTGATGCAGTCGAACGGATTGAAGTCTTGAAGGACGGCGCATCGGCTACCTACGGTTCGGATGCCATGGCCGGTGTTGTCAACATCATCCTTAAAAAGAGTTTTGTCGGCACCCGTGTATCGGTTGAGGGCGGCGGCGCCACCGAAGGCGGCGCCGGCACGATACATGCGTCCGTCATGCATGGGGTGGGGGATTACAATGAAGACGGCTACAACGCCTACGGCAGTCTCGAATATCGCCATCAGGACCGCGTAACCTATGAGCAGCGCGCCGGTGACGGCGCCTGGCAAAACCTGAACTGGAGCAGCTACGGCGGCATCAACAAGACGCCGGGCGTGATTTCTTCGGTCAATCCACAGCCGACCGTAATCGGCGGCCCCTACCTGACCAATCCGAATGTCGCGTTCAGCGGCGCATCGAACAGTTCGGTGTTCAATTCTTCGAGCAAATGCAGCAGCTATGCGATGCTGGCTGCGGGCGGTTGCGCCTATCAAAATCCCTCGGCTGAGATTTCTCCCGAAACGGAAAACATCAATCTGCTGGGAAGCTTCACCAAGAAGCTGGCGGACGGCTGGAAACTCGACGTAAAAGCGTCATTGTTCGACAGCAAGGCCGAACAATATCCTGCTGGCAGCTTGCTGACTTATCCATCGTCGTTCTCTCCCGCCCCGGGTGCAGGCGGCTTTGCCGCTTCGGCCGGCGTGGCGCCGCACTTTGTCAGCGGCATCAATGCGATTTCGGCGATTACCGTGCCCGCCAGCTACCCGGGAAATACCCTGGGTACGGCGGCTGTGGTCAACGGCGTGATCGTTGGCGCGCCAACGCCGCACACCGATCTCAATTCCAAGGCCAGCCGCCTGGTGGCCGATGTCACCGGCACGCTCGGCGACTGGGACATTGATACCTCGCTGGGCTATACCAAGGTGGGAACTACACAGACGGTCTATGGCAGCGTCAACTACACGGCCCTCAATACCGCCTTGAATCGCAGCGTCAATCCGTTCAATATCTGGGGTAGCAACAGCGCTTCGGACATGGCGACGATTTTCCCGACGACCTCTGCTTATGACACGTCGACACTGGAGTTCGGCGAATTCCACGCCTCGCGCTCATTGATGCAATTGCCGGGCGGGGATCTCGGTTTCAGCGCCGGGGCATCGTTCATCCATCGCGACATCGAATCGCCGGCGCCGTTGTTGATTTCCGAAGGCCTGGTCAGCGGCAACGATGCCTATGTCTCCGGTGCGCAAAATGATGCCGCTGCCTTCATGGAACTGGTTGCCCCGGTGTTGAAAACGGTGGAACTGGACGGTTCGGTTCGCTTCGATCACTTCAATGACGCTGGCAATGCCACCACGCCGAAGGTCGGTTTCAAGTGGACGCCGTCCGATGCGTTTGCCTTGCGCGGCACCTTGGGTACTGGCTTCCGCGCGCCGAACGCGGCCGAGAGCGGCAACTCGGGTACCGCCTATCTGTATAACTACATGAACGACCCGATCCTGTGTCCGGGCGGCGTGCCAACCAGCGGCAATATCGCCAAGGGCAGCGCGGTCGCCTATTGCAACTATCAGCCCAACTATTTCAACACATCCAGTTCGAACCTGAAACCTGAAAAGTCATTTTCGCAGACGCTTGGTGTGATACTGGAACCGATCAAGGGTTGGAGCACGACGATCGATTTATATCAGGTCAGTATCAAGGACCAGATTGTCGAAGGCACGGCAGATTACAATTCGCCGGTGCGCGGTTCGCCGGTGCAAACGCTATGTGCTGACGGTAATGGCGGAACCTATACCTGCACCACATCTGTCGGGCCGGTGCTCTATTACGGCACCGAGTATATCAACGCAAACAGGACAAAAACTAACGGGATCGAACTGGATTCTCGCTACAAGTTCAAACTTGGCGAGTACGGATCCTTGCTTGCCAACTTGAGCTGGAGCCACATGATGAGTTACATCATCACCGAGGGAGGGACATCATATCAATTGGCCGGCACCCATGGACCGATTGTGATTGGCGGTGATACCGGCAATCCGAAGGATAAAGTGCAATTGACCTTCACCTGGGACAAGGGACCATGGCAAGTCGCCACGACTTTCAATTGGATCAGCAGCTTCGACCTGACCGATCCGACCCAGGGATTGACGACTTGCGATCTCGGTGCCCTGATCGGCGGCGAATTCCCGAGCGGCGGCGTACCGCAGCAGTTCTGCCGCGTCGGCGCTTTCCTCGATACCGATCTGTCTGTGCGCTACCAGCTTGGCAAGAAGTGGACCCTCCATGGTTCGATCACCAATTTGTTCAATCAAGCGCCGCCGGTCGACCTTGATACCTACGGCGGCGGCCAGCTGCCGTTCAATCCGTCGGATCATCTGATCGGCGCCATCGGTCGCAGCGTCAACGTTGGGGCGATCTATAATTTCTGATTGGCTTGAGTGGTAACTCGAATCGGCGTGATGAACAGATTCGAGCGTTTCATGATTGCCGCGGGTTTCCACCCGCGGCTTTTTTTTTTGCCCGATGTCCACGGCGATGCACGCGGCGGATCGTTGCGATTCCACCAGCGCCATGTGCAATGCGTGTCGTGGTCGAACATTCAATACCCCGGCAGTAACGGATTTACCGATTTTTACTTCCGCTTAACTGCGCTTAACAGTATGGACGGCCAGAATGATCCCATACAAGTGAAGGAGCTGACTATGACGCCACAAGGAAACGCACGCATCTTCGTCTCTATCTGGGAGGGCAAAGTTGAAATCGAGGGCAGCGAGCAATTCGTCGCCAATCATCTCGCGCCATTGCAAGGCGTGATCAGTGAAATGTCTCATGCGGCCGAGCATTCCAGCGAACGCCAAGGCATACAGCAGGGCGGCGTGCAGGCCATTTCCCCGGCATTGGAAAAATACATGAAGCTGTTTAACACCACGCCGCAAGGCGAAATAGAGTTGCTCAAGGAATTGCCAGGCAATAACATGGCAAACAAGACAGTCAGTGCCGCCTTGTTGATCAGCTATGCCAATTCGCTGCTGGGGGCTGAACAGACGCCGCTCGAAGTGATCCGCAAGGCATGCAAACAAAAGGCATGCCACGATTCGAATAATTTCTCTGCAACGATACGGCGTGAAAAAGAGCTGTTCGTGCACAGTGGCCGATCCTACATTCAACTCAGCGAGACCGGCAAGCGCCTGGCGCAAAATATGGCCGAGCAATTGATTCACGCGCAGTGATCGGCATGGCGTAATGCGGCGCTGCCTGTGGCAGGCACGCGCCGCGATTGCACCATGAGGCGCTCAGGCCCGCTGTAGTCTCATCCCACGCGACGCAAGTTCGGCACGTTGCCAATCGATGCCGCGTCGCGCGCATCTACCGCTACCCGAGCCCGTTTCCCGGCAAACCGATAGAGCGATCGTGTTACACCGCCGATGGCGGACACGCCGGTCTCGCCGGTATATTCAAATGTGACGGCAGGCGCCGTCACCGGGCGTGTTTGGGATGCTGTTGATGCTGCCGGCGGGCCACTGGATGGAGCCGGATTCGGTCGAGCCGGCGCGGCGCCATACTGCATGGCGCGTTTGTGTCCGCAACAAGCCATGATCATTCCTCCTTGTCTTCAATGAAAAAAGCCGGAGGGGAACCAGGTTCCCGCTCCGTCACGCGTTGTAGCAGCATGGCTCCGGCCGACAGGGCCAGCCAGAGCATGATGCCGTGTTCCCAGTCATGTGCCAGATACGTGGCGGGGGCGATCGACATCCACAGGCTCAGGCAGGCAAAGCAATCGAGCATGGCCCCGATCACGCCTGCACCGGCGCGCCGGCGCAAGCGTACGACCAAGTCCCATGGCCCGTCTTCCGCCTGCAACAGGTGAGTGACGCGCCACACGCTCAATATGCCCACTATCAACCAGTAGAGGTCCGCTACGTTCATGGCAATCTATGGTTCTAGGAGCTGACCTTGATGGTCGCCGTCCAGAAGTCCGCCTGGTAGGACGACAGGATGCTGTAACCGTCGGTGCAACGCTTTTGCACATTCAGGTTGAAGGCATAGCAGCAATCCACGGTCGGATGGAAGGTGATGTTCTCCGTGCCGCCGACGAATGATTTTTGCGCCACCACCGGTTCCGAGTAGGGACCGGGCAAAGGAGTGGGAGAGAACGGCGTGGCCGTCTTGTAGCCGCGCACGTCCGGATTGGTGGTTCCGACCGAGCCGTGGCCGAAGTCGGGCACCATTTCGTAGTAGCAAAGATGGCCATTGCCGTCGTTTACCGTCACGTTCAACACGACGTAGCCGCCCGGCTTGACGTCGAAGGCCGGGCAGTTGTCGCTCGATCCGGTCGACGTGACCGCAGTGCCGTTGATGTCATACGCCTTGAAGCTGTTGATGTGGGCAGTGCTCAAGCCGCCGGTGTCGATCTCCAGCGTCAGCACGTCGTCCGTATTCACGGGCAACGACAAGATATTGAAGGTGGGGCCATAGGCTGCGATCGACAAGCTTACGCCGCCCAGGCTGCCACCCACCAGGTTCGAGGCTGCCGTCGATACCTTGAGTCCGGAGTAGGCCCAACTGATGAAGCTGCCGGCTGGGAATGCAGGCAGCAGTGTTGTCGGCACTGCGCTGCGCGCTTCCTCGGTGGCATACAGGTTGGTCAAGCCGCCGCTGTTGAACGGCCCCATCTTCACTTGCTCCACCGTCACGACGCCGCCGCTGTGCAGCATGAAGGCATAGTTGTAAAGATCGACGCCGATCGGCGTACCGGCCGATGCCGGTGCGGTGCCGCCGCGCGAAGGATCGCCGCCCCATAGTCCGGCCAGCACTTGATAATAGGAGGCAGGCGAAGCCAGCGCGAATTCACCAAAGATGTCGAGCCCGCCGGTGAATGCCATGTCGCTGTCGTTTCCGGTGCCGCTGCCCTGGGCATAACCGCCCGCGATATGGTCGACCAGGGTGTTGCCCACGCGCGTCCATACGAAGCCCTGTGCCGGTCTTGGGTCCTGGCCGCACGACGTGATCGTCGCCTTGTTGCCGACCAGCGTGACGTTGCTGCCGGTGGCAAGGCACCAGCGCGTATCGGTTGCCGGGTTTTCATCAACGATTGCGTTCGCGCCTTGCGTCACCCTGAAGACAATGTTCGGATTCTCGCAGCACCACCACGACCATGGGAAGATTGCGCGGATGCGCGGATCGGCCAGCTTGGCCTTGATTTGCGCGGTACGGGCGGCGTCGGGTGCAATTTTTTCCTTCAGCAGCGCGGGGTTGGTGAAACCCTGGCCGATCATCAGGTCTTGAGAAGCCGGCTGCTTGAGCGGCAGACTGATGCGCGTTTGTGCGACGGGACCCGGTGGGGTCGGGCCAACCGGAGGTTGCGTCGCCAGCTTTGCCTCGACTTCCTGCAAGACGTGCAGGATGTCCCATTCCCACCACCATGGCCAGCAATCCCACCATATCGGCCAGCAGGGCCAGCCATAGCAGAAGCTGCACCATTCGAAGCAAGCTGTGAAGTGGCCGTTGGCGTCGGCCGTCACGGTTTGTTGCGGGGTTTCGCTAAAGCCGTTGTTGGCAGCATGCAGCACGGAAAATACCGTGACCTCCGCACCTGGCACGGGGCAGCCGTTCGGCCCCACGACGGTGCCACCCACGCAATAGCTCTTGCACCACAGCCACCATGGCGCGAGGATTTGCTCGCTCAGGTCGAGACTGGCCGCTGACAGGACCAATTCATTCTTGGCCGTATCCAGCTTGGTCAGATCGATGGCCATGGTCGGTAATTTCTTCGACGAGTCGAAGTTCTTGCCCATTGCCAGCGGCCCGACAACCGCTTGCACGGCGTAGGCGCTCTTGAGTTCAAGCGACTGGCGGTACACCGTGAAGCGGAAGGCTCCCTTTTCGTCTACGGCCGATTGCGCAAGAATTTCCTTGCCGCGCACGAGAAACACGCCAATGCGGCGCGCGTCGTCGGGATTGA
>FSYV01000656.1_pt1 | contig 21666 bp, 12 predicted proteins | sample 1638641 | NCBI WGS metagenome assembly FSYV01 (sample SAMEA3914813, study PRJEB12502) | metagenome | biome: forest; material: soil | place: Canada | collected 2011-07-07 | depth 0.3 m
GGACAAGATACGCCGTCGCCAGACTGTTGCCGACGATGAAGTCCACCCTATTGAGTTGAAGCTTGTTCAAGCTGGACATTTCCGTGGGAGATTCGTCGATATTCTCTCCGACGATGAAGCCTTCCTGCTGCAGCAACTCCTCGGCAGCGTCGCCGAGATCGACGCCGACCCGGTATTTCTTTATGTCCTCAAGTTTGGTGACGACGATGTCGGTGCGGGATTTAAGCTTGTAAAAATACAGTTTGCGATCGGCGAGCTCGCCGATCCAATGGAATTCGGATTCGCGCTCAGCGGTGCGCGCCATGGTGAAGATCAGCACGTTGGGAAGCTGTTGCGCCATCTTGTAAGCGCGGGCCCACGGGTAAGTGTCGATCGTGTAGGAAAGATTGGTCCGCCGGAGCAGCGCTTCAACAATCTTGACCGAATAACCGGTGAGCTTGCCATTCTCCGTGTAGTTATACGGGGCAAACTCTTCCGTCACCACGGTTATTTTCTCTTCCGCGCCGGCCAATGACGTCGCAACCAGCATCAGGCAAGTCGTCAGAATTCTTGAAAGCTTCATCAGATTTACCTCAATTTGGCGAAGCGGAGTTGGCAGCCCATGACAAATAGTCTTGCCGCGCGCAGGATAAACCTTCTCATTGAAGGGGATTCTACCTTGCACGCGCAGCACGTGCAAACGGAGGGTGACCGGGAGCAATGGGACGAGGTGTAGCTTGGATCATCGCGCCATTCGAGTTCGGCGCTAACCGGCGTGACGCCGCGCCCCAATCAGGGTGCGGCTGTCACGCACGAGGATTCTTCCATGCTTGCCATCTGGAAAAAGCGAAAGAACCCTCCGGCTGCAGCAGTTTGGCTGCCGCTCAGGCCGCCAGTGCAGGGTAGTCGGTGTAGCCGACTTTGGCGTCCGGCTGACCGTAGCCGTAGAATGTTTCCGGGTGGAAGGGGTTGAGCGGCGCGTTTTGCAGCAAGCGGCGCGGCAGGTCGGGATTGGCGATGAAGTCTTTGCCGAAGGAAACGGCATCGGCTTCGCCCGAGGCGATGGCTTGCTCGGCGCTTTCGCGCTTGAAACCTTCGTTGGCGATAACCACGCCGCCGAAACGTTTCTTCAGTTCGGGCGTAATGCGGTTGTCGCCCAGCGATTCGCGGGTGAAGATAAACGCGATGCGGCGCTTGCCGAGTTGTTCCGCGACGTAGCCGAAGGTGGCAAGCGGGTTGGAATCGCCCATGGTGTGGGCGTCGCCACGTGGCGCGAGGTGCATACCGACACGGCCCGCGCCCCATACTGAAATGACCGCGTCGGTGACTTCGAGCAACAAGCGCGCGCGGTTTTCGATGGAGCCGCCGTAGTTGTCATCGCGGCGGTTGGTGCTGTCTTGCAGGAATTGGTCGAGCAGGTAACCATTGGCGCCGTGGATTTCCACGCCGTCAAAGCCGGCGCGTTTGGCGTTTTCGGCACCCTTGCGATAGGCTTCGACGATACCGGGGATTTCTTCCGTCTTGAGTGCGCGCGGGACGACGTATTCTTCCGGCGGACGCACCAGGCTGACGTGGCCCTTGGCGGCGATGGCGCTCGGTGCCACTGGCAGTTCACCGTTCAGGTATGTAGGCGACGAAATGCGACCCACGTGCCAGAGTTGCAGGAAGATACGGCCGCCGGCAGCGTGCACGGCTTGCGTGATGAGCTTCCAGCCTGCGACTTGTTCCTCGGACCAGATGCCGGGGGTATCGGGGTAGCCGACGCCCTGCGCCGTGACCGACGTGGCCTCGGTGAGGATGAGGCCGGCGCTGGCGCGCTGGGCATAGTATTCGGCCATCAGCGGATTGGGGACACGGCCTTCGCTGGCGCGGCAACGCGTGAGTGGCGCCAGCACGACGCGATTGGGGAGCTGGATGTCACCGAGTTGGAGAGGTTGAATGAGCGGGTTCAATTTCAGTTCCTTTAATGACAAATGACAATGGGGGTTGCACAATGTTGGCGACACGCGGTCGGTTCTTGTCTCTTTCGCTTGCAGTTCGTTGACTACAGCTCGTTATTTATTCGCTTGAGGAATTTTTCAATCAACGCTTCGTTGCGCGAGTAGAAAATCCACTGCCCAACCTTGCGCGACGTCACCAGGCCAGCTTTTTGCAGCGTCGCCAGGTGCGCGGATATTGAGGAATGTGAAAGGTCGGCCTTTTCAAAGATCTTGCCCGCACACACGCCCATCTCAAACGGGTGATCCTGCTGCGGAAAGGACTTTTGGGGGTCCTTCAGCCAAGCCAGCACATCGCGGCGCAGCGGGTGCGCCAGCGCCTTGATGATGTCGTCCATGTCGGGCGGCGGGGTTTTGTCCATTTTTTGACCAAGTTTGTTTCGGTTTTTCACGAATCATATTTCGTCTAATTACGAAATATGATTCGTATAATACCAAAATACCTGGAAGTTTGCTGGCGAAGGTTTTTGCTTGCGGAGCGCCTGGGAGCAATTATTTGCTGCAGACCCCTCTCCCCTCGCTCGCAGGCGGGAGCGGGACGGGGAGCGTGGCTCGCAAAGACAACCGGTCTTGGCAAGCTTCCTCACTCCCGCCCTTTACTCGGTCCGCCCTCTGACGCCTGCGGATGCGGGAGAAGAGCGCACCTCGGGGACGATAGAAGAACGCTCGGTAAGTTTGAGTATTGCGAATGCAGAATTCCGTGACGTCTAGCCCTATCCACTACCCAATTCGTGCCAATGCGGATGCACGATCGACGATTCCCACACGTGACGGTGCAATTGAAACAGTGTATGCGGGTCATTGAGCAAGCGAATCTTCTGGTGCAGCGAAAGCGCTCCCGGCCCCTGGCATAACGCAGCCTGCAACAGGCGTTGTCGGCTGTTGTGTATATGGTCGGAGAGCTTGGCTCCCTGCCTTCCGCACGCGCAGACGAGGGCATTGATTGCGGGGTCAACCACGGCCTCAAGGAAACCAGGCGATGGTTTGGCATCGGCGTGGTAAGTTTCGGTTGCACGCAATTCTTCAGGGGGGCTGCCCTCTTCCGGAATGAGGAACAGCCCGAATCGGCGCAGGTGGTTACCCAGTGATACGCGGCTCGAGAGAACCGAGAGAGGGATCGAGAGCACCAGCGCGCCAACCACCGGCAGCAGCCAGACGACGTAGCCGGGATTGACGGAATAGACCAGCATGCCCCAAAGCACACCCAGCAAGGTGTGGGCGCCATGCCGTTCCCAGGCTTCGCGCCAGGTGGTTTCGGCGTCACCGCGCGCCGGGGATTTCCAGTGCAGCGCGTGGCCGGTCAGTGCCTCGACGACGAAGCGGCTGTGAAACAGCATGCGGATGGGCGCAGAGAGGATCGAAAACAGCAGCTCCAGCGTCATGCTGAGGGCCAAGGCGCCGACGCCGCCGAAATCTTGCGCACCGTGCCTGCATAGCCGGGCGACCGCGAGTACTTTGGGCAAAACCAACAGGCCAGTGGTGAAGGCAAACAAATGCAATGCGTGGAAAGGATGCAGCACCGGCCACGCGGGGATCAGCGGTAACGCATGCGCGGCAAGATGAATCGGCAGCAGATGGGCCGGCAACGCTCCGGCCGGGATGATTTGCTGGGTAACGAGGAGGATGGTGGACAGGACCAGGAAACTCAGCCAGAGAAAAGACGAAAAATAGGCCATCAGGCCGGTAGCGAATACGGCACGGTAAACCGGATGGATGCCGTGTTCCAGGATGAGGCGAAAATTCATCATGTTGCCGCGACACCAGCGCCGATCGCGTTGCAGTTCGTCGAGCAAGTTGGGCGGCATTTCTTCGTAACTGCCAGGCAGGTCGTAGGCGATCCAGACCGTCCAGCCGGCGCGGCGTATGAGGGCTGCTTCGATGAAGTCATGCGACAGTATTTCGCCCGACAGCGGTCCCGTTCCGGGAAGCGGGGCCAGTGCGCAATGACGTGTGAAGGGGGTGACGCGGATGATGGCATTGTGACCCCAGTAATGCGATTCGCCCAATTGCCAGAAATGCAGGCCCGCAGTGTATAAGGGGCCATACACGCGCGAAGCAAACTGCTGGATGCGCGCGTAGAGCGTTTCGCGGCCGGTTACGCGCGGGGCGGTCTGGATGATGCCGGCCTTGGGATTGGCTTCCATCAATTCCACCAGCGATGTCAGGCATTGACCCGTCATGACGCTATCCGCGTCGAGCACCACCATGTAGCGATAGTTCTTGCCCCAGCGGCGGCAGAAATCGGCAATGTTGCCGTTCTTGCGTTTGACGCGCAGCTTGCGGCGGCGATAGAAGATATTGCCGAAACCGCCCACCACGCGGCACAGGCTGGCCCAGGCGTCGAGTTCGGCGGTGCAAATGTCGGTGTCGCTACTGTCGCTCAGAACAAAGAAATCGAACTGCCCGGCCTGTTCGGTTTTGCCGACCGATTCATAGGTGGCACGCAAGCCTGCGAAGACGCGAGCAACGTCTTCATTGCAGATCGGCATGACGATCGCAGTTTTGAGCGGTGCAGCATCAGGCGGGCCATCCGTTGCGGTTTGCGCGTGCGATGCATCGGGTGCATTGCACACCCCGTGCGGGTCGCCGTTGATCAGCACCAGGAATCCGGCCATGGCAGTCCAGAATCCAGCGGAGACCCAGAAAAAGAGGATGAGGAATAACATGAGCACCATGCGTTCGAGCAGCGTGCCGCCCTGTGCGGGAAGCGAATCGATCATGAGCACGCCGGCGACCGCAGTCTGCACCAGTGTGAGCGTAAGCAAGACCACACGGCGCACGCGGCCGTCGCGCTGCCACTCCACCAGTTCGGCGGAACGTCCGGTGCGGGCGACGCGGCGGCGTTCCAACCCTGCTTCGCGCGCGCTAGTCATCTGGCGCTCCAGACCGGCCAATGGATTGAAGCGTTTCCACGGCCGCGCCACCATCGACGTGCGATTGAGTTGCGGCGCCGTGGCGATCGGCGGAAACACATCCCGGCGGATCCAGGTGGCATGTGCGCCTTCCAGCATCCGGCTTGATGTCTCTGGTTTATTATCAAGGTGTGTCTGCGATGTCATTCGATCGTGTCCCGTGGCAGTTGTCAGGCGGAGATTCTTCTTTATTGCGTTTCCCGGATTTAAAGCGCCGGCAGTCGCCATGTAGGTGCATCCGGGCGATAGTAGTAAACACAGTGAAATGTTGCAGCGTGTTTAGACGACGCTCGCAACCGGGCATGATATTAAGCATCGAAATGATGCAAAATATCCGACGGCGCCCAAGGCATGGACGCGCCTGCCCGATCGTCTCGTGCAGCAGCACTGTTGATATTGATGGCGACGTTGCAAAAAAGTTCACGCGAGCGCACGAATGATGGTCATTTGATTGGGCGACGCCGAGATGTCATGGCAGCAAAGAAAGACGCGGTGCGTCCATTGCGAGTCACTTTCGCTCGCCTCTCTCGCTTGGGCAGCTTGGACTAACAGTGCGCAATTTCCGCAGCTCGATGACGCGTTCCCGGCATTCAAATAAACCCAAAGAAAATTCCTCTCTCCAAGGAACTTTTTGCCGCTCGGTTTCTCTTATGACAAGAGATATGGCATCGAGCCATCATGGGTGTCTGAAATCGACGCAATCGACACCATCCAAACAAAAGCGGCACGCTACATGCGGCCGATAAAAACGATCAAACCAATGAAAAGACGAGATCTACTCAAGGCGACGCTTGCCTATGGCCTGGGCAGTTGGTCGGCTTCGCGGCCGGCATTGGCCTCGATGAGTGCCGGCGGCTTGCAACACCTCGGTGCACCCGAGCGATTCGACTATGCCTGGCTCAAGGGCCAGGCGCGCGCGCTAGCGTCCACTGCCTTTGGCGCATCGGCCAAGGCCATACCGCCCGAGATCGCGGCGCTCGACTGGGACCAATTCCAATCGATCCGCTATCGCGACAGTCATGCGTTGTGGGCAACGGACAAGCTGGCGTTTCAGGTGAAATTCTTTCATCTCGGCTTGTATTTTCGCGAGCCTGTGACAATCTATGAAGTGGTGGAGGGCCAAGCGCAGGAGATTGCCTATTCGCCGGAATTGTTCGACTACGGAAAAAGCGGCTTGCATGGCGAACGCATGCCGCAGAATCTGGGATTTGCAGGATTTCGCGTGAACTTCCATACTGACCTGACGCGCGACGTGACGGCGTTTCTCGGCGCGAGCTATTTTCGTGCGGTGGGCGGCGATTGGCAATATGGTCTGTCGGCGCGCGGATTGGCGATCGATTGCGGCTTGCCGACTGCCGAGGAATTTCCGCGCTTTAGCAAGTTCTGGCTGGAGCGCCCTCTTCCCGGCGCCGATACGCTGGTCGTTTATGCACTACTCGATTCACCCAGCGTGACGGGCGCTTACCGCTTCGAAATTCGGCCCGGCGCGACGCAGAAGATGGATATCGATGCGGCGCTATACCCACGCACGGCCATCACGCATCTGGGCATCGCGCCGCTGACCAGCATGTTTCGCTGCGGCGAAAACGATTGCCGCGCACGTGACGATTGGCGGCCCAACATTCACGATTCGGACGGCCTGTCAATGTGGCGCGGCAACGGCGAATGGGTGTGGCGTCCGCTGACCGATCCGCAGCAGTTGCGTTTCAATGTCTATCAGGACGACACGCCGCGCGGCTTTGGCTTGATGCAGCGCGACCGCAATTTCGACCATTATCAAGACGACGGGGTATTCTATGAACGCCGCCCCAGCCTTTGGGTGGAGCCAAAGTCGGGATGGGGCAAGGGCTCGGTTCAATTGGTGGAGATTCCCACGGAAGACGAAACCTCTGATAACATCGCCGCTTTCTGGCATCCGGATGCGCCGGCGTTACCAGGTCAGGAATTGTTGTTTGGTTATCGCCTGTATTGGGGCGCGCAAGCGCCCATATCGTCACCGCTGGCGCAGGTTGTGGCAACCCGTACCGGGCTGGGCGGCGTGGTCGGTCGAAAGCGGCCATATTTCTCGTGGCGCTTTGTCGTCGATTTTGCCGGTGGCGATCTCGGCCTGCTTGGCAAGGATGGTGCACCGCAAGCGGCCATCACGGCCTCGCGCGGCGAGGTCGAACTGGTGTCGGTCCGTCCGCTCGATGCGATCCGCGGCTACCGCGCGATGTTCGACCTGCGTCCCGGCACTATGGGCGGCCACGGCCCGGCAAATCGACCAGGCTACGCCAACGATCCGATCAATCTGCGCTTGTATCTTGTCCACGAAAATCGCGCTTTATCTGAAACATGGCTGTATCAATGGACTCCACCACCCAACCAACCGTTTTGAATCCCAATGACAATGACGCCATGAACGGCGACAAGTTCGCGCGCCGGGCCGCTGCCCGGCGCGCTTTGCGCAATCTTGCCCCATACGTGCTGGGTGGCCTCGGTTTGCTGTTATGCGGCGCGGCAATTCCATTGTTTTCCTATTGGCGGCACAAGGATCTCCCAACCCCGGCGCCCAAGCCGCTTGAGACGGTGACGGCGACTGTCGGCGCGGTGGCGCAAACGGTGAATGCGTCGGGCAAGCTGACGCTGTATCATTACGTGGATGTCGGTTCGCAATTGGCCGGCCAGGTGAAGGACGTCTATGTGCCGGTCGGTGAGACCGTAAAGGCCGGACGGCTGCTGCTGGAGATTGTGCCGCCGCCGGACACGGCGCGCGTGGAAAGCACCCGTGCACAATTGGCACGGCTCAACGCCGACCTGACCGACCAGAATGCGCAATACGATTTTGCCCAATTGCAGTTTCAGCGCCAGACGCGCCTGATGGCCGATCATGCAACGCGCGAAGAGAGCCTGGAGTCGAGCCGCACGGCCATGTTGTCGAGTTCAGCCAAGCTCGACGCAATCCGCGCGCAGATCCAGCAGGTGGAAGCCAACATGAAGAACGACGAGGAAATGCGCAAGCAGTCGCACATCACGGCGCCGATCAGCGGCACGGTGGTGTCGCTTTCCGCTCACCAGGGGCAGATGCTGAGCGCGGGCCAGACAACGCTGCTGCGCATTGCCGATTTGACCAGGATGACGGTGCAGGCGCGCGTGGCGGAATTTGATGTGACCAAGCTGCGCAAGGGCATGGCGGCGATGTTTTCCACGCCGGGCCTGCCGGGCAAGCATTGGTATGGCAAACTGAACCTGATCATGCCGCTGCCGATTGACGACAGTGCGCAGCAAGGCAAGCCGTCGTTCTATACCGTGCTGTTCGACGTGGCGAATCCGGATCGCGAGTTGATGAGCGGAATGAATGCGAATGTGGAGTTTGTGATTACGCAGACGGACAATGCCGTGACGATACCATCGTGCCTGCTGCAGGCGGACCCGGAATTGAACCAGCCGACACTGGACGTGCTGGATGCGAACGGTGCAATCCATGCGCGCAAGGTCGTGATCGGGCTAAGGAATCAGCGCCAGACACAGGTAATTGCCGGCCTGCAAGCGGGCGAGCGCATTGCCGTCACCCACGCGGATGTGGCGGATTGCCTGCGTGCGGACAAAGGGGCGGCGAAGATGGTGCAGAAGGCGCCGGAACTTGGCGCGGCTGAAGGTGCCGGAGCCGGAGCGGGGAAAGAACCAGATGCCGGGGCGATTGCGGGAGCGGCACGTCCATGAGCATAGCCCGCGCCATGAAGGCACTCCTGGCTCTGGCAGTCGCGGCGGGATTGAATGCCTGCGTCTCGCAAAATACGGTAATGGAGACGGCACCGGCTGTTGAGCTGCCCAAGGAATGGACCCAACACGGCATCGATACCAAGGAAACCTGGCCGGATTCGGTCTGGTGGCAGCGTTTCGGCAATGACGAATTGACCAAACTGGTGGTTGAAGGACAACGCAGCAATCTTGGCATCGCGGTAGCTGTCACGCGTGTGCGCGAGGCGCAAATCCAGGCGCGCATGGCGGGCGCACCGCTGCTGCCGGCGGTGGAATTCGACGGCAGCGCGAATCGCCAATTGCCGCTTGCCTCGGGCGTGGCGACGACCTCGGCCAGCGGCTTGTTGAGCATAGGCTACGAAGTCGATTTCTGGGGCAAGAACGCGGCCGGCCTGTCGGCTGCGGAAGCAGCGCTGCGCGCCAACGTCTATGATCGCGAAACGGTTAACCTGACGGTGACTTGCGGCATAGTCTCGACCTACCTGCAGATTCTATCGCTGCACGACCGCTTGCTGGTTGCGCAAGATAACGTGGCCAATGCGGAACAGGTGCTGACGCTGTTGCTGGCGCAGAATCGGGCGGGTTCGGCATCATCGTTGGATGTGGCACGGCAGCGTTCGGTGATCGCCGGCCAGCAGGCGCTGATCCCCGACCTGCAGCAGCAGGAGCGCGACGCGCGCTCGGTGCTGGCGATTCTGCTCGGACAGCCGCCGCAAAATTTCACGATCAAGGATGGCGGACTGGAATCGATACAGATGCCGACCATCACGCCGGGCTTGCCGTCCGAACTGCTGTCGCGCCGCCCCGATATCCGGCGCGTCGAGGCGCAGCTCGCAGCGGCCAACGCCAACATCGAAGTGGCGCGTGCCTCGCTGTTTCCCAGCATCTATTTGACTGGTTCGACCGGCGGGCAAAGCAGCGCGCTGGTGTCGCTGTTCAGCGGACCGAATCTGCTGGCCAACTTCGGTGCGTCGATTGTTGCGCCGATCTTTGATGCTGGCAATCGCAAGAATGCGCAGGCGCTGGCGCTGGAACAGAAAAAAGAATTGGTCCAGGTCTATCGCGGCACGGTGATCAATGCCTTGTCGGAAGTGGAAAAGTCGCTCGGCCTGATCCACAGTTCGGAAGAGCGCTATCGCTTGAAGAATATCGAGGTGGAACAGGCCCGCTATGCCTTTGATTTGTCAAAGATCCGCTACCGCGAAGGGGCGGAAGATTTGATGACGGTGATCGATACGCAGCGCAGTTTGTCGAACGCGCAGAATCAACTGGGACAGATCAAGCTCGATCGGCTGCAGGCCACGGTGTCGCTGTACAAGGCGCTGGGTGGCGGATGGCAGGATAAGTTGCCGCCATTGCGCGAAAAGGTGGCAAAGGCCCGCTGAGCGGCATTAAATCCCGCGACCCGCACCCTCCTCGGCCTGCTTGCGGCATGAGACTGGCTGCGTAGGTTGAGGGAGGTTGCGCTGCGCAAAGATAAACATTCCTAGTCCGCTCGCAAACTCCCTCATCGGATCGCCGCTCGCCCCACCCCTCTCCCGCCTGCGGGAGAGGGGTGTCAGTAGCGCAACGACATGTGGGTACCCAATGGACCGGGAGAAGGGTTTGCTGGATTACACAAACGGCTCATGCAACGCGATAGTGGCAAACGCGCTGGCGCCCTTCGGTCTTGGCGCGGTAGAGGGCCTGATCTGCGGCGCGGTAAAGCTGTGTCGTGTCGCGTCCATCCTGCGGGAACAATGCAACCCCGATGCTGATGCCGCACAAGGCGGCGGTGCCGTTCAAGGTGACGCCTTGGGCGAAGGTTTGCAGCAGGCGCAGGCAGATTTGATCGAGATCGGCCAGCTGCACGGGTGCAGACAGCAACAGGGCGAATTCGTCGCCGCCGATACGCGCAACGGTGTCGCCACCGCGCAACACCGTTTGCATGCGCCGGCCTGCTTCGACGATCATTTCGTCGCCGGCATCGTGACCCAAGGTGTCGTTGACTTGCTTGAAGTGATCGAGATCGAGCAAGGCCAACGCGAAGCCCTGGCCGTCGCGCTGCGCTTGGGACACCATGAGCGTGAAGCGGTCGTCGAACATGCGCCGGTTGGGCAAGCCGGTCAGGGAATCGTGATAAGCCATGTATTCCAGCTTCATCTGGCTTTCGCGCAATTGGGCGGCGGTACGCATGTGCTGTTCCATTTCCGCTTCCAGTTCGATTGTGCGCAGAGCGACGCGGCTTTCAAGGAAACGCTCATGTTCCATGGCTTCGGCCAGGCGCTTCGCCTTTTCGGCGGCGACGGCTTCGAGCGCGTCAGTGCGTTCGCGCGACATTCCGACGATGCGTGCGGCGAGCGCCTGCGAAAACAGGACAGCTTCCCACGCACCAGCAATCAGGTAAATGCTTTGAACCCAGGTGGTGCCGCTGGTGCCGCCTTCGCCGAAGGCCAATAGCGTGATGAGGCCGGCCAGCAAGGGCGCATAGCCGATCATGTAGAGCTGTGCCGGGCGGTAGCCCTGGATGCTGCGGTAGATGCCGACACCAAACAACACCGGTATCCACACCATCGGCGCGATTTGCAGGATGGCGCCGGAGACGGCGGCAAAGCCGGTCAACGCGGCAACCACGGCAAACAGGTAGAGCCCGATGAGCGTGCGCATGAGCGGCTTCCACCAGCGCGCGATGCGCGGGGTATCGAGCAAGGTGCCGGCAAAGGCACAGACAAACACACCATAGAGGTTGGTGAGCGCCTGACTTCGGCCTACCAGCAGGTGTATCGATTCAGGCAGGAGGAATTGGCTAAGGAAACCGTGCAAATCGGCGGCAAACACCAGATAACTGAGAATTTGGGCGCTGTAGAGCAGGTAAAGCCGGTCGCGCAGACGCGCCCACAACAGGATGTTATATAGAGCGAGGCCGGCCATGATGCCGAAGCACAGGCCGATGCCCAGCGTTTCCTTGATCGTTTGCTCGGCCCAATGCGGGAATTGCCACAGCCGAATCGGGATGCCGTGCGTGTTGAACGATTCGATGCGCCACAGCAGTGTAAGCGTGCCGCTTTCCGGCAACTCGACGGGCCAGAGGTACTGGCGATAGGGAAACGGCCGGGTGCTGTGCGGACGCCCTTCTCCGGTGGCAGGTGTTGCGGCGACCTTGCCATTGCGCACGACGAACATCTGTACGTCGTGAACCGAATATGGCAAATATTCAACCCACCATTGCTGCGGCGCATCCGGTGCCCGCACCAGGTCCACACGCAGCCACACAGGGTGCATTTGCAGGCCCAATCCCGTGCGGCCATCGGTCGGCTTGAAGGCGGCGGAATGCAACACTTCGTCGGCGCCCATCGTGTCTTTCTCGTCGACGTAGTAGCTGATTTTCGGATTAAGGTAGCTGCCGCTGCTGTCTGCTTTGATAGTCAGCAGCCCAAGTGTTGTAGCCGTTGACGGCTCGGCGGCGTCCGCCGACGCCAGGCAAAGCCAGAACAGACCGAGCAATGGAAAAACCAGACACCGTTTGACCGGCAGGAAACACTTGGAATCAAACATGGCTTACACCCATACCTTGTGGATGAATCGTTGTTGTAGTCTCACTGCTGCCAGCATCGAGCTGCCGCCCAAATGGCATGGCGCATGCGATCGCTCGTTACGCCGAGTAAAGATCAGGAACATCATACCTCCCCCGAATGTTCCTCTGATCGAGGGAATTCTAGCATGCCGCCCGGATAGCCCATCGCCTACGCATGCATCAGGCGGAAATCCAGTTCGTCCTTGCGCCGCCGAAACGATCAAACACCTTGAAAAGCCCTCCAACGCATAGGATAGGCCGCATTCAGATCAATCTAACATCAAGCTGATGTTAGATTAATGTGCAGGAATTTTACATTTTTGATATATCTCACCTGTCAAAGATAACAGGTAGTTTATTTTTTCCATTTACTATCTATAAATCTCGACAAAAATGCCACAAGGCAATAACTATAACATCGAGATGCTGCATCACTCCGTCAGGCAGATACATCAGGAGTGGCGGTGACTCGTCTACCACTTGTCGAAAACATAACATGAAAATGCACGTGTTCGAATATTTGCAGCAGCTGCGCGCTTTCGAGCGCCGCCACCTTCCCTTCGTTCGCACGATGGAAGATCTCAACATCCTTTATCTGATTGGATTGCACCAGGAACGCGCCACGCCGCTGACTCTCAAGCAGATACTGTCTTTTGGGATCGGCTCGGCTGCCACGCTCGAGCGTAGACTGGCCCGTCTGAAACGACTGGGCGTAGTGGTCCAGGCGCGCTCCCAGATCGACCGTCGCAACGTGGAGTTGAAATTGAGCCCGAAGATATCGCGCGTGTTCCAACGCTACGGTGCATTGATCGCTTCGACCAGCCAGACGTATCTCGTCGATCAGGTGTCGGAGTAAGGGCAGGCTCGAACACGCGATGCGCGGCTGACTGGCGCATACATTGCGCACTTGATTTACTTGCTTGCAAGAAATTCACTAACAGCGGGCAGTCCTTGAGCTCGTGTCAAGGGTCGCTCACTGTTGTTTCATCGCAAGCTAAACAACCTCACCCTGAGGAGTAATTGGTCAGACAACCAATTGCTTTTTTGTTCATTTTGTGCACGCACAATTGCAGCTGCACGCAAAAATGGGGAGCGTCGGCAAACCACAAACGCCCAGAGCGGATGTTTGATGCTATATTCCAGCGCGGCACAGACGCGGCGCGCGGCAATCCCGGGGCGCCGGAGCTGGCCAACCGCGCCGGATTGCGGCGGATAAAAAAATCAAATCTCACGGAGCGTTTTACCCATGACATCGCTAATCAGAATGCCTTTGGCCCTTGCATTGCTCGCCGCGCTCGCCTGTACTGCAGGCGCAAGCGAGACAGTTGCGGATGCCAAGCCAGGCACAATCAAAGCAAAAACCCCCACGGCTGCTGAAGCGGAGCAATTCGTGCGCCAGGCTGAGGCGCGCATCGGCAAGGCCGGCATCGATGGCCAGCGCGCTGAATGGGTCGCGGAAAATTTCATCACGGACGACACCGAAGTCATTACTGCCCAGGCCAACGAACACAACCTGGAAGTCACCGGTGAAGCGGCACTGCAGGCACGCCGCTACAAGGATTTGAAATTGCCGCCCGAGACCGCGCGCAAGCTCAAGCTGATGCAATTGTCATTGATGCTATCGAACCCGGTCGAGCGCGAGCAATATGCCCGCCTGGCCGCATCGATGACCGGCTCCTACGGCAAGGCCAAGTATTGCCCGAAGGGCGCGGATGGCAAGCCTGGTCCGTGCCTGGCGCTGGGCGACATGGAAAAGATCATGGCTGAAAGCCGTGACCCGGCGCGCCTGAAGGAAATCTGGCAGGGCTGGCATGCGCAGTCACCGGCCTACAAGAAGCAGTATGCCGACTATGTCGCGTTGTCGAACAAGGGTGCGCGCGAGATGGGCTTTGCCGACACCGGCGCCCTGTGGCGTTCGCGCTACGACATGACGCCGGAACAGTTTTCGGCGGAGATGGAGCGGCTGTGGCAACAAGTCAAGCCGCTGTACGACTCGTTGCATACGTATACGCGCTACAAGTTGCGCCAGGCTTACGGCCCGGACGTGGTACCGGCCGACGGACCGATTCCAGCGCATTTGCTTGGCAACATGTGGGGCCAGACATGGGACAACCTGTATCCGATGCTGAAACCTGCCTCGGTCAGCGATACCTACGATCTGAGCAACGTGCTCGCCGAACGCAAGACCAGTGCGGCGGACATGGCACGCTATGCCGAAGGTTTCTATACGTCGTTGGGAATGCAGAAACTGCCTGACACGTTCTGGGAGCGTTCCCTGTTGACCAAGCCGCGCGACCGCGAAGTGGTATGCCATGCGAGTGCCTGGGATATCGATACGCAAGACGACGTGCGCGTCAAAATGTGCATCACGCCGACGGCTGAGGATTTCACCACCATCCATCACGAACTGGGACACGTCTATTACTATCTGTCTTACCGCGACAAATCGCCGCTGTTCAAGGACGGCGCGAACGACGGCTTCCATGAGGCCATTGGCGATACGATCGCTCTCTCGATCACACCGGATTACCTGAAAAAAATCGGCCTGATGGATCATGATCCTGACCCGGCGCAGGACATTGGTCCGCTGCTCAAGCGCGCGCTGGAAAAGATCGCCTTCATGCCGTTCGGCTACATGGTCGACAAGTGGCGCTGGCAAGTGTATTCGGGCCAGACCAAGCCGGCAGACTATGACAAGGCATGGTGGGCGCTGCGCGAGAAATACCAGGGCATCTCGCGTCCCGCCCCGATCGAAGCCGATGGTTTTGATGCCGGCGCCAAGTTCCACGTTGCGAGCGACACGCCCTATGCGCGCTATTTCCTGGCCGACATGCTGCAGTTCCAGTTCCACCGCGCCCTTTGCCGCGAATCGGGCTATACCGGTCCGTTGCACCGCTGCTCGGTATTTGGCAACAAGGCAGCCGGGGCCAAGTTCCAGGCCATGCTGGCCATGGGTTCGAGCAAGCCCTGGCCGGAGGCCTTGAATGCATTGACCGGCGAAGACAAGATCGACGGCAGCGCGATCATCGAATATTTCGCGCCGTTGAAAACCTGGCTGGATGAGCAGAATCGCCAACTGGCATTAACCGACAAGACAGTCGGCGCCAGTAAGTAGATTTCTGCGCCATCTGCGAGCCAACCTTCCGGCGCCACCTTGCCGGAAGGAGAATCGCGTCATCAAGCAACACGACAACTCGGCTGGGGGGCATCCAGGCCCTTGCTTGGTTCCTCCGCTTTATCCCCCAGTTTTGCATCCTGCCCCTCATTCCTTGCATTTCATCGCAATCGCTTTGCCACTGTCGGCGCTATAGTGGAAGCTGCGCAATGAAGCGATATGAATCGAAATAGCGCAAGAATCGACAAATGTATTCAAGGCAGTTGACTGGCGCGGCCGAAGATTGTTCCAATACAGGTCGGCAATGTCGAAGAATTTGATTCCTCCTTCACCGCAAGCAGAAACGGCTTGCGGTCGGCATTCAAATCTGCCGGTTGACGCGTAGCAAGATTACAACGATACTGCAGCGAAAATTTAAGTTTGCGGACACTTTTTGATGGCTATTGTTGCGTATGCTGGACTGTGGAACCCGCTAGATGGCCCTCACGTTCAGGCGCACTGCAATGAAATCATCGCGTGTCTGCCAAAGGCCAATAACACCTGTCTATAACGTATAGATGACGCATCGAAGTTGTCTCGGAGAATACACTATGTCGCGTTTAACCCCTGTTCTGCTAGTTCTTGCATTGTCTCTGGCGGCCTGCCAAAAAGGCGGCCCGAGCGCCGGCAGCGAGGCCAAGGCCGCCGTTACTCCCGCCGCCGATCCGCCGCTACTGGTCTCGGCCGAAGACATATTAACCGTGCGCAACGGCGCACTGGCATCGGGCGTGGTCATCACCGGCTCGATCCAGCCCGAGCGGCGCGCCGATCTGCGTGCCGAAGTTTCAGCGGTGGTGCTGCAGGTCTTCAAGGAAAACGGCGAAACCGTCAAGCGCGGCGAGTTATTGATGCGCCTCGATGACACCTCGATCCGCGACGGGCTGACCTCGGCCGAAGCGTCGGCCCGGGCGGCAGCGCAGGCACTCGACCAGGCCGAACGCCAATACCAGCGCCTGAAGACGCTACGCGCTTCGGGTATGGCTTCGGCCCAGCAACTGGAAGATGCCGAAATCCATCGCAACACCACGCAAAGCGACAAGGCAGCCGCCGACAGCCGCGTCGTCACGGCGCGTCAACAGTTGCAGCGCACCGAAGTACGCGCACCGTTCGATGGCGTGGTGAGCGAACGCAAGACCTCGGCCGGCGACACGGCGGCGGTCGGCAAGGAATTGGTCAAGGTGATCGACCCGACCTCGGTCCGCTTCGACGGCTTCGTTTCCGCCGACGGCATCAGCAATGTCAAGCTGGGTCAGAACGTCAGCTTCCGCATCAACGGCTACGGCGACCAGGATTTCTCGGGCACCGTCAAGCGCATCGACGCCGCCGCCGACCCAACCACACGCCAGGTCGAAGTGCTGGTGACGTTCAACAAGGGCGGTCTGCCCAGCGTTTCCGGCCTGTACGCCGAGGGCCACGTCGAAACCAGCAGTTCGGCAGCACTCATGGTGCCCGCCGTGGCGCTGATGCACAATGGCGATCATGCCTTCGCCTGGCGCATCCAGGGCGGGGCGCTGAAGAAAACCGAATTGACCCTGGGCGAACGCGATCCGCGCCGTGGCGATTTCGCGGTGCTGGGTGGCTTGGCCGATGGCGACCAAGTGCTGCGCAATCCGAGCACCACGCTCAAGGACGGCGCCAAGGTGAAAACCTCGGCGGCCGCAACTTCCACAGCCGACTCGCCCGCAGCGGCGGCCGCACCAAAGGTGAAGTAAATGTTCCTTTCCGATTTCAGTATCAAGCGCCCCATCGCGATGATCGTGATCATCATCGCGCTGATGTGCATGGGCCTGCTGGCGCTCAACAAGCTCAAGGTCAACCAGATCCCGGACGTGCAGCCGCCGGTGATCGTGGTCGATATCCCCTACCCCGGCGCATCGCCCGAGACGGTCGAACGCGAAGTCATCAACCGCGTGGAAAAGTCGCTGCAAAGTATCACGGGCGTGCACGAGATCCAATCGACCTCGAGTGAGGGCGATGCCCAGATCGTGATCATTTTTAATTTCCACAAAAACCTGGTTGAGGCATCGGACGAGATCCGCAACGCCATCGCCTCGGTGCGCTACAAGCTGCCGACGGAGATGCGCGAACCGATGCTGCAGCGCATCGACCCGTCGGCGCAACCGATCATGGAAATCGCATTGTCGTCGACCGTGCAAACTCATGCCGAAATCTCGCGCATGGCAGAGGATGTGCTGGCCGACAAGTTCCGCGCCGTTGACGGTGTCTCGACGGTGGCCGTGAACGGTTCGCTCAAGCGCGAGCTGAGCGTGCTTCTGCGCGCCGAAAAGCTGCGCGAATTCAATGTTTCGGTAGCCGACGTGGTCAACGCCGTGCGCAACCAGAACACCACCGCGCCCGTCGGCAAGGTACGCGGCGCGCTGGACGAAGAAAGCATACGCCTGGTCGGCCGGATCGAGACGCCGGCTGAATTCCAGAACATCGTGGTCAAGCGCAACGGCAACGAAGTTGTGCGCCTGGGCCAGGTCGCCACCACCGCCGACGGCTTCGCCGAGCAAGCCGGCTACAGCCTGCGCAATGCCAACGCCAACGTCAACCTCTCGATCTCGCGCTCGCGCGACGCCAGTACCGTGAACGTTGCCAACAAGATTCGCGAGACGATGGAAGAGATCAACAAGACGCTGCCCAAGGGCACCGAAATGAAAGTCACGCAGGACGGCGGCAAGGACGCCGAAGACAGCCTGCACAACGTCACCCACGCACTGATTTTCGGCGCCGGCTTGACCGTGTTCGTGGTCTACGTCTTCCTCAATTCCTGGCGCTCCACGCTAATCACCGCCTTGAGTCTGCCGACTTCGGTCATCGCCGCCTTCATCGCGGTCTGGCTGTGCGGCTTCACCTTGAACTTCATGACGCTCCTGGGCCTGTCGCTTGCGATCGGGGTGTTGATCGACGATGCCATCGTGGTGCGGGAAAATATCGTGCGGCATATGGAAATGGGCGAAGACAGACGCACGGCGGCATCCAATGGTACGGCCGAAATCGGCCTGGCCGTGGCCGCCACCACCTTCTCCATCATCGCCATTTTCGTTCCCGTGGCCTTCATGCCCGGCGAAGGCGGCGGCGAATGGTTCCGCCCGTTTGCCCTGACGGTGGCAGCCTCGGTGTTGGTCAGCTTGTTCATCTCGTTCACGCTCGACCCCATGCTGTCGGCATTCTGGGGTGACCCGCCAGGACACCATTTGGCGGAAAAGCGCGGCATTTCGCGTGTGCTGCAAAAGTTCAACCATTGGTTCGATCACCAGGCCGACCGCTACGGCAACGTAATTGCCTGGGCGTTGCATCACCGTAAGTGGATGACCTTGATTGCGATCCTTAGCTTCGTCGGCGCCATCGCGTTGCAGGCAACCTTCGGTGGAACTGAATTTTTGCCCAAGTCCGACTACGGTACGATTGCCATCGATATCCGCACGCCCCCTTCGACCTCGATCGACTATGCGCGCCTGAAGGTGGGACGCGCCGCCGAGCTGGCGCGCACCTTGCCCGAAGCAAAAGCGACCGATAGCACGGTCAATGCCGGCGGTGGCCGTGTGTACGTCGATCTGGGCAAGAGTACCGATCGCAAGCGCTCCGCCATCGAAATTGCCGTCGATTTGCGCAAACTGATGTCACAACTGGTCGGCGCAGAATATGTCGTCCTCGATGACTTGAACAACGGTGCCCAAAAGCCCGTGCAAATCCGATTCTCCGGACCCGATTCGCGCAAGCTGACCGAGATCACCAACGATTACATGGCCAGGCTGACGAAGGTCCCCGGCGCAGTAGATGTCGGCCTGTCGGAGCAGTCGCCGAAGGATGAATTGAAGATCGAGCTGAACCGTGGTCTGGCCAACCAGCTCGGCATTTCCTCGTCGGACGTGGCGCAAGCCTTGCGCGTGGCCTTCGCCGGTGTCGAAGTCGGCGACTGGATCGACCCGACCGGCGAATCGCGCGACGTGGCCGTGCGCCTGACCCCCGAGGATCGCGTCAAGGCGGAAAACATCGAGCATTTGCCGATCGCCGTCAGCGGCACCAACGTGCTGGTGCCGCTTGATCAAATTGCCAACATTACCATGGGCAAGGGCCCGTCGCAGATCAAGCACACCAACGGCAAACGCATGATCGCCGTCTCCGCAAATGCTCAAGGCCGCTCGCCAGGCGAAGTAACGTCCGACGCGATCAAACTGGCGCAAAACATCGACTTCCCGCCAGGCTATGGCATCGAATTGGGCGGCGCCTCTCGCGACCAGCAGGATATTTTCGCCGCCATGGGCATTGCGTTGGGCTCAGGCATTATCTTGATGTATTTGGTGCTGGTGATCCAGTTTGGCTCCTTCCTGGCGCCTTGGCCGGTCATGCTGTCACTACCGCTGTCGTTGATCGGTGTCGTGCTGGCCTTGCTGGCGACGCACGGCACGCTGAACCTGATGAGTTTGATCGGCGTCATCATGTTGATGGGCCTGGTGGCGAAGAACGCCATCCTGTTGCTTGACGCGGCTAGAAAACGCCAAGCCGAAGGCTTTGATCGGGAGGAATCATTGATGTATGCAGGCCGCAAACGCCTGCGTCCAATTCTAATGACGACGTTCGCCCTGATTGCCGGGATGATGCCTGTCGCCATCGGAATCGGTCAAGGCGGCGAGTTCTATCGCCCGATGGCTGTCGCCATCATCGGCGGCACGATCACTTCCACGCTGCTGACGTTGTTGGTAGTGCCGACCTTCTACGACAGCATTGAAATCTGGTGGGAGCGGACAATAGAAACATACCTTGCTCGCGCGAAGCGATGGAATCCGTCGCTGGCGTTCTTGGCAACCGTCCTTCAAACGGTCTCGAAGATACTCATCTTCGGCTACATTTTTGGCGCGATTTCCTTTCTCGTTGCCATCGGGTTCAGCCGCAAGGCCCCGAAGAAAACTGGGGCTGGAGGGCCGATCAACCCTGTTGTGTAAATCGGCTGGCAAAACTCATAAAAAATGCCGCGCCGATGCGCGGCATTTTTTGTAGCCGAAAATTGCGCAATCGTTCGAGATCAGGCAGCCTTCTCACCGACGCTCTTGTAGATCGTGTTTTTCGGCTGGGCAAACAATCTGCGCAGCATCGGCTCGAACTCGCTGATCGGCAAGGTCTCGGTTTTCGGGTTGAAGGCCGGGCTGTCGTAGAGCTCAATGAACTCTGCCGTGCGCTCATAGTGCTGGTGTCCAGTGAACATGTCGCGCATATTGCGGTCCATGCCGATGTGGTGAAAGAAGTTATAGCCCTGGAAGATGCCATGGTGCTGGATCATCCAGTGGTTGGCTTCGCTGACGAAGGGCTTGAGGATGGCGGCGGCGATGTCCGGATGGTTGAAGGTGCCGAGCGTATCGCCGATGTCGTGCAGCAGCGCGCAAACGACATATTCCTCATCGCGCCCGTCGCGCAGGGCTAGCGTGGCGGTTTGCAGCGAATGGTGGTAGCGGTCGATCGGAAAGCCGCCGAAATCGCCGTCGAGCAATTTCAGGTGCGCGAGGACGCGATCCGGCAAGCCCTGGGCAAAATGCATGAATTCGCCGCCGATCGCGCGCCAGTCTTCCTGGGTGCTGTGATCCATGCGGGTGAAGGTGGCTCGCTCGTTCATTGTTGTCTCCTTGAATGTTATCGGCTGCATGAATTCAGGCTGCATGAATTCATTATGGCAGGTGCCCATCCATTTTAAATCTCAATCAATGATTCTGCCGGCCCTGGCCTCCCAAACAGGTAACCCTGAAAGGCGTGGCATCCGCTGGCCTCAAGAAATTCCTTTTGTTCCAGAGTCTCGACACCTTCGGCAATGACTGATAGGCCCAGGCTTTGGCTGAGGGTGACGATGGCGCGCACGATGGCGACGTCGTTGGGATCGGTGAAAATGTCGCGGACAAAGGATTGATCGATTTTCAGCTGCGCCAGCGGCAATCGCTTGAGGTACGACAACGACGAGTACCCGGTGCCGAAATCGTCGAGCGAAAAACTGACCCCGCGATCCTTGAGCGCATTCATGATTGCCACGACATTATCGACGTCTTTCAACAACAGGCTTTCTGTCAGTTCCAGTTTCAGTTTGTCGGCACCGATGCGATATTTTTCCAGCATATACACGACCAGATCGACGAAATGGCTGTCGTGAAATTGGCGCGCGCTGATATTGACTGCCATATTCAGGTGAGCGGTATGGGCGTGGCGCGACCATTGCTGCAATTGGCAGCAGGCACTATCGAGTATCCATGCCCCGAGTTGCGCTATCAGGCCCACCTCTTCTGCCAGCGGAATGAAATGCGCCGGGGAAATCGTGCCTTTGTCGGGATGCAGCCAGCGCAC
>FSYV01000559.1_pt1 | contig 21399 bp, 15 predicted proteins | sample 1638641 | NCBI WGS metagenome assembly FSYV01 (sample SAMEA3914813, study PRJEB12502) | metagenome | biome: forest; material: soil | place: Canada | collected 2011-07-07 | depth 0.3 m
GCAATATGCAATATGTTGACATGGTGAAGCCGAGAATTCGCGTATTGATCGTCGAGGACGATCTGGTGGATCGGATGGCTTGCCGCCGTGCGTTCCAAAAGTTTGCCGACGCGGATTTTCAATTGATCGAGGCTGCAACCGGAAATGAAGGTATGCAGGCGATCAGGGAGCAGGCTCCCGATTGTGTCTTGCTCGATTTCCATTTGCCTGACTTGAACGGGCTCGAATTCCTTGCCGAACTGGCCGACGAAACCGGCCGCATTCCGGTCCCGGTGATGCTGCTGACCGGCCTCGACAGCGCCGAAACGGCCACTTCCGCCCTCAAGCGTGGCGCACGCGACTATCTTGTCAAGGATGTCGACGGCAACTACCTCGATGTGTTGCCAGCGGCCATCTTGCGCATGCAGCGCGAACAGCATCTGGAAGTGGCCAGGCGCAAGGCGGAGGCCCAGTTCCGTTCACTGGTCGAACAGATCGATGCCATCACTTATATGATGGCGCTCGACGGTAGCCGGCGACTGCTGTACGTGAGCCCGCAAATCGGCATGATCGGTTTCTCGGCGGAAGAATGGATGGGCGATCCGACGCTGCATGGCAGGCAAATACATTCGGAGGATCGTGCTGCGGCGCTCGATGCCTTCGCGGGCAGCCTCGCTTCCGGCCGGCCCTTGCGTCACGAATACCGGCTGTACACGCGCAGCGGCGAAATCATGTGGTTTCGCGACCAGGCCAAGACGGTGACCGACGAATCCGGACGCAAATTGTTTTTGCAAGGCTTGCTGGTCGATATCACGCGCAGCAAACTCGACGAGCAGTCGCTGCGCGATTCGCAGGAAGAATTGCGCCAGCTCGGTGGCCACCTTGAACGCATGAAAGAAGCCGAGCGCAAACGCATTGCGCAGGAAATCCATGATGAACTGGGCGGACTGCTGACCGGCATCAAGGCCTACGTCTCGGTTTATCTCGATCGCGTCGTGCGGGCCGGCGGTGCGCGCGACAAGTTGCTGGTCGACGCTCTGGCGTTGGCCGACACAGGCTTCAAGGCGGTGCGCCGCGTGATTTCCGATTTGCGTCCCAGTGTGCTCGATCAACTCGGCGTCTGGGCCGCGCTCGAATGGTACACCGGGCAGATGGGAGCGCGGACCGGCCTGCAATGTCGTTGCATCATCGATGCCAGCGCGGCGGCAATTGCGCCGGGTCCAGAGCATAGCACCATGTTGTTCCGTATCGTGCAGGAGGCTCTGACCAATGCCGCGCGCCATGCCAAGGCCTCGAATGTATTGGTATCGGCGGAAGTCTCCAACGCGTTTCTTGTGGTCGAAGTGCGCGATGACGGAACGGGAATACAGAATCCGCATCCGGAACGGCGCGACTCCTGGGGGTTGGTCGGCATGAACGAACGCGCCCGCTATTTCGGCGGCGAATTGAGCGTCACCGGCGAACCTGGCGAAGGCACTGCGGTCGTGCTCAGATTGCCGATGGAGAAAATCAATGGCGATTAACAAAATACGCGTCCTGCTCGTCGACGATCATGCGATCGTCCGCAACGGCGTGCGCCTGATGCTGAGCGAAGCGGAAGATATTGTCGTCGACGGCGAAGCAGACACGGCGCAGAGCGCCCTGCAATTGGTGCGGACGAGGGAATTCGATGTGGCTCTGCTCGATATTGCCATGCCGGACAAGAATGGTCTCGATTTGCTCAAGCAGGTTCGCTCTGAAAAGCCGAAGCTGGCGGTGCTGGTGCTGAGCACGTATTCGGAGGAGATCTATGCCATGCGCGCCCTGAAGCTCGGCGCCGCCGGATATCTGACCAAGGACACGCCGACTGCCACGTTGATTCAGGCGGTGCGCAAGGCGGCCTCGGGCGGCAAGCACGTCAGCCCAGCGATGATGGAAAAGCTGGTGAGTGCGATCGGCGGCGGCGCAGCAGGCTCGCACGATACGCTGTCGAATCGCGAACTCGAAGTGTTGAAGTTGATTGCCGGTGGTGAAAGTCTCGTCAAAATTGCCGAGACACTACATCTCAGTCCCCATACCGTGACGACCTACCGCGCACGTATTCTCGAAAAAATGGGTTTGAGCAGCAATGCCGAATTGACACGCTACGCGGTCGAAAACGGCTTGCTGTTGTAGTACTTGTAGTTAGGCAACAATTTCCGCGCAAACCATCTGCACCGGCCGGCAAGTCCCGTCATGGAGATTTACCGCCGCCAGAAAATCAGTGATAGAGATCGGCCTTCACAAAATACTTGCGCGCATGGGCCAGCAATTGGGCTTCGCTTGGGTGATCGGCAGCCTCGACGCCGACGACATTGGCGGCGATGCGCGGATGATGCTCGCTCAAGAACTTGAAAAACAAGGTCTTCTCGACACCCGGCCCCACGATCAGAATTTTCTTGGCATCGCCGACGGAAGTTGCGACGTCGTCGAAGAACCGTTTGTCCTCGGCAGCATGCCCGGGGCCGTGCGTACCGGCTTTCGTGTGCAAATGCGTGGCATGGGCATGCGCCTTGATCTCCAGATTTTCGTGTGTTTCCGCCGTGAAATAAATTGCATGGGCCTGAGCGTGATCAACCCAGATTACCGCGTGGTTTGCTGACATGTTTCGCTTTCGAATAAACAGGATTTGATGCTTTCAGCTTAGCGGCACGCCTGTTTTTTTGCTTGATCCACATCAAGACTGTGACAGCCCTTTTGATTCACACTACTTCCATCGCCGTTGTTGGCGTGCATCGTTAGGCCGGCTGAACTACGCTTGTAGGGGATACCCTACAAGAAAGTGTCCGGGATCACGTCACGATTTACAACGATGATCGCCGACTGCGCCAAAACGTTCCATCGACGACACTCTATCCATGCCCGAGGTGTAGCAAAGCTGCCTCGGAAAAAGGCACAAACCGCATGGAGGAAATGATGCTGCAAAGTATCCAGATTAGAGAAGTTGCCCATCCACAATTCAGAGGCACCGCCATCGCTTCGGACTGCAAAAATCGCTGCGGCACCTGCAGCCTGCATCAGCTCTGTCTGCCGACCGGCCTGGGCGAGTCAGACATGCATAGATTGGACGGCATCATGACCAAGCGCAGGGTGCCGCGCGGTTCCGTTCTGTTCCGCATGGGCGATACCTTCACGAGCCTGTTTGCGATTCGTTTCGGCCATTTCAAGACCCACCAGCTGAGCGCTGACGGTGTCGAGCAGGTAACGGGTTTCCAGATGGCCGGGGAGTTGCTTGGCATGGATGCCATCGGCGCCGATCGGCACAATTGCTACGCGGTGGCGCTCGAAGACAGCGAAGTCTGCGAAATTCCCTTTGAAAAATTGGAATTGCTGTTTATCGAAATTCCAACCCTGCTGCGCCATTTTCATCGCACCATGAGCCAGGAAATCACGCGCGATCAAAGCGCGATGCTGTTGCTCGGAAACATGCTGGCGGAACAGCGGTTTGCCGCCTTCCTCGTCAACTTGTCCTCGCGCTACAAGGCCCGTCAATATTCCTCGACCAGTTTCCAGTTGCGCATGTCGCGCGAAGATATCGGCAATTACCTTGGACTGACCATCGAGAGCGTCAGCCGGTTGTTGTCCCGCTTCAAAAAACAAGGTTGGCTGGAAGTCGACAAGCGCGAAATTCAAATCCTGGACCCGATGATGTTGAAGGCCATGGCGGCCGGGATGGAATGTTGCCAGCCGATGTAAAGCAGGCTTTCAGGGTGGTGTTGACAATCGCTCATCAATTATTTAAATGAACCGCGATCGGGGCTACAGGGCCCTGCGCTGGATGATAAACAAGAGAGCGCGTACAAGACGTTTGCCGATGATGGAAGTGTGGGGAAAATTTGAAGCCACTGTTGTTTACTGCTTCTGACACGGGCGATTTCGGACTCGGCCTGATTGACGCTTTTGCCTGCGATGCCGGGGTGTTGAACTTGCATCAGTACCCTGACGGCGAGCAATGTCCGCGATTCGCGACGCCGGTACGCGGGCGCGACGTCATTTTTGCCTGGGCGCTTGATCGCCCCGATTATCGCTTGTTGACTTTGTACCTCGTGGCAAGCGTGGCGCGCGAACTTGGCGCACGTAGCATCGGCTTTGTCGTTCCCTATCTCCCTTACATCCGACAAGATGTTACGCGCCATGCCGGCCAGGGCGAAACGTCCAGGCACATTGCCCGATTGCTGTCGGTTTGCTGCGATTGGCTGGTGACGGTCGATCCACCATTGAAGCGGTACCAGAAGCTTGCCGATATCTACAGTGTACCGGCGCGGGTCGTTCCCTCGGCACCGGCCATCGCCGACTGGATCAACGTGCATGTCGCACAACCCGTCATTTTCGGTGCCGGTCTGGAAAGCGAGCCGTGGATTGCACAAATCGCCGCCGCCGCCGATTGCCCGCACGTGGCCTTGCCCAACACCAGGGGCGAGGATCGGCAGGTCAGCGTCTCGATACCCGATGCGCCGTTCTGGGTTGGCATGACGCCGGTTCTGGTTGACGATGTCGTCTCCACCGCCAGGACCATGATTGCGGCCACCGTGCAGATCGGGATTGCCGGCATGGCGCCGCCGGTTTGCATCGTCGTCCATCCCTTGTTTGCCGGCGATGGTTACGCCGCCTTGCAGACGTCGCGCGTCGATCGCATCGTCAGCTGCAATACGATTGCGCATTCAACCAATTGCATCGATTTATCCAAGTCCGTGGCGCGTGCGATTCATGAAGTCATGGCCGAGAAGGACGCGCAGTTGGGCATTGCGCAAGCTTGAACGTCGCGCCCCTTTGATGGGCGCGCGGAAATCCAAAAATTTTTGAGAGTCGACTGTGTCAATGAAATTTGCAAACCTGAAGATACGAGACAAGAGCGTGTTGCCGATCGTGCAGGGCGGTATGGGCGTTGGCGTTTCGGCCCACAGGCTGGCAGGCAGCGTGGCGGCCGCGGGTGCCGTCGGCACGATATCGAGCGTCGATTTGCGCCGCCATCATCCCGATTTGATGGAACAGACCGGCAAATCACGCGATAAGGAATTGATCAACGCAGTCAACCTGACGGCGCTGGACCGGGAAATCAAGGCGGCCAGGAAACTCGCTGCCGGTTGCGGTCTGATCGCAGTCAATGTCATGCGCGCTGTCGCGGACTATGCGGCATATGTTCGTCAATCGTGCGAAAGCGGTGCGGACGCCATTGTTGTAGGAGCAGGGTTGCCGCTTGATTTGCCGGACCTGGCCGCGGACCATCCCAACGTTTCGTTGATTCCCATCCTGTCGGATGCCCGCGGCATTGCGCTGGTGCTGAAAAAATGGATGCGCAAGAATCGCCTGCCCGACGCGATTGTGATCGAGAATCCGCGGTTTGCGGCGGGCCATCTGGGAGCCGCCAGCCTGGGCGAGTTGAACGATCCGCGCTTTGCTTTCTCCACTGTGATCGATGGAACGACGGAAGTGTTCAAGCAACTCGGTATCGAACGCGAGAAAATTCCGCTCATCGTCGCCGGCGGCATCCATACCCACGAGCAGGTGGTTGAGCTGCTCGGATTGGGCGCGAATGCCGTGCAACTCGGCACGCCTTTCGCCGTCACCGAAGAGGGCGACGCCGATGCAGCTTTCAAGAAAGTCCTGGCGGATGCGCGCCCGGAAGATATCGTTACATTCATGAGCGTGGCAGGCTTGCCGGCGCGCGCGGTGCTCACTCCGTGGCTCGCGCGCTATCTTGAAAAGGAAAGCAAATTGCAAAAAAAAGCCGGAGCGAAGGAATGCACGGTCGGTTTCGACTGCCTGGCGCAATGCGGCTTGCGCGATGGGATCGCCAAGGCCGGCCAATTCTGCATCGATACGCAATTGGCGTTCGCATTGAAGGGCGACGTCAAGCGCGGCCTGTTTTTCCGCGGTTCCGAGAAGCTGCCGTTCGGCAACGCAATCAGGCCGGTGCGGGAGTTGATCGACTATCTCATGACCGGGACACGCGCGACATTCGCCTGATGGGCATCTCTAAAAATCTACTGCGCGTCACAATCTCGGGCCTGCGATGCTCACCGTACAGTCGTACGGCTGCGCTTCTCGGCCCGACCTTGAGTCGGGCCGCGCTAGGCCGCTCGCTACGATTTTTAGAGATGCCCTGAAATTGCCTTAACTGCAAAAAGAAGGGGCGCCGGTGCGCCCCTTCTGCATTTCCTGGCCATTGATCAATGCGACATCAACACCGGCACGGTCATTGTGTCGAGTACGGTTTTCGTCACGCCGCCGAGCAGCAGCTCGCGGAAGCGCGTATGGCCGTAACCGCCCATCACGATCAGGTCGGTGCCGAGATCGGAACTGAGCGACAACAGCGAATTGCCGACGTCGATATTGGTGGTCTGACTCAACACATCGACCTTCACCCTGTGCCTGGCCAGATACAGCGCGATGTCAGCACCGGGCTGCTCGCCGTGCACGTCATAGCGTGCCGACGAGTTGAAGACCGCGAGGGTGACGTTCCTGGCACGTTTGAGCAAAGGCATGGCGTTGGCGATGGCGCGCGTTGCCTCTGCGCTGCCATCCCATGCAATCAATGCGCGCTGGCCGATGTGCTCGAAGCGTCCGGCATACGGCACCACCAGCACCGGTCGCGCGCAATTGAGCATGAGGTATTCCGGCAGGTCAGACACCACGCGCGAGAATTTGTCTTGCGCGTCGGTCTGGCTTACCACGACCAGGTCGCTGTAACGCGCCTGCAGCACGAGTCCGCCTTCCGGTTCGTCGTCCACCAGGCGTTTTTCATAGGACAGCACGCCCATGCTCTTGGCAATTTTTTCGAACTCTAGCAAGGCCTGATTGGCCGAGGCATACAAGGCGTCGACCTGTGCCGCAATGATCGAACCGGCGATGCCGAAGGCGCTTTCCTGGTACACAAACCGCGATAGTCCGCTCATCGCGGCGCCGACCAGGTGGGCTTCCTCCGCGATGGCGATTTCGGCTGCGATCTTGATGCGGGTCGCAGCATGGCTGGATTGATCGACGTGAACGAGTATGGTCTTGTATGACATGATGGCTCCCGATAGATGACTAAAATTCTGAATTAAAGAGGCTCGACCTGTATTCGTTGCAAATCGCCCTGTCATTGCTTCCTGCAATGCAAGGGCGCGCGCAAATTCGAACGAGGGCATGACCGATCAGCATGCGAAGACAGCATCCGGTCGATCTAGCGTAAAGCCAGTGTGCGCTTTGTGGCTTTGGCCCATTTTGATCTACATCAATCCGAGTGGGGGCACTTGTTTTTAGTATTCATGGCAACGCCTGCCTGCGGCAATATTGCGTATCAATGCGCGAGAGCCAGGCATGGCAGGGATAGCCGGTTGTCCAGGCAATCAATGCCGTTTCCGATCCATTTTTCTATCTTTTACTCGTTTGGATTTGTCATGAGCATCAGAAACCTGAAGTATTTTTTTGAAGCCGCTTCGATCGCCGTCGTCGGGGCATCATCCAAGCCGCATTCGGTGGGGGCAACGGTGGTGGCCAACCTGCTGACAGGCACATTCAAGGGCGACATCTTCTTCATCAATCCGAAATATTCAACGCTGGCCGGACACCCCTGCTTTGCCAGCGTTGCCGATTTGCCGGCAACCCCCGAACTGGCCCTGATCTGCACGCCGCCGGAGTCGATTCCCGGCATTATTGCCGAGTTGGGTGCCAAGGGCACCAAGGCAGTGATCGTCATCACCGCCGGTCTTGGTTCGGTCAAGAACAGTCAGGGCGTGAGCGTCAAGCAGGCCATGCTTGACGCCGCAAGGCCATTCCTCATGCGCATCATGGGCCCCAATTGCGTGGGTCTGTTGGTACCCGATATCGGACTCAATGCCAGCTTTGCGCACACTGACGCGCTTTCCGGGCAGATTGCATTTGTCTCGCAATCCGGCGCTCTGGTCACCGGCGTACTGGACTGGGCCAAGTCGCGCGGCATCGGCTTTTCCAAGTTCATTTCGCTGGGCGACAGCGCGGATGTCGATTTCGGCGATCTGCTCGATTATCTAGCCGGCGATCCGCACACCCGTGCGATCCTGATGTATGTTGAGGATGTGCGCAATGCACGCAAATTCATGTCGGCAGCGCGTGCTGCCGCACGGACCAAACCTGTATTGCTGGTCAAGGCCGGCCGCGCGCCCGAGGGCGCCAAGGCGGCAGCGTCGCACACCGGTGCACTGGCCGGCGCCGACGATGTGTACGATGCCGCAATTCGCCGTGCCGGCATGCTGCGCGTGCTCACGACCGAAGACTTGTTCAACGCTGTCGAAACCCTGGCGAGTTCGCACACGCGGGTGCCCAGCGCGGATGCCGGTGAAGAGAACCTGCTCATCTTGACCAACGGTGGCGGGCCGGGTGTGATGGCAACCGATGCGTTGATCGAAGCCGGCGGCAAGTTGGCCATCTTGAACGAAGCGACTATGCAGGCGTTGAGCGCATTCCTGCCGGCAAACTGGTCCGGCGCCAATCCGATCGACATCATTGGAGACGCCCAGGTTGAACGCTATGTGCGCACGGCGGAAGTATTGCTGCGGCAACAGACATCCGATGCTATCCTGTTCTTGCATGCGCCGACCGCGATCGTGCCGAGCGCCGAGATTGCCGAAGCCCTTGCGCCCGTGTTGAAGCACGCCGAGCGCAACGTGTTTTCCTGCTGGCTAGGCGGTAGTGCCGTGAAGGAAGCGCGCCGCCTATTCTCGCATGCCGGCATCCCTGTCTTCGATACGCCGGAAGACGCGGTAAGGGGATTCACCGAAGTGATGCAATACCGGCGCAATCAACGGTTGTTGATGCAAGTGCCGTCGATGAGGCGGCTTGCCGATCCGGATAAAGTGAAGGCACGGGAAGTCGTGCGCGCCGCCTTGGCCGAAGGGCGTGCCACGCTCTCGGAGCCGGAAGCCAAGGCTATCCTGGCGGCCTATGGGATCCCGGTTTCGCAGACGCGCATTGCTACCAGCGTGGCCGACGTTGCCGAGTTGGCCGAGGCGATCGGCTTTCCGGTCGCCATCAAGATATTGTCGCCGGATATCTCGCACAAATCCGATGTCGGCGGCGTGGCCCTCGATCTCGAAACTGCCGAAGCCGCCACGGCGGCCGCGCAGGCGATGTGGCAGCGCATCGGCAAGAGTATGCCGGCGGCGCGCTTGCAGGGCTTTCGGTGCAGACCATGGTGCGCAGGCTCAATGCAACCGAACTGATCATCGGCGTCGCCACCGATCCGACCTTCGGCCCGGTCATCCTGTTCGGCCATGGCGGAACCAGCGTCGAAGTGGTCAATGACCACGCGATCGGCTTGCCGCCCTTGAACGTGGTCCTGGCGCGCGATATGGTGCAGCAGACCCGCGTCGCCAAGATCCTTGCCGGTTACCGCAATCGGCCGGCGGCCAAGATGGAAGACATACATCTGACCCTGGTGCGCATTGCGCACCTGATCGCCGACGTCCCCGAAATTGTGGAATTGGATATCAATCCCTTGCTGGCGGACGAGGAGGGCGTGATCGCCCTCGATGCGCGCATGCGTCTGCAGCCCGCAGGTACTGCGGCGGTCGGGGCCGGGGTACGCTTTGCCATCTTGCCGTATCCGGTCGAGTTGGAGCAGACCGTGGATTGGCAGGGGCAGCCGCTGTTGCTGCGCCCAATCATGCCGGAAGATGCCGAAGCGCACCTGGCGTTCTTCACCGCACTCGACGCAGAAGATATCCGCAACCGTGCTTTTGCCAGCTTGCACGAATTGCAACCTTCCCAGGTCGCACGCATGACGCAGATTGACTACGATCGTTCGATGGCCTTCATCGCCACGCGAGTAGGAGCCGACGGTAAGCCCGAAACCTTGGGTGTGGTGCGTGTCGTGGCCGACCCGGACAATGAAAAGGGCGAATTCGCGATCATCGTGCGATCCGATTTGAAGGGCCGGGGATTGGGCACGCTGTTGATGAACAAGCTGATCGCGTATTGTCGGCAACACGGCACGCGCGAGATCACCGGCGAGACCATGAAACACAACATCGGCCTGCTTGACCTTGCCCGGCATCTCGGTTTTAGCGTGGCACCCGCGCTGGACGATGAAACCGTCCAATTGCGGCTGGTGCTGAACGACTGCCAGGGCGCAAGCCGATCGGCAGCAATGGCCGGAAAGGCGGGCGAAGACTGACGTCGTCCTTACAATGCCGGCGACTGCTGCAGATCCGGCACGCAAACGCACGCGCCTTTCGTCATGCATCCCGTTTCCACTCGCCAGTGCAGAGATGATCAGGCGATGACGTTTTTTGATGCAAATCAAGGTATATGGGCGGCATCCTGCCTACACTCCAATCCAACGTTCCGGTTTTCAACTTTCCGGAAAGCCTTGATTGGAGAGAAACATGTTGGCAACCGCCGCCCCCGCAGTAGAATTCGACGCACCGCTGATTCGCAAGATGAATCAGCTTGGACCCAGATATACCTCGTACCCGACCGCAGACCGGTTTACCGACAATTTCGCTTACCGCGAATACGTACAGGCAGTTGCGGGCTTGCGCACACGCGGCAGCCGCGCTCCATTATCGCTCTATATCCACGTGCCGTTTTGCGATACGGTTTGCTACTACTGCGCGTGCAACAAGATTGTTACCAAGAATCGCGAGAAGGCGACGGTCTACCTCAGTTACCTGAAACGCGAAATTGAAATGCAGGGTCGTTTGTTCGAGGGCCTCAATCGCATCGAGCAATTGCATTTCGGTGGCGGTACACCGACTTACCTGGATGACGATCAAATGGCCGACCTGTTGACGCATATGCGCCGCTGGTTCCAGTTTGCACCCGATGACATCGGCGAGTATTCGATCGAAATCGATCCGCGCACGGTGTCGCGCGAGCGCGTGCACAGCCTGCGCGCGCAAGGATTCAACCGCATCAGCCTGGGGGTGCAGGATTTCGACGCCGACGTGCAAAAGGCCGTCAACCGCATTCAACCGGAGAGCGAGACGTTGGCCGTGATGCAGGCGGCGCGCGATGCCGGCTTCCGCTCAGTCAGCATTGATCTGATCTACGGCCTGCCGAAGCAAAACGTGATGACCATGGCACAGACGCTGGCCAAGGTCGTCGCGGCGCGGCCCGACCGCATCTCGATTTATAGTTACGCGCATTTGCCGCACCTGTTCAAGCCGCAGCGGCGTATCGCCGAAGTTGATATGCCGAGCGCCGAGACCAAGCTCGACTTGCTGCACCTGTGCATCAAGCGCCTGACAGAAGCGGGCTATGTTTACATCGGCATGGATCACTTCGCTCTGCCTGACGATGATTTGGCCATCGCCCAGCGCCAAGGGCGGTTGCATCGCAATTTCCAGGGTTACTCGACCCATGCCGACTGCGATCTTGTCGCCTGCGGCGTATCGGCCATCAGTTCGGTGGGTGGGACGTACAGCCAGAATGTGAAGACGCTGGACGCCTACTACGAACGACTCGACGGCAATGAGTTACCCATCGCACGCGGCCATCAACTGACGCTCGACGACACGTTGCGTCGTTTCATCATCCAGATGTTGATGTGCAATTTCGAACTGTCGATCAAATCGCTTGAGACGGCCTATCCAATCACGTTTGCCAGTTATTTTTCGAACGAGTTGGTCAAGCTGAAATCGCTGGTTGCCGATGGCTTGCTGACCATCGATGACGAATGGCTGAGCGTGACACCGAAGGGGCGACTGCTGATCCGCAACATCTGCATGGCCTTCGATCGCTATCTGGGTGCGCCGCACGAATTGCGTTACTCCAAGACCATCTGACCGTCTCAGTCATGAATGTCGCCAGCCTGTTTCCTGTGTTCCTTGTCGGTTTTCTCGGCAGCGTGCATTGCATCGGCATGTGCGGCGGCGTAGTCGGCGCGTTTTCGCTGTCGACTCCGGCCGCGAAGTCGTTTCCGGTACGGGTTGTGCAGGCTTCGGATGCGACGGCAATCGGCCGACCTGCCGACTGGACGACCACGCTGGGGCGTGTCGCTGCCTATAATTTCGGCCGCATCGGCAGCTACGCCGCGGCTGGCGCCGTCGCCGGCGGCCTGGCGCGTAGCGTGCTTTTGTTCGCCGATATGGCAAGCGTGCAATGGGCAGCTTACGCAGCCGCCAACCTGATGTTGATACTGCTCGGTTTGTATCTGATGGGTGCATGGAGCGGCCTGGCGCAGTTGGAGTTGCTTGGGCGCGGCTTGTGGCAACGCGTGATGCCGCTGACGAAAAAGCTCTTGCCGCTGGACCGTCCCGCGAAGCTGGTGCTGGCCGGAGCGATCTGGGGCTGGCTCCCATGCGGCATGGTCTACAGCATGTTGTTTACCGCGCTACTGTCCGGATCTGCCGCATCCGGTGCAGCGGTGATGATCGCCTTCGGCCTGGGGACCCTGCCTACATTGTTTGTCATGGGAATGTTCGGCGCCGCCCTGCGCAACTGGACGCGGCGCAGGAGCGTGCGCATCCTGTGCGGGGCGATCGTGCTTGGCTACGGCGTATTGGGGCTGGTCCATGCCTCGCACCAGTCGCACGGCTTGCAGGCTACGTGGCTCGACGCGCTTTGCGTCAGCCCGGCTGGCGGGGTGAGGCGATGAGTCCCGTTGTCACCGCCGCATCGGCGCCGGCAGCCACGGACACCGCACAGGTGCGATGTTTCCACTGCGGACTCGACGTTCCCGCACGTACCAATTGGTCGGTCACGATCGATCAGGTGCCGTGCGCCATGTGCTGCCCCGGTTGCATGGCAGTGGCGACCAGTATCGTCGAATGCGGATTTGCCGATTATTATCGCACCCGCATTGGCTATTCACTCACCGCAGAACAGGAAATCATCCTGCCGCCGCAACTAGACCTGTACGACATGCAAGACGCACAAGATACGCCTGAAGGGACTGCGGCGGAGCAAGGCACGGCCACGGCAACGGGTGTGTATTCGATCGAGGGCATGCACTGTGCCGCTTGCGTCTGGCTGATCGAGCGGCGCCTGGCGCGCGTACCAGGCGTACTCGGCGTCGAATTGAACGTCGCCAATGCCAGGCTCAGCGTCAGCCGGGATCCTGCCTTGTGCAAATCCAGCGACGTCTTGAAGGCGGTGCGCGAGATCGGCTATATTGCCTATCCGTTCGATCCCACGCGTCACGTCGAGGGTTTGGAAACTGCGCGCAAGACGCTGTTTCGCCGTCTGTTTGTGGCCGGCCTCTCGATGATGCAGGTGATGATGTATGCACTGCCGGTCTATCTCGCCACCGACGGCACGATGGATGCCAACATGGAAGGCCTGATGCGTTGGGCCAGCCTGTTGCTGACGCTGCCTGCTGTCTTGTACTCGGCGCAGCCGTTCTTTGCCGGGGCGTGGGGTAATATCAAGAATGGCATGCCGGGCATGGATGTGCCGGTGGCGCTCGGCATTGCCGCCGCGTTCGGTGCCAGCGTCGTTGCGACACTGCGTGGCAGCGGGGAAGTGTATTTCGACTCGACCACGATGTTCATCTTCCTGTTGCTGTGCAGCCGCTATCTCGAACTCGGCGCGCGACGCAAGGCGGCCGCCACGCTGGAAGACTTGCAACATGCGTTGCCGGCTTCTGCGTGGAAGCTGGCGGGATACCCGGCGAGACGCGACAGCGAACTGGTCGCGGCGCAACAACTGCGGCGTGGTGACGTGATTCTGGTCAAACCCGGTGAAGCCATCGCCGCCGACGGCATCATTCTGGAGGGGGCCACGTCGATTGACCTGTCGTTACTCAGCGGCGAAAGCCGCCCGCAACCGATGCATCCGGGCGACTGCGTGCCGGGCGGCGCAGTCAACTCGTCGCAGCCGATGATCGTGCAAGTCACGCAGGAAAGCGGCGGCAGTACCTTGTCGGTGTTGATGAAGCTGATTGAACGGGCAGGGCAGGGCAAGCCCGAAATCACATTCTGGGCCGACCGGGTGGCCGCCTGGTTCGTTGCCGCCCTGCTGGTTTCTGCGCTTGGTGCATTCGCAGCCTGGCAGTGGATCGATCCGTCGCGCGCCTGGCCGGTCGCCATTGCAATGCTGGTAGTATCTTGCCCATGCGCGCTATCGCTGGCCATGCCAACCGTGTTGGCGGCTGCGACCGACCGCCTGCAGCGCCAAGGCGCGCTGATCGTGCAGTCGCACGTGCTTGAAACCCTGTACCGCGCCACGCACGTGGTTTTCGACAAGACCGGAACGCTGACTGTTGACAAATTGCAGTTGCACCATGTCGAAACCATTGAAGGCGACGCGCCGGCGGCATATCTGCCGATCGCCGCGCAATTGGAGATGGGCAGCCAGCATCCGTTGGGCAAGGCCTTGATTGAAGCTGCAGCCCGGGCCGGCCATCTGCTGCCGGATTTGCAATCGGCAGAGACTGTGAGCCACGTCGCCGGAGCGGGTGTGCAGGGGTGGCTGGACGGCACCTGCTATCGCCTCGGCAATGCCGCCTACGTGGCCCATTTGTGCGGAGCAGCGCCCGCTGATATCCCGTCCGAGAACATCAGTTCGATATACCTGGGTAAAGAGGGGCAATGGCTGGCCCGTTTCGATTTCAGCGATAGTGTACGTCACGATGCGCAAGCCGTCGTCGAATACTTCGAACGTGCCGGAAAATCGGTCATCCTGCTCAGCGGAGACCGGCAGGCGCTGGTGGCGCAAGTTGCGCGGCGCTTGCACATTGCGACCGCCAGCGGTGACATGCTGCCGGAGCAAAAGCTGGCCTACGTACAGGAGCTGCAACGCCATGGCGCCATTGTGGCCATGGTCGGCGATGGTATCAATGACGCAGCGGTGATCGGTGGCGCCGACGTGTCATTTGCCATGGGCAGCGGCACGGCCCTGGCGCAGACCCATGCCGACTGCGTATTGCTGTCGGGTGGCTTGTCGTCATTGCTGAACGTGGCGCAAACAGCCGCCAAAGCGCAAGCCGTGATCCGGCAAAACCTGGCATGGGCCACGCTCTATAATCTGGTGGCCATTCCCGCTGCGGCGCTTGGCTTGCTCAACCCGTGGCTGTCCGCAGTCGGCATGTCGGCCAGTTCCGCCTTTGTCGTGCTCAACGCGTTGCGCCTGCGAAGGTTGCCGACAGGACATAAGCCGGCGGATGCCAAGCGCCTGCAATCCGATGCCATCGCGAGCGGTCCTGGTGCAAACTCGAGCCAAATCCATGCGTCGGAACGTTTGTCAGGTTGATAGAGATATGGAAGCACTGTACCTGCTCGTCCCTCTCAGCATCGGCGTGGTGTTCATCGCCATCTGGATTTTTTTTGCCATGTCGGACGGTGGACAATTTGACGATATGACCGGTCCCGCCGTGCGCTTGCTGCTCGATGATGATAGTACTGTTGCAAAAAAGCCGGAATGCGATGATTGATGCCTGCGAATGCCGGCCATGGGCAAAAAATTCTTTTTTGCGGGATTTTGCCGGCGTATGATTGAAGTTGTTAGTCTCCCTGTCATGCCGTCCGTTTCAACGACGTTAATCTAGTGAGGAATGTCCATGCCAGACACCGCAATCGGCAAGAGAAGGGTACTTCTCGTTGACGACGATCCGATCACGGTAGCCACGATCGGCCAGATACTGAGAAAGGCAGGCTATGAAACTGCCCAGGCCGGTTCAGGCAAGGAGGCACTGGCGCTCGCTGCGGACTTTCATCCCGATCTGGCGCTATTGGACGTCATGATGAGTGGCATGTCTGGAATCGAACTGGCCAGACATCTGCAGGAATTGGGCAATATCCCGTTCATGTTCATCTCTGCCCATGCCGAGGTCGAGATCGTCAAGCAGGCGACGGAATATGGCGCAGTCGGCTACCTGCTGAAGCCGTTTGATATCGCCCAGGTCATTCCCGCGTTTGAAGCGGCGCTCGGGCGTGCCGACGATATCCGCCGTTTGCGCAGTAGTGAAGCCAACCTGACTGTGGCACTCAATTCCGGGCGGGAAACCGCCATGGCAGTCGGGCTGTTGATGACCAAGTTTGGCGCCGACCGCAATACCGCCTTTGAAGTATTGCGCGCCTACGCGCGTTCCAACCGGTGCAAAATCAACGATGTAGCCGAGAGCCTGCTTGCCGCCGAGGAGCTGTCCAATAGCTTCAAGCGTTTGTTTTCGCGCCAGCCCGGCTCTTCGTGACTCGGCTAGTGTCTGGGCCTGGGCCTGGGCCGTAATAGGCTGATGCGGATTTTACATGGCGCCGGCATTGGCGGCATGTGTTTTTGTTGCCTGATCAATAGCCTCCTGCTCGGCAAGCCATTGCGCCGCCTGGATCATGGTTTGGTTCAAGTTGCGCTCGGCGACCTGGAATAGTGTTTCAAGCAGATCGATGGCACCGGCACGGATGGCTTTCTCGATTTCCACGCTCGCCGTCGAAAACTCCTTCGCGCCCAATGCGCCGAGCGGGCTGCGCAGCGCATGCAAAATTGCTGCCGATTCCGCGCCTTTTCCTGCCTGACAGGCACTCCTAGCCTCACGAAACTGCCCTGGGCTGCGTTCGACCGCATTGCGGATCAACCCGATAATCTGTTTGCGAAATGTCGCGTCGCCTTCGCCGACCTGAAGCACCGGCAACGGATTGAAGTATGGATTGGCTCCAGCCGCCGGCGTTTGCGTCTCGCCAGGAGGCGAAGCGTGTTCCGGCTGATTTTTTTCCTGTGCGTGCGCAGGCAGATAGCGCGCGATCGCGCTGAACATTTGGTCCACGTTGATTGGTTTCGGAATGAAATCGTTCATCCCCGATGCCGTGCAGTGTGCTTGTTCGGTGGCCATGACGCCGGCAGTCATGGCCAGGATCGGCAGCGACAGGTGCAGTTCCTCGCGGATTTTGATTGCAGCGCTGCAACCGTCCATTACCGGCATCTGGACATCCATCAAAATCAGGTCATAGTCGGCGCTGCGCGCGGCCATGCGCTGGACCGCGTCCAGGCCATTGTCGAGGACATCGACAACTGCGCCTGCCTGCTCCAGCATGCTGCGCGCGACGACCTGGTTCAAATGGTTGTCTTCAACCAGCAGTATCCTCGCGCCGCCTATGCCATGTTTCAAATAATGGCGGTATGGTTCGAATGTGCGCGCGCGCGGTGCGCCGGCAGGGCCGATCAGACTATCCTGCAAAATCGCAAGCAAACTGCTTTCCGTCACCGGCTTGACGAGTACCGCATCGGCCTGATGCGACATTTTCTCACCGAGCAGCTTGCCACGCCCGAAGGCGCTGACCATGATGACCATGTGCGGCGCCGTGCCGGGCAAGGCGTCACGGATTGTCTTCATCGTGACGATGCCGTCCATGGCGGGCATTTGCCAATCGATCAGCACGATGTCATAGGGACTTGCTGCGCGTGATCTTTGCAGGACCAGCGCAATCCCCTCCGCCCCCGAGGCGGCGCGGTCGGCGCGCCAGTTCAGCGCCTCGATCGTGCTGGTGATGTAATCGCGGCTGGTGGCGTTATCGTCGATCACGAGCACGCTGAATTGTTTCGCGTGGCGGTTGCCTGACAACGCTTCCGGCGCGACGAACTTCATCGGCAGCGTGACGCGGAACTCACTGCCCTTGCCAACCTCGCTGCGCAACTGCATGCTGCCCCCCATCAGGGTCACGAGTCGTTTGCAGATTGCCAGGCCGAGGCCGGTACCACCGAAGCGCCGTGTCGTCGACGAATCGGCCTGCGAGAAAGCGGAAAAGATTTTTTCCTGTTGCAAGTCGTCCATGCCGATGCCGGTGTCGGTGACGCAGATACGCAAGCCAACCATATCGGGTTCATTGACGACAAGACCGTGATCGAGTTCGATCGATATCGCAACCTCGCCCTGTTCGGTGAACTTGATCGCGTTGCCTGCCAGATTGATCAGGATTTGTTGCAGCCGCAGCGCGTCGCCGATCAATTGCTTCGGAACGTCAGGCCCGATGCCAATCGCCAGCTCCAGATCTTTCTCGCCCGCGTTGACCGTCATGATCGTGGCGAGCGCGTTGAGAACATCGCCGAGTTCGAACGGTTCGAGGGATAGATCCATACGCCCGGCTTCGATCTTGGAAAAGTCCAGGATATCGTTCAGGATACTCAGGAGCGAGCGACCTGAGTCGCGGATCATGCCAAGATAATTGCGTTGATCGTTCGTGAGTTCGGTATTTTCGAGCAAGTGCGCCATGCCGAGAACGGCGTTCATCGGCGTGCGGATTTCATGGCTCATGTTGGCGACGAATTCGCTTTTGGCCCGGCTTGCTGCTTCCGCCTGTTCCTTGGCCTGTACCAACGACCATTGCAATTGCCGTTGTCCGGAGATGTCATTCGCAATGCCGAGGTAGCCGGTCACTTTCCGATTCTCATCGAGCATGGCGGTGACCACGAGGCGCACCGGCAGGCAGGAGCCATCCTTGCGTCGATAGGTCCACTCATGGACGTCGGCTTTGTCCTTGCCGACATTGACGCTGAAGATTTCAAATTGCTTGATCGGACGGCCTAATTGCTGCGACAGCTCCATGCTGCGCGCTGCCAGCTCCCTGGGTAGGTGCAACAGTGCCGGCGTGGCGCTGCCCACGACTTCGTCGGCGCGATAGCCGAGCATGCGTTCGGCGCCGGGGCTGAATACGCGTATCGTGCCGTGCTTGTCGGTGGCAATGATGGAAAACTCGCTGGCGGCATCGATGATGCTTTGCAATTGCGCGCGCGCGGCGGACTGGTCCTGTTGCGCCTCCTTGAGCGACGTAATGTCGCTGACGAAGGCATAGAAGCCGCGGATTTCGCCGGCCACGGTGTCGGGAACGTAGGAGGCAAGCGTGTGGCGCACGTTGCCTTTCGGATCGATGATAATGCGTTCGAATACCGGCGACTCGCCGCGCAGCACAGCTTCGATGTGCGGCAGGTTCAAGGCGTAACGCTCTTCGCCGATGACTTCGCGAATATGCATGTTGCGCAATTTTCCCGCGTCGATGCCGAACCAGTCCACATAGGCACGGTTACCGAGGCGATTCTTCAACTCGCGATCCCAGTAGCCGATCATTGCCGGTGTATGGTCAATGATGGTTTGCAGGTCCTGGTGGCTGCGCTGCAGTGCTTCCTCGACGCTTTTGCGGACACACTCTTTGAGTCGGCTTTGATTCATGCCGGCAGCCATCAGCATCGGTGGAGCGATGGTGAGCAGGAACGGCAGGTAGATCTGCAACACACTGTTATGGAAATGGCCGGCTGCCGGAAAATGGCCGATTGCCATGGTTCCGCCGGTGCTAAGCACGGAGAGACAGACCAATAGCGCGACGCTTTCGAAGTTCAGCATCACGGCGGAAATCGTCAGCGGAGCCATGATGTAGACGAATGGATACGGTAAATAAATCAGGGACAGGATGCCCACGCACAGCGAGAGCGTGGCCCATAGCGCGGTTTTGGACCAGTCGATCGATTTTCCGAGCGAGGCGAAGCCATGTCGAATGCAGAGGAACGCGACGGGTAGCAAACCGACCGATCCGATGGTCGACCCCGCGTACCACGTCGACCAGATTTGCGGCAAATCGGGCATGCCGCTGAGGTGAAGCAATAGCGCGCCGATGGTGGCGCCGGCCAGCGTTGGAATTACGCTCGCGGCGAAAAGAAAGCGCAGAAAATCTTGTGGACTGTCGGCGAACACACGCAGACTGCCGGTTCTGCGCAGCAGAGTCGCCGCGAGGCACATCTCAATCAGGTCGCCCGGTATGAATGCCAGGCAGCGCACGATTGTGTCGCCAGACGTCCAATGGGCCGCAAATCCGGCTCCTGCCGCTGCAATCAACAGAGCCGGTGTCAGCGACTTCCTTGACGCGACAAGAAAAGCGATGCCCAGCGCATTGGCAAACCAAAGCGTTGCAATTTGGCCGGGCTGGCGCGCCAGATAGGCTGCGCCGAGCGCCAGGAGGAAATAACAAATTGCGAATGTGGTTATTTGCAGGGCCACCTCAACCGGCTTCAGGTCCGGTTCATCCATCGATTTCTCCATTTGGGGACAAACATCAGAACCAAGCGGGTGTGCGGCACGACGAACCGGGTAGGGACTGGCACCGAGCGCAATGGAACGAGCCGGAAATTTGCCTATCGTCGGAATGGCGCCGCGCGCCTGTGGCCCATACCAAACCTTATTTCGTCTCGCGCAGTCGATTCGATTCAGCGGCACTTGTTACTTGGCCAATTCTACGCCGACTTTGAGTCTGCAAAATTGCCGCTCTGCCAATGAAACCTGCAATACGGCAATCGACATTCATTTTGTTGTGAAAAGCGCAGTGATCGTTATTGCGGCAATGGCCCCCTGTCAGCAAACAAAAGGAGCTCAGACCGAGAATTAACTTGCTTTGGGGCAAAACTAGCTTATAATTGACTTCAAGCATCACAATGCAGCGCGTTACGATTCAACTATCGCACTCAAGGCCCATGCGGCTTCGCCCTTGAGATTCTTGCGCGACATGGTTGTTTCGAGATCGCCCTTCTCGCGGTCTCCTTGTAGTTCTCCGGCCCAACTCCGCCGACTTTATTCAATTCATTTTCACCAATATCCGTATTGCGAATTACCGGGCAATTTTCATCGACATTGCCCGGTTATTCGCTAATTGCTTTGTGCCCAAAGGCGCAAGCCGGATGTTCACATTGAAAGGACAGTCATGAATAACGCGAAACGGAATGTGGAAACCGGCCTCGGCTTGTCGAGAATAGGCAATCTTGAGTTTCTCGCCTTCACTCTCGGTGCAGAGGAATACGGCATCGATATCCAAAAGGTGCAGGAATTGCGCGGTTACGACGCCGTTACGCGTATTGCCAATGCACCGGAGTACATCAAGGGCGTAGTGAATCTGCGCGGCATCATCGTGCCGATCATCGACATGCGGATCATGCTGACGCTTGGCACGCCGGTCTATGACCAATTTACGGTCGTCATCATCCTCAATCTTGGACAACGCGTGATAGGCATGGTGGTCGACAGCGTTTCGGATGTGATCACCTTGACCCACGAACAGATCAAGCCGGCGCCGACCATGGGCTCGGCGATGAATTCGGGCTATTTGATCGGTCTGGGTACGGTTGACGAACGCATGCTGATTTTGGTTGATATCTCCAAGCTGATGGCGGGTGGCAACCTCGGGATGATGGAAAAGATTGCCGCCTGAAGCGCTTTTCTGGTTCTTGGACGCGTGGGGCGAGGTCAGGACGATCCGCGCCCGTTGCGCCGATGGCCCCTGATTGATTTGCCACCACCTGCCAACGTGGTAAATGGAGATACGATGAAGACTAGGCAAGTCATCCTGAAATCGCCGGCACACGCTGCCGCCGCGATCGATCATTGCGTGACCGCGAACCCGCGAAGATTGCGGCGTTATGGTCGGCACCCGAATTGGAGAGCGCAGGCTTCATCCCGTGCCCGACATCCCATGCGGCGAGCTTGATGCAGTAGTTACCCGGATGTTGCCGCGCCGCGCCCCTGATTCAGGC
>FSYV01000318.1_pt1 | contig 21280 bp, 14 predicted proteins | sample 1638641 | NCBI WGS metagenome assembly FSYV01 (sample SAMEA3914813, study PRJEB12502) | metagenome | biome: forest; material: soil | place: Canada | collected 2011-07-07 | depth 0.3 m
GAGTTGAGATCTCGCAAGAGTGTGCGGATTGCGTAGAAAGCGCACATTCAGGTGATTTCCCACAGAAAGGAAAGGCGCTCGAATTCGCCACGCGTTGCCGCTGCGATTGATGTTTTTACCTCATGAAACGCAAACACAGGGTTCGGTGTTTTGGCTGGATTCCACGCACAATGTCGGCGAAGCAGTTCCGAAATGGGAAGGTGGCTGGGCCAACCGCGCCAGGTCGACGCGACGAGGGCATGTAGACGGTGGTATCAAGCGCGTATGGCAAAACTTTCGGCATAGCCGACCGGATCCCTGCCTTGCCATTCCACGCCATCGATCAGGCGGCAAACCGGGTAGACGCGTGCTTCAACAGCCGGATGCATGGTTGCTGCTGCTTCCTGGAACAGCACGGTTTGGCTTACCATCTCCGCAACGGATTGCCAATCGGATTGCGGTTTCAACATACCCCATCGATAATACTGGCTGAGAAACCACAAGCCATCGGCGGGACGCGGCGCGTTGAACCCCGGGTTATCGAAGAAATGCAACGCCGGATCGGCTCTCTCGGCGGCGGATGTGACAGATTTGTCCTGTGCGTTCGAATCTGGTAATCCAAGGCTTGGCAAGATCAGGTCTGGCGCAAGGTTCAAATACCCGGGCCGGGCCAGCCATTGTGCGGCCGTTGCCCGGTTCGCCGGGGTTTCAAGCCATTTGCAGGCATCAAGCAGGGTACGAATCAATGCACGTGCCGTATTGGGATAGAGGGCAGCAAAATCGCGCCGGCAAGCCAGAGCCTTTTCCGGATGATTCGGCCAAATCGCGCTGCTCGGTATGATCATGCGGCCAGCTCGCCTTGCCATCGTGACGGTATGCCAGGGTTCGCCCGCGCAAAAGCCATCCAATTCGCCCTGTGCCATCGCGTCAGCCATTTGCGGGGGGGGAATCACCACGCTTTCGACGTCGCGCAAAGGATGCACGCCCTGCGATGCAAGCCAATAATTGAGCCACATGGCATGCGTGCCGGTAGGGAAGGTCTGGGCCAGCACCGGCTTGCGTCCGAGACTGGAAAAAGTCTCGCCGAGCGAGGCCCCGTTCTGCAGCGCGTCAGACAATTGGTTCGACAGCGATATCGCCTGGCCGTTGCGGTTCAAGGTCATCAATATGGCCAGATCGGCCTGCGGGCCGCCCAGACCCATTTGCACGCCGTACACCAGGCCGTAAAGGCAATGCGCCGCATCAAGCTCTCCGGTCAAAAGCTTGTCGCGCACGGCTGCCCACGACGGCTGGCGATGCAACTCGATTTGCAGCCCGTGCCGTTGCCCTAGCATCAACTCCTTGGCCACGACCAGAGGCGCGCAGTCGGTCAAGGCGACGAAACCCAGTCGCAAGTGCGCGATCTCGGGCGCCGCATGGTTCGGCGTATCTGTGTTCTCAGTCATCGGGTCTCGGTTATCAGGTCGCAGTTATCAGGCATTCCCCAGCAAATCGGCCATGGCGATGATCTGGCGCGCCACTTCGGCAATTTTCAGCCCTTGTTTCATCGCCTGGGTGCGCAGCGTTTCGTAAGCTTGCGCTTCAGTCATGTTACGTTTGTCCATTAACAGGCCCTTGGCTCGGTCTATCAGTTTTCGATTGGACAGCTCGCGCTCGACGTCCGCCAGGCGCTGGCGCAGGCGCGACTCTTCGGCAAATCGCGCCAGGGCGACTTCGAGGATCGGCGCGAGCCGTTCGGGCGCCAGCCCGTCGACGACGTAGGTCGTCACGCCCGCACCGACCGCTGCGCGGATCAATTGCTGGTCGGCGTCATGACTGAACATCACGACCGGACGCGGCGCGGCTGCATGCATCAGCGCCAGTTGTTCGAGCGTGTCGCGCGAGGGAGATTCGGTGTCGACGATGACGATATCGGGCTTTTCGCCCTTGATCGCATCCGACAACGCACGCGAGTTGGCAACCAGCGGCAAAACTTCATAGCCGTGCTCGGTCAGCGCCTGGCAGAGTTCTGCGATGGGTTTATCAGTGTCGTTGACGAGCAAGACGCGAAGCATGAGGCACAATCGAAAGCTAGAGGTGGATGTGAAGCGCTACGGTATTTTCCGCCATGGTACGCTCAGACAGCAAGTGCAATTTTGGCGCGCGTCGCAATAACGCGCCGGGTGTTGTTGTTAATGCCGTCCATCTTTACGCCTGGGAGTTTGTTGCTTGCCTCAAACCACTGCGGGCGCACATCTGGGAAAGCTCGGGAACGCAGGAACCGCACACGGTCCCGCAACCAAGCGTGCTCTTCAATTGTTCGAGCGTGGCGCCGCCTGCAATGACCTGATTGATGCTCGATGCCTTGACCTGCTTGCAATTGCATATCGTCCGATCGACCGGCAGGCGCGACTTTTGATTGGAAAAGGCCGAAAGCCGCGACCCTTGCCACAGGTCGTTGGCGCGCACGAGGTCGAGCACGGCATCGGCACTGCTGATGTCGCCGGCAAACACCATGGCCGCGAGCCTGGCGTCTTCCCACATGACGCGCTTGGCGATGCCGCGTTGCGAATCGCGATATTCAAGCGTGTCGCTGCCGGTCGGCATGTCCAGCGCGACGTATAGCTGCTCCAGCCATTCGTGCGGTGCCGCCGCATGCGCGGCGCGCAGGATCAGCACGTCTTCCTCCAGCGAGATCGCAGCGTAGCTGCATTCCTTCAGCAAGGGTTGGACCTGTGCCTGCAGCGCCAGGATATCGCCTCGGCGCGCCGCGAGCATGCGCCATGGCACGATGGCCTTTTCGATGCGCACGGCGGCATGCTTGAGTTCGGGTTGGAACGAGCGGGCGTCGACTGCATCGCCGCAGGCTTCGTTGATGCCGCTGTTGTTGAGGAACTGGGCATTCCAGTGCATCGCCGCAAACACTGTGCCAGATTGCACTTCGTCCGACAATTGCAACGGCAATACCAGCTGCGCGCGTTTGCTGGCGATCGTGACAAAATCGCCGGCCCGCAGGCTGCGCCGTTCGGCGTCGGTCGGGTTCATCGTCAGGGCAGGTTCGGGCGCGTGGGCAAAGGCCGATGCAGCGCGGCCGCTGCGGCTCATGCCATGCCATTGGTCGCGCAAGCGGCCGGTCAGAAGATGGAAGGGAAAACGCGCGCTGGTCGGCTCCGCCACCGGCAGGTAGTGCGGCGCAGTGAAGCGGGCGAGACCGTTGGCGGTGGCGAACCGGCCATCGGTATAGCGTCGCGCCTGGCCCTGACGCTGATCCGCGGCATACGGCCATTGCTGTGGCCCTTTTTCTTCCAGCAAGGCATAGCTGAGCCCGCCGATGTCGAGGTCACGTCCCTCTGTGAGCGTGCGGTGCTCGTTGAAGATTGCTTCTGGCGAGCCAAACGGAAACAGGTCTTTGCCGCTGGTGCAACCACTACCGCTCAGTGCCTGCATGCGGCGCGCCACCTCGTTGGCGATCCACCAGTCCGCCCTGGCATCGCCGGGCGGTGGCACGGCCTGGCGCACGCGCGAAATACGACGCTCGGAATTGGTCACGGTACCGGATTTTTCACCCCACGAACTGGCTGGCAGCACGACGTCTGCATAGGGCACCGTGTCAGTCTGCATGAAGGCTTCCTGCACCACGACGAACTCAGCCGTATCGAGCGCCTCGCGTATCTTTCCTGCATCCGGCATCGAATGTGCCGGGTTGGTGCAGACGATCCAGATTGCCTTGATGCGGCCGTCCCGCAGGGCGTCGAACATGTCGACAGCCGGCAAGCCCGGCACGGCCGATACCGCATCGATGCCCCACAGCGATGCGACTTCGGCGCGATGCGCCGGGTTGCCGATATCGCGATGTGCCGCCAGCATGGTTGCCATGCCGCCGACTTCGCGCCCGCCCATGGCATTGGGCTGTCCGGTGAGCGAAAACGGACCGGCGCCGGGCTTGCCTAATTGACGGGTTGCCAGATGCAAATTGATGAGGGCCAGGTTCTTGTCCGTGCCGTGGCTGGATTGATTCAGGCCCATGCAATACAGCGATAACGCGGCTGGGGAGGAGCCGAACCACTCGGCGGCCTGAATCAGGTCGCCTTCGCGTATGCCGCACAATTCGGCGGCGAAACGCGGCGTATAGTCGCGCACCAGGGCCTTCAACTCGGCGAAACCTTCGGTATGGCGTTCGATATAGCTGCGATCGATCCAGCCTTCCCAGATCAGGTGATGCAGCATGCCGTTGAACAGCGCCACGTCGGTACCGGGCTGGATGGCCAGATGCAGGTCGGCCATGGCCGCCGTGTCGGTGCGGCGCGGGTCGACCACCACCCAGCGGATCGATGGATCGGCCGCTTTCGCCGCCTCGAGCCGGCGGAACAGTACCGGGTGGGCGTAGGCCATGTTGCTGCCGGCGAACAGGACGGTCTTCGCCAGTTCCAGGTCGTCGTAGCAGGTCGGCGGGCCATCGGCGCCGAAGGCCAGCTTGTAGCCCATCACGGCACTCGACATGCACAGGCGCGAATTGGTGTCGATGTTGTTGGTGCCGATCAAACCCTTGGCCAGCTTGTTGAAGACGTAGTAGTCTTCGGTCAACAATTGGCCCGATACGTAAAAGGCGACGGAATCCGGCCCATGTTCGCGCACGATGTCGCTGAAACGGTGTGCGACGGTCTCCAGCGCCGCATCCCAATCGACGCGGCGGCGCGGCATGTCGCGCCGCAAGCGCATTTCGGGAAACATGGCGCGGCCGGTGTCGCTTTGCACCGTCAATGGCAGCGACAAGCCTTTGCTGCACAACCGGCCGAAATTGGCCGGATGATCAGGATCGCCTTCGATACCGATGATGCGGTCGCCGCGCGACTTGATCAGGACGCCGCATCCGACGCCGCAGTAGCAACAGGTCGACTTGGTGACGCGTTCCATCATCCGAGATCCAGGAACACGTCGCCTTCTTCGACCTTGACCGGGAACCGTCGCGCACAGCCGACGTCGGGCGCACGGGCTTCGCCGCTTGGCAGGTCGATGTTCCAGGCGTGCAGTGGACAGGTCACCGATTCGCCGTGGACAATCCCCTGCGAAAGCGGCCCACCCTTGTGCGGACAACGATCGAGCAGGGCGAATACCTTGTCGTCGCCGGTACGGAAGACGGCAATGTTGCCGCCAGCATCAGCGGCACGTTCGACCAGGCGGCTACCGAGCCGGGGAATGTCGTCGACCTTGCACAATTGCACCCATTGGTTTTTGACTTTCATATCCACAGCATTCTCCTAAGCCAAAACCTTGATCGGGATGTATTCCTGCTTTTGCGCACCCTTGATGCGCGCAGCCCACGGATCGGGCAGGCCGTCGAGCGCGAACAGCAGGCGTTCGTACAATGCCTTGCGATTGGCCGCGTCTTCGACAACGTGTTTCTTGACATGCTCAAGGCCCACGCGATCGATGTAGTGCACGGTGCGATCAAGGTAATACGCTTCTTCGCGATACAGCTGCAGGAATGCACCGGTAAATTCTTTCACCTCGTCGGAAGTCTTTACCTTGACCAGGAATTGCGCGACCTCGGTCTTGATGCCGCCGTTGCCGCCGACATAAAGTTCCCAGCCGCTGTCGACCGCGATCACGCCCACATCCTTGATCCCGGCCTCGGCGCAATTACGCGGGCAACCCGACACGGCCAGCTTGACCTTGTGCGGCGACCACATGTTGGCCAGCATGGTTTCCAGCTCGATTCCCATCTGCGTGCTGTTTTGCGTGCCGAAGCGGCAAAACTCCTGGCCGACGCAAGTTTTTACCGTGCGGATCGATTTGCCGTAGGCGTGGCCGGAATTCATGCCAAGGTCGGCCCATACGTTGATCAGGTCTTCTTTCTTGACGCCCAGCAGATCGATACGCTGGCCACCGGTCACCTTGACCATGGGAATGGCATACTTGTCGGCCACGTCGGCAATGCGGCGCAACTCCGACGCATTGGTGACGCCGCCTTTCATTTGCGGGATGACCGAGAAGGTGCCGTCCTTCTGGATGTTCGCGTGGGCACGCTCATTGATGAAGCGGCTTTGCGGATCGTCCAGCGCCTCATGCGGCCAGGTCGAGAGCAGGTAATAGTTGACCGCAGGACGACAGGTCGCGCAGCCGTTGGGTGTGCGCCATTCGAGGAATTCGTAGACTTCCTTGTGCGTCAGCAAATGGTGTTCACGAATCGCCTTGCGCGTCTCGCCGTGGTTGCGGTCGGTGCAGCCGCAGATGGCCTTGGTCTTCGGCGTTTCCTGGAAACTGCTGCCTACCGTGCTTAACAGGATCTGTTCCACCAGGCCGGTACACGAGCCGCAGGAACTGGCCGCCTTGGTATGCTTCTTTACGTCGTCGACCGTGAACAGGCCCTTGTCCTTGATCGACTTGATGATGGTGCCCTTGCAGACGCCGTTGCAGCCGCACACTTCGTCGCTGTCTTTCATCGTCATGGCACGGCTTTGCCCTTGCACGCCGACGTCGCCCACGCTCGATTCGCCGAACATGATGGTGTCGCGCAATTCGCCGAGCTTGCGGCCTTCCTTGAGCAACTTGAAATACCAGGCGCCGTCGGTGGTGTCGCCATACAGGCAGGCGCCGACCAGCTTGTCGTCCTTGATCACCAGTTTCTTGTAGACGCCGCCGGCCGGATCGGACAAGACGATTTCTTCACTCTTGTCGCCACCCATGAAGTCGCCCGCCGAAAAGAGGTCGATGCCGGTGACCTTGAGCTTGGTCGACATGACCGAGCCCTGGTAGCGGCCTATGCCCATTTGCGCCAGGTGATTGGCACATACCTTGGCTTGTTCAAACAGCGGCGCAACCAGGCCGTAGGCGATGCCGCGGTGGCTGACGCATTCGCCAACGGCGTAGATGCGCGGATCGTAGGTTTGCAACGCATCCGTGACGACGATGCCGCGATTGCAATGGATGCCGGCTGCCTCGGCCAACGCAGTATTGGGCCTGATGCCCACTGCCATGACCACCAGGTCGGCCGGGACGGTATGGCCGCTCTTGAAGCGCACGCCAGTGACTTCACCGGCGTCATTGCCGAGTATCTCCGAGGTCGATTCGCCCAGCAGGAAGTTCAAGCCGCGCTGTTCCAGCGAATGCTGCAGCAGCTTGCCGGCCGTGGTGTCAAGCTGGCGTTCCAGCAGCCACTCGGCGATATGCACCACACTGACATCCATGCCGCGTACCTTCAGGCCATTGGCCGCTTCCAGGCCGAGCAGGCCGCCGCCGATCACCACGGCATGGCGCTTGACCTGTGCCGTTGCGATCATGGTTTCGGTATCGCGAATATCGCGGTAGCTGATGACGCCTTTCAGATCCTTGCCCGGCACCGGGAGGATGAAGGGTGTTGAGCCGGTGGCCAGCAGCAGGCGGTCGTAGGGTGTCTCGTTGCCCTGATCGTCGACAACGACACGACGCACGCGGTCGATTTTGCTCACGCCGCATCCAAGACGCAGGTCGATGTCATTGTCTTCATACCAGGCGACCGGATTGAGCACGATGTCCTTGAACGCCTGCTCGCCGGCCAGCACCGGGGATAGCAGGATGCGATTGTAATTCGGATGCGGTTCGTTACCGAACACGGTGATGTCGTACAGGTCGGGTGCGATGGTGAGCAACTCTTCGATCGTTCTTACGCCCGCCATGCCGTTGCCGACAACCACTAGTCTGGGTTTGGTGTGCATGATCATCTCCGGTTCAAACACGCGCCATGGCGGCGGACCAGCTGCTGCGCCAGCGTGCCTTGACTCCGCTCAGGCTGACCCATCCCAAGGCTGCAAGGGAGGCGAACAGCCAGAGGCCGATGGAATAGCCGCCCGTGGCCTGCTTGATGGCACCGAGGCTGGCGGCAAGGGCAAAACCGCCCACGCCGCCGGCCATGCCGATCAAGCCGGTCATGATGCCGATTTCCTTGGAAAAGCGTTGCGGCACGAGTTGGAATACCGCGCCGTTTCCTGCGCCGAGGCAAAGCATTGCGAGGATGAACAGCGTCAGCGCAACCCATGGGCCGCCGAAGCGAAAGCCTGCGATGGCGATCAGCACTGTGGTTGCTGCATACACGGTCAGCAGCGATTTGGTCCCGCCGATGCGGTCGGCCAGCACGCCGCCGAGCGGACGCATGGCCGATCCGGCGAAAACGCATGCGGCCGTGGCCCAGCCGGCGGTTTTCGGATCGAAACCGAATTCATCGTGGAAATAGCCGGGCAGGGCGCTGGCGAAACCGGAGAATCCGCCGAAGGTCAACATATAGAAGAACATGAACCACCAGGCATCGCCACTGCCGAGCATGCGGGCATAGTCGGCCAGATGCTTTTGCTGGAAGTCACCCGGCGCATCTTTGGCTACCTTTGCGTAAATCAGCAGGACCACGATCATGGGAATGCAAACGATGCCGAACACGTTTTGCCAGCCGACTGCGACCGCAATCATCGGCGCGAACAAGGCTGCCAGCACGGTGCCCGAGTTGCCGGCGCCGGCAATGCCCATGGCCGTACCCTGGTGCTGCGGCGGATACCAGCGCGAAGCCAGGGGCAGTGCTACGGCAAACGAAGCGCCTGCGACGCCAAGGAATACGCCAAGCAACAGCACGTCGGCGAAACTGTGCACGCCGAGTTGCCACGCGGCGAACAAGGCGAAGATCACGACCACCTGCGCCAGCAGGCCGGCGCGTTTGGCGCCGATGCGGTCGGCCAGCAACCCCATGAATACGCGCAATATGGCGCCGGCGAGAATCGGCGTTGCCACCATCAAGCCGCGCGACTGGGTCGACAGCTCGAGCGACTTGGCGATCTGCACCTGCAATGGTCCCAACAGGTACCACACCATGAAGCTGAAATCGAAATACAGAAATGCGCACAGCAGGGTCGGGGTGTGGCCAGAGCGCCAGAAGCTTCGATCCATGTTGATTCTCCTTGCAATCGCAGTGCATGCATGAGGCACCGCGCGAAGCATAAAAAAACGGCGTCCGCCCGTACTTTCGATACGAGGGGACGCCGTTGTCCTTGTCGCGCCTTACCGCCATTGGCAGCGCATTTGCAAATTTTTAATTCTGTGCTGCTCACGCTTCGTTGCGTTTGGCTTTATCCTAAGCAAACGCTGTGCCATGGTAAAAAGCGGCCTTCCGGTGAATTTCAGGCGGGTAATTCCACGAAATGGCCGTTATAGTGCACTGCAGCAGTGCGTGTTATGCACGGTTGCACTAATGGCGCGCAAGCAAAGGGATGTGAAAATGCAAAGCCAATTGAACAAAAAACTGACACTCGATGCGCAACAAGAGCGCACCAACATTGCGCATCGCCGTTCGACATGGTAAATAGGAAACCGGCATACACCGAACTTCCGGCATATTTTCGGACCTTCGGAGCATTCCAGAAGCGGCACTTGCACTTCATTGAGTGATTGCGTTTCATCTACCCTGGCGGCAGCGGTGAATTTGGCCATTGCCGGGCCAAAGTTCAATGAACCAGGCGGTGAGAATGTCTACCACGCCCGTCGCGTTGGATCGGTCGAGAACTTGGCCTGATCATGCGTGTCATCGGTAAGCATCTAGAAGGCGACAGGTCATGAAATTGACCGATTTGGCTTGCGTTATTCGCAGATGGGCGCTGGTCTTGGTGAGCATGCTTGCCATGGAATCCGCATGGACGGCGGAGGCATGGGACGGCCCGATCGATGGGCCGCCAGGGCAGAAGGGCAAGAACGTCACGTTCATCTCGCAGGATTTTCGCAACGGCGGGATTACCGCTGCCTATCGTGGATTTTTCACAGCATCGAAGGAACTCGGCTGGTCAGTGCGCCTGATCGACGGCAAGGGGAGCGACCAGCTAATTCAAAGCGCTTTGGATGAAGCAATAAGACTGCACCAGGACGCCATCATTGCCGGAGGATTCGACATCCACCAGTTTGGCGAAGCCGTTGCCGCCGCGCAGCGAGCCAGGATCGTTCTCGCCGGATGGCATGCTGCGGCGGAACCTGGGTCCAGCAAGGAACTGTTCGTCAATATTTCGACCTTGCCGGCAGATGTCGCCAGGATCGCCGCCGACTACCTGGTCGCGAGCAGCAAAGGCGCCATCGGCGTCGTCATATTCAACGACAGCCGCTTTGCCGTAGCCAATGCAAAAACCAATCGCATGAGGGAAATCATTGAACAATGCGCGCGCTGCAAGGTACTGGCCATTGAAGACATGCCGATTTCCGCGGCAAATGCTGAAATTCCATTCGCTGTATCGCGTCTCAACAACGCGTATGGCAAATCCTGGACGCATTCCCTGGCGATCAATGACGTCTATTTCGACTCCATGAATGTGCCGCTGGCCCGGATCAACCGGCCGGATATTCGCAATGTTTCGGCCGGCGATGGCTCGAATATTGCCATTGGGCGCATCAAATCTGGACGTTCGCAACAATTGGCCACGGTTGCAGAACCTGCCGAATTGCAAGGGTGGCAGTTGGCCGATGAGTTGAATCGCGCGTTTGCCGGCGTGCCGCAAAGCGGCTATGTGGCGTCACCGGTGTTGATCACGACGCAATTTCTCAACCAGACTGAATCGTTTGATTCGGAAGCGAAGAACCCTTTTCGACACGTTTACAAGGGAATCTGGCAAAAGTGATCTATCCTGGATGCAGGCCGATACAGCGGCAAAGCCGAATGACTATTTCGGCCAGCGTAAGCTCCCGTCCTCACCGATCAATTGCTCATCGAGAACTGCGCCGTTGAGCGTGATCTTGGCAAAACCGTTCAGGACGCGTTCGGGATAATTCGGATCATCCGCCAATTGCTTTTCATACCACTGCACGGACGGATCGTTGTCCAACTCCGTCGCTCTGCCGTAGGGAACGGCTCCGTGGCCGATGCAGCGTCCGTGGAACCCGGCGTTGGTCTGGTAGCAGATGGCATTGTGCAAATGCCCCCAATACCAATAATCGGGAATCCGTCCCAAGGCCTGTGTTACCTGCGTGTAGAGGTCGGTCCTGGTGTCGGCCAGCTCGTCGTATCCTTCATGGTGACTCAGGATGATTACCTTCTTGTCTTTCGGCAGCCCGGCCAGCCAGCTCAATTGTGTGCGATCGAGCGCCCCCTTCATGTATAAATCGTAGATGTCCGAGTTGTAGGCGCTATCCAGACCGATTATCAGCCAGTGGTCGTTTTGCAGTGCAAAGTAGCTGGTGCCCTTCTGCAATGGAAAGTGGCGTGCCAGCTCGGCAAAATAGCCGAGGCCTCCGTCGTACATTTCATGATTGGAGTTCAGTGTGAAGCTGCCGAGAGTTCCTTGCGGCCAGCCCTGCATGTTGTTGTCTTCCTCTACGCCCGTGCCGGCGTAATATACGTCGCCCAAATGAATCGTGAAGTGCGGATTGATCTTGCACATCTGGACTGCCACCTTGGTCGCCGGCAACGCTGGCGTATCCGTTCCGGTTCCCCAATCACCGGCGATGGCCAGCACGACGTCATTGGGCATCGTCACCAGCGCCGGCGTGGTGGCGAAGGGAGCATGATCGTTCATGTATTCCAGCCATTTCACCAGCGCTTCGCTCCAGCGCGGATCGAGCAGTTCCCATTGGCGGCAGCCAAGCAGGCTGCCGTCCTTCAACACCACGGTGGGAAATTCCTCCGGCGTCTTGGGCAGCTCCTGAGTATGATCCAGCAGGCCCAATAGCGACAGCCCGTGGGCGAATTCCCACGGAACATCGCCCTTTACTGCATCAGGCCCGGCCAGAACGGCCTGGCGTGCCTGCTGGTGCGCCTTGGTCAGCACATCGACGATTTTGGCACGCTCACCTGAACCGAAATTCTTCTCGATGCCGTCAAGTGCAAGATTGGCGCGCTGTTTCTGGCTTAGCAACGGGCGTACCAAGTCTTTTACAGCATCCTCAAATTTGGAAAATATCATCGCAGTCTTTCGAGAGTGAACCGGCGCAAGTTCATTGCCACGGCAAGAAGGTGTTTCTTAAAGCGTCTTCATATACTCGATCAATAACCATTTGTCTTCGTCGCTCAAGTCAGTTCCATATAGATGGCCGCCATTGCCGTTGCCGAGCAAATTCGTGTCGTATTTGAATAAACCCGAAGTCGTTGCATCCGGGCCACTGGAAACGAAGCCGACGTTCCTCGGGTCGTAGACATTCGAGCCGCGGTAAAAAACCTTGATGCGTTTGTCCGGCGCCTGCAGCAGTTCCCACAGCGATGGCACCGAGCCGTTATGCAAATACGGTGCCCGCATCCAGATGCCGTCTGCCGGCGTGTTCGAGTAACTTTGTGTCTTGCGATACGCGCCGAATACGAATGGCGGCGTGTTGAATTCGTGGAATTTGTCCACCAGGCCGGTGGTGAATGAATTCACGCGATAGTCGTCGGTGCCGAGTTGCTCCAGATTGACCGTCACCTGGCCGGTATCCGGGCGGCCGAATTCATGACAGGACGCGCAATTTTTATCCCACAATGCATTGCCACGGGTTGCTTTGTCGCGGTCGATCGGGAAAGGATAGACCGGCGGCTTGTGCGTCAACAGCCAGTCGGTCACGCGCGTGAAGTTGGCCGGGATGACCGACTGCGGGGTCGCGCCGACCGCCATTGCAGCGGCATAGTTGCGTTCCTTGATATTGTTGTTGTTGCCGTCCCAATGCAGGTACATCGATTCGCGCGGCTTTTGATTCCATATCTGCGGCAGGTCGACCGTGCCGATGGTTGAATCGTCGGGGAAGCCGAACACCACCATCTTGGTCGGGTTGAATGTGTCGGTACGACCAGGACCTTGTTCGGGGCGCAGCTTTTGCCAGGAATATTGGCTTTTTTGTTTCAGGAAGCCGGCCTTGGCCAGGGGGATGATCGCATAGCGGTAATACTGCTCCTCGACAAAGCCTAGCTTGAATTGCTTGTTGATCTCGGCGAGCACGTTTTCGGTGGTGAAGTTGGGATCGCTCGCGCAATCGTAGGCAAACCATTGGAAGCGCTCCAGGTTCAACTGATTGGCCGGCGCGGTCGGCACGATTTGCTGCGCGCTGCCGGCATCGGAACGGTAGGAACCGGTGTGGCACAAGGCGCAGTTCGGCTCCACCGATGGATAGCCTATCTGCCTCCGCGCAAGGCCGACAGGCAAATCGTGGCCGGGTTCATAGAGAAAACCAAAGCCGCTCCAGTCGCCCGGCTTGGGCATTTTCGCCGCGCAGATTTTGGGCATGACGGCGAATACGTAATACGGAATGCGCGCTTCAATACCGAGCCCGATCGGTGCGTACTTGAAATGTTCTTCGTCGGACGAAAACCCCGGTTGCGGGACTTCGCGCAGCATGTTTTTCCAGGTCTCGTAACCGAGGAAAACCAGCAGCAGGGCCACGATGGCAAAGCCGATGCGAAACCCCGCATGGCTGAAGCACGCAGCTACGCAGCGTCGCAATCCTGCCCAACCGGAGCGGATCAGGGCAAGCGGGCGATTTTCCGCCGGCGCACCCAGCCACAACAACCCGCCGAGAACGACGAACATGACACAATCTGAAATCAACATCGGCCGGAAAGCATCCTTATACTCGGTGCTCTTGAGCAGGAATATCCAGAAAACCACTGCGATCAGGCGCGACAGCACGCATAGCCATGAATGAATCGGGAAACGCAAGGCGCTGACGCCGGACGGCGCATAAAACAGGCTGACACCAACCAGCAACATGCCGGCATTGCCCAGCCAGGGATTTTGTGCCTCAAACGGCAGCCCCAGTGCGGACGTGAGAAAGTCAGGCGCGAACAGCGCGGGCAGGGCAAAGGTCATGTTGATGACGATGCCGACCCAGATCATCCTTTGATACCAGACGATAAATTTGTTCATGGCGAATCGATCCCGGTTGTTGTGGTTGTTGTGATGGTTGCTTAGCCCGGCCGCATCCAGAAGCAGCGCGGATGCGGCCCATTCCCAGAGGTTCCTATTGCGTCGCGGTTTTCTCCAGATGCGCCAGCATGAATGGATAGATGTCGGCCACCGCATTTTTCCCGAAGATGCAATCGATATGACCGTACCCTGCAACCACGTGGCGGCTATAGCGCTCGGGGCCGAATTCCCCGCATAAGCGATCGTAGGTGCGTTGCGTGCTGGCCGGCAGATAGCATTCGTTGTCGGCGCCGCTGATGAAGCAGATCGGCATCTGCAGCCGCTCCATGTGCGGCATATAGATGTCTTCGCCGGTGAAACTGAGCAGCTTGCCCTCGCGGCACATCAGCGCCAGATGTTCGAAGGTGCGGATGTTCGATATGCCGAACAGCTCATGCATGTTGTCATGTATCGACTCGTTCAACGTATCGTGCCGGTAGAGCGAGGCATACATGAATGTGATGCGGTGGCACACCGGGTTGTTGCACCTGCCCTGTGCCTCGACCAGCGCATAGCCGTCGAGCGCCTTGTTGTACAATTTGTTCACCCAATCGGTGTCCGCATCGGTGTAGGCGGTCAGCGATTCGACGCCGAGTTTTTCCAGCACGGACGGCAGATGCAGCCCGGTCTTGAGCTTGGTCGCCTCCGGCACCACCAGGTCAGCCGCAATCTGTGAGCACACGACCGAACGCACACCCTGCAGACCTGCCAGCAGCGACATGAAGAATGTCGTCGCGCCGTAGCAGTGCACCACGCATTGCACATCTTTCGCACCCGTCTGCGCCTGGATTTGTCGGATCGCTGCCGGATAGTCGTAACGCGCAACCTGGTCGCCGTCGCATTCCTGCTTGCTGGCCGGCAGCAGGATGCTGACGCGGAAGTCGAGCAGCCACACGTCGTAGCCGTTGGCGTACAGGTATTCCAGCAGATTGGTGTCAATGGTGTCGGTTGAGAAAATGTTCGAGCCGACGCCCGCGCCGTGCACCAGCATCACCGGCCCTTTGGTCCCGCCTTGATAGCGGGTCAGGCGTAGCTCGACGGCGTCGTCGGTCTTGAAATACGTTACCTCGGGCGCGCCGACCCGCAGCGGACGTTTTTGCCGTGGCGGCGCGGATGGATTGAAATAGTGGTCGCCGGCCAGCACGCCGCCGTAGCTTTCCCACAGCACACCCGCGAAATATTTGCCGAAACGCGCCAGTGCGGCGAGCTGCTCGGTTTCGCTCTTCGCATTGGTCACTTTCATCGTGGTCATTTGCTTGGCGAAGTCGAGCGGCTGGATGTGCAGCACGCCGGAACCCACGACTTCGCCACTGCCCGCCGTGCCGCGATAGACCGTCACGTAAAGTGTGCTGGTGTCGTGCCAGACATCGAGTACGCTGTGATCGCTCGGTACCGATTTGAAGGCACTGAAAAAATAGTCTGTGCCATCCTCGGCAATCAGGCGCATGTTGTAATTCATGTGGCGCACGCCGACTTGATCGGGATAGACCTCGAACAGGTTGAATACGCCATGCGTAACCGTCAGCGGTTTTGTCGACAACGCCGGTGCATCCAGCGTGCCGACGATGGTCGCCGGGTGGGCCGGGTCGGCGATCAATTTTTCCATATCGGTGGAATTGACCGTGACCGTGAAACCCATCGGCGAATTGTCCGTGCGGCCGCGTTGATATGCCTGTTCGTAACGCGGCAGGTCGGTGTCTTGCGCCTGCGTGAAGGCGGTCGAGAAAAAGCCGGTCATGGTTTCGGTAAACTCGACGCCGATCTTGTCGTCGGCGACTGCAGCCCTTGGCGCCGAAGGCAGGGTGTAGTCGATCGTCCAGCCTCTATCTTCGGCAAGCAGTCGCATCGCGCGTTCGCTCAGCGCTGATATCGTCAATAGCGGATTGACCGCCAGCGAGGTGGGAATGATCGAGCCATCGGTGACGTACAACCCTTCATGCACCGCTGTGCCGCTTTGGCCGCCAAACACCTGGCCCTTGTGGCTGACTACCCCTTGCTGGGCATCTTCGCCCATCACGCAACCGCCCAGCGGATGCACGGAAATCACGCTATGCTTGAAAGCGTCGGTCCAGATCGGATTGCGTACGTAGGTGCCACCCAGGGCCTTGGTTGCCTCGGCCAGGCGCGCGTTGCCGATTTCAAAATCCGCTTCCCTGCCGACACCGGGCCAGTCGAGACGCAATTGATCGCTGTCGTCCAGAACCATGCGCCCGTCGCCCTTGTCGTGGCTCATGATGAGATAGGTCTGGGTGTTATGGATGGCGCCATGATAGGGGCCGCGCAGCATGCTATCGAGTTCGCGCGCCTTTTTCTTGGCTTCGTGGATGAAACCATGGCCGCCATCCTTGCCGATCAGGGCTGCCGCCGCAGACAGCGCCGGCACGATCGCCTTGCCGATCGCGCCGGGTATCGAGCCTTCTTCGATCACCATGCGGCCGGCCAGTTCAGGCTGGTCGCGCATGTCGATGATCGACGTAATGCATGGCCCCACAGGGCCGGTAGGCGCGGCATGGCCGGGCTTGACATCGCCGTAGCCGATGCCGTTGATTTCATCGTCGCAATTGAAGCCGAAGCCCAGGATGTCGCCATTGCCGCTGAAGTTCTGCCCCAACCGATCGGATAAGGCCAGACCCTTTTGGCGCGAGCGCAGCAAGATTTCCGTGCTGCCCAAGGTGCCGGCCGAAACGATCACGATATCTGCCTTGACGAACTCTGTCGGCGCATCGAACTTCTCACGCCCCGTGCCGACGTATTGATAGTGCACGAGCCAGCCATCTGCGGCTTTCTCGATATGGCTCACCGCTGCCTGGCAATACAGTTCCGCGCCATGATTCCACGCGTCCGGCAGGTAATTCATCAGGGTGGTGTTCTTGGCCCTGTTGTTGCAGCCGGACACGCAGTCGCCGCAATTATTGCAAGGCAATTGCTCGACGCCGACGTGATTCTTGTTGTCCGGCAGTGCCTTGAAGGTGACGTTAATCGGCGGCAAATAGAAATTCTCGCTCTGCTTCATGAAGGCAGCGGACTTGCGGTTGGCTTCCAGCTTGGGCAGGACGTCGCCATTGGCAGGGTAGGGGTTCGAACCCAACATGGTGCGCGCCAGGTTGTAGCCTTCCTCCAATAGGGTATCGCGATGTTCGCGCACGGAAGCCGGCCAGCGCGGATCGTCGAACACCGAGGGCTTGGCAGTCAATGCCACGTTGGCATTGATCAGCGACGTGCCGCCCAGCCCGCAACCGACCAATACATTTTGCTGGGCATTGACATGCAGGTCGAACAGGCCGGTGCGTGAGCCGATATGCCCGCTCGGGTCGTGCACCTGGAATTCCTCGACCGCCTTGTCCATCGTGTTGGGATATTCTCCCGGCACGATTTCCCGCCCGCGCTCCAGCAGGCAGACCCTGCGGCCGGCGCGTGCCATGCGTGAAGCGGCGATGCCGCCGCCGTAACCGGAGCCGATGACTATCACGTCATAGCGATCCTTGATTTCATCGATCGGCGAGGAAATTTTCGTCAACTTGGCCTCCGCATAGGAAATGTCAAAAACAGGTTTGATACCGCGTCGGCGCGCCAAACCTCGAGAGGTCGCCTTTGGCAATCAACATGCACGTAACCCGTAATTTATTAAAAAAACATGAATTAAAATAACTGTCACAATTGACAGGTACGCTTAACAGCCCGCAACTTGTATGCTCTCAAGCAGGATCGCCCGGTTTTATTGCCGGAACATTCGTCCATCGCGCGACACCATGCTTGCGACACCTGTCAGGCTCCTGTAACTTCCCTATCAGTCGGTTAAATTATGGGGAAATGCAACATGGCGAATAACCAAATCAACTTCGATGATGGTGCTGCCTACGAGCAATACATGGGCCTCTGGAGTCAGCTTGCCGGCGAGGTGTTCCTCGACTGGCTGGCACCCCAAGCTGGATTGCGCTGGCTGGATATAGGTTGCGGCAACGGGGCTTTTACCGAACTCATCGTCGAGAGGCTTTCTCCGGCCTTGGTTTGTGGCATCGATCCATCCGAGGCCCAGCTCGCCTATGCCCGCGCACGAGGCGCATCGCAAGTTGCCCGCTATCAGCAAGGCGATGCCATGGCCCTGCCTTTTCCCGACAGCGCTTTCGACGTGGCCGTCATGCCATTGGTGATTTTCTTCGTGCCCGATCCGGCCAAAGGCGTCGCCGAAATGGCGCGCGTGGTGAGTCCGGGTGGCACAGTCACCGCGTACGCGTGGGATTTCACGGGCGGCGGGTTTCCCTATGAAGTGCTGCAGGCGGAAATACGTGAATTGGGTTTTGCGGTTCCCGCGCCGCCCAGCCCGGAAGCATCGCGCCTCGATGTCATGCGGGACTTGTGGAACGGCGCCGGGTTAGATGCCATCGAGACACGCGAGATCATCGTATGGCGCACATTTGCCGGTTTTGAAGAATACTGGTCCATCGTCCTTGGCGGGCCCAGCGTGCGCTCATCACTCGCAGCAATGGCCGCCGACGATGTTGCGCGGCTCAAAGCCCGTGTGCGCGAGCGCCTGCTGCCAGATGCCGACGGTAGTATCCGGCTTAGCGCACGGGCGAATGCCGTGAAAGGGCGCAGGCCGGGGTAATTGAGGTCATATTGCGTGAACGAATTTGATCCGGCCAGCGTTCATTTCCGGGTGCGCAGGAAGGCGGCAGATAGGAGCGAATCTTCATGCGATTCGACAACGAAATCCATTTCAAGGACAGATTGCAAGCCGGGGAAATGCTGGCCAAGCCATTGGCTCAATTTGCCGGCCGACAAGACGCCGTCGTGCTGGCCTTGCCGCGCGGCGGCGTGCCGGTCGGCCATGCGGTCGCCGAAGCCTTGCATATCCCGCTTGATGTCTTGATCGTGCGCAAGCTCGGCATGCCAGGGCAGGAAGAATACGCAATCGGCGCGGTTGCCGGCGACAGAAAATATTTCCTGCAGTCCGAAGCCATCGATGCTTTTGGCATCGCGCCGGAAATCGTCGAAGAGATCGTGGAAGAGATCGTCAAGCGCGAGTTGCGCGAAATCGCGCGGCGCGAGCAACGCTATCGCGCAGGGCGGCCCAAGCCGCAACTGCGCGGACGCACCGTGATTCTGGTCGATGATGGCATCGCGACTGGATCAACCATGCAGATAGCCGCGCAAGTCGTGCGCCAGGAATTGCCGGCGCAATTGATCGTCGCCATCCCCGTTGCAGCGCCCGATGCGTGCGAAAAGCTCGCTGCCCAAGTCGACCGGGTGATCTGCCTGAGCATGCCGGCGCACTTTCGCGCCGTAGGTCAATATTTCGATGACTTCCGGCAAACCACGGATGATGAAGTCATCCAATTACTGGCGCAGGCGCGCCGGCGAATGGAGCATGCCGGCTCGATTTTGCGGTGATGATGTGCCGTCCGCACCTCACGCCGTAACCGTGTCGCCAAACACTTCCAGCGCCCTGCCATCCAGCGTGCCCAGCAATTCGACCGGGTCGACCGCCTCCGCCAGAGCCAGCCCGCCGCTGCGCCGATAATCGGGCGCGAGCAAGAGCAGGGCCGCGTCAATCACGATCGGTGCCGTCACCGCATAGATATCCTGGCCGCGCACCCCCGCCGTCTTCGTCGTGCCGTGCTGCTTGACCCGGACAACCAGCTCGAAGCGCTGGGCCGAGCGTCCACTGTCGTCGACTGCATCGGGCGGCGGGGTCGCAGCATCGCGTATGTCGTCCAGCGCCGTGCGGTTGAGCAGCGAGCGTATCGTGCCGGATTTCAGGTGCCGGGCCATGGTGACGATTTCGCTGAACGGCAGCTCGACCATGGGTTGCGTGCCCAGGGGAGGGGAGAAGGTCCAATCGATTGGATCGCTTGACGGCAGCAGCGGTGCAATGCTGCCGTTCCTGACAACCATACGCGGCACCTGGTTGCGCGCGCCGGTTTTGCGTGTGCCGGCTGTGGGCCACCAGTGATCGAGCGCGATTGCCACCGTGATGTCGTCGATGGCGCCGTCCGACGCCAGGCTGCTTGCCAACAGGTCGGCCAGGCCGCCGTAAAAGCCGGCAGCGGGAATCACCACCCGCCCGGCCGCGCGCGCCGGCGCATCGAAATCTGCAAAGCTTGCCATTGCACTGGCCTGCTCGGCGGTCACGTCGATATAGTGGCAACCCGCGCGCAACGCAGCCAGCGTTACCGGCGCCGCGGTGTCGAGAAACGGACCCGCACAATTGATCACCACGGCGCAGCCGCTGAAAGCCTGCTCCAGGCTCTGCGCATCACCGAGCGAGGCAATGCGCCGCGTGACCGCCGCAGGAAACATCTGATCGAGCCGCGCCGCATCGCGCCCGACCGCCACAACCGACAGCCCGCGACGCAAGGCTTCATTGACAACAAATCGCCCGGTGTGACCGGTGGCGCCATACACGGCGATCGCTTGAGTTGCAGAATTCATGGAGGCTCCTTGGTTATGTTTCAAATGACACAAGCAAATGGTGCAAACGAACGATACAGACCTGTCTGTTCTTTAAATAGTACAGACAGTTCTGTATCATGTCAACCATGGCCAATAAAACACCTCCTCGTTCATCGCGGCCCGCGCCGCCGTATGCTTCACCCATCAGCCACTCCGGCGCGGCATCACCACGCCTGATTAAAGGCACCATAGGCGAAGCCCCGCCGGACGTGCGGGAACGCATTCTGAACACGGCTTCTGCATTGTTCTATGAGCGCGGCGTGCGCGCAGTCGGCGTCGATCTGGTCGTGCTGGAGGCGGCCGTGGCCAAGACCAGCCTGTATCGTTATTTTCCTACCAAGGACGATCTCATCGTGGCGTTCCTGGAACGCGAAGACCTTGAGTTCTGGGCGCAATGGGACAGCGTGGCCCGGCAACACCCCGGCGATCCCGCCGCCGAACTGGACGCGCACATGCAATGGATAGGCGAACGCCTGGCCCGCTCAAACTATCGCGGCTGCCCGCAGATCAACGTCGCGGCAGAGTTCGCCGAACTTGAACACCCGGCACGCCAGGTCTCGCACAAACACATGCAGGCCCTGCGCAGCCATCTCCTGGACATCGCCAAACGGCTGAAAGCGCGCAAGCCGGAGCAACTAGCCGCACAACTTGCCGTGTTGATAAACGGCGCCTTCGTCAGCGCAAGCTTGCTCAGGCCGGATGAGGCCACCGATGTGTTGCGCGCGGCGTTGAAGGCGTTGTTGGTTGGGGCACGGGGTGGTTATTGAAAGTGAAGGTGTTGTGAACGCGGGCTATGTCATAATTCGCATAATTTGTATTATGTCAAATTGCGTTTGAAATTAGAGGCAGTACGGGCATGGTTCAAAAGGCTGTAGTGCTCTAACGTAAATCCATGTCGGAAACGAACGCAAACGTATATCGAAAAAATGAAAAATGGAGTTTATGATTTAACGGCACGGGATTACGTGGAAAAAATTGCGCGATTCTTTTCCACTATACGATTA
>FSYV01000380.1_pt1 | contig 20930 bp, 16 predicted proteins | sample 1638641 | NCBI WGS metagenome assembly FSYV01 (sample SAMEA3914813, study PRJEB12502) | metagenome | biome: forest; material: soil | place: Canada | collected 2011-07-07 | depth 0.3 m
AGCTTGTCGTCCACCTTGACCTTGTCGCCGGGTTGCACCAGCATTCTCCAGACGCTGCCCGGCACCACGGCGGATAGGTAGCGGCAATCGGCAGGCAACTCGGCTGCGGAACTGGCATCGATAGAGAGCTCATCGCTGGTCCACTCGGACTGCCCATTCAGGCGCCATTGCTCACGCTCGGTGTCGAAGGCAGCCTGCTGGCGATGCTTGAATTCTTTGATCGATGCTTCGTTATTGGTCAGGAATTGATTGTATTGAACCAGCGAAAACGTGGTTTCTTCGATCTTCACATCGAAGCGCCCGAGCGGAAAGTCGCGCCGATGTGCTACCAACTCTTCCTCACTGACTTCATAAAAGCGAATCTGATCGAAATAGCGCAACAGCCACGGCTTGTCGTCGCGGAAGCTGTCGGTTTGCCGATAACGGTTCCACATCTGCACCGTACGTCCGACAAACTGATAGCCGCCGGGGCCTTCCATGCCGTAGATGCACAGGTAGGCGCCACCGATGCCCACCGCATTTTCCGGCGTCCAGGTGCGCGCCGGATTGTATTTTGTCGTGACCAATCTGTGGCGCGGATCAAGCGGTGTCGCAACCGGTGCGCCAAGGTAAACGTCACCCAGGCCAAGTACCATGTAACTGGCATTGAAGACGATGTCGTAGACGTCTTTGGTGGATGACAATCCATTGATGCGGCGGATGAATTCGATATTGCTCGGACACCATGGCGCATCCGGGCGTACCGTGGTCTGGTATTTCTCAATCGCCAGTTGCGTTTGGCTGTCGTTCCAGGCCAGTGGCAGATGCACAATGCGCGACGCCACCACCATGTCGTCGGCGCGCGCCATGTCGGCCTCATGGCTTTGCAGGAACGCCATCAACGATGCGAGCGGCATCAGGCGATGATCGAAATGCACCTGCAGCGACCGGATCCCCGGTGTGAGATCGATCACGCCCGGCAATCGCGCATGTTCTATGGTCTGCATCAACACATGCACATGAAAGCGCAGGTTCAGGTCCAGCATCATGTCGCCGAACTCGATGAGCAGATTGTTGTCGCCGGCGCGCCGGTAAGTCATCTTCATGACACCGCCGGGCGGCGGCACCGGCAGCGTCACTTGTCGCAGGATGGCCGATCCGCCTGCAGCGGCAAAGTCCTGCCCTGGCGCTCTCGCGATCGTCATCGCGTCATCAACGACATTGCGATGGTTGACAGCTTCTTCCAGTGCTTCACTCAGTTCGACAGCCGTATCTGCCGAAACGGGGACGAAGCGCACCGTATTGCCGGGCTTGAGCTGGCCTACTTTCCACAAATCGGCCGACACAATCACGACCGGGCAAACAAAGCCGCCCAGGCTCGGACCATCCGGCCCGAGTATGACGGGCATGTCGCCGGTAAAGTCGATGGCGCCGATGGCGTAGGCGTTGTCATGGATATTCGACGGATGCAGCCCGGCCTCGCCGCCATCGGTGCGCGCCCAGTGCGGCTTGGGGCCGATCAGCCGTACGCCGGTACGGCTCGAATTGAAGTGCACCTGCCAGTCGGTGGCAAAAAAGACGGCAATGTCCTCGTCGGTAAAAAAATCCGGTGCGCCATGCGGACCATATTGCACGGCCAGTTGCCAATGATTGCCATAGACCGGCGCTGCCCGCACTTTCGCGTCAAGTGTCACCGGCGATGAAGGCGCGTGCAACTTCAGCACGTCGCCGGCGCGCAGCGCGCGCCCGCCATGTCCGCCGAAATTCCCCAGGGTGAATGTGGAACGGCTGCCAAGGTATTGCGGCGTGTCGAATCCCCCTGCAACGGCAAGGTAGGTTCGCACGCCGCTGCCGTGCAGTTGCCCGCAGCGCACGGTTTCGCCACGCGTTATCCGATGCGTGGCCCAGTTTTCAAGAACCCGCTCGCCTTGCCCGTGCGCGCCCACTGCCCTGACGTCCATGTCCGCGCCGGCGATCGCGATGGTGCAAGTGCAATTGAAACGCAGGCTGGCACCCTGCAAGGTCATTTCCAGCGTCGCGGCATCGTTGCCGTTGCCCAGCAGGCGATTGGCGATGCGATGGGCATAGGCATCCATCGGGCCGGAAGGCGGAATGCCGACTGCCCAAAGACCGAGCCGGCCAGGGTAATCCTGGATAGTCGTCTGGATGCCGCCGTCGAGGATGTCGATGGTCTGCGCGACGTAGCGCATCTGCGCCAGCATCTGCGTGGTCTGCCGGCCCGCTGCAAAAGCGCTCTCGTCCAGAATTTGCGCAAGGTAGGCCAGGTTGGTTTCTATGCCGTCGATGCGCGTGCGGCCGAGCGCCTGCTTGAGCGCAGCGATCGAGGCTTCGCGGCTATCGGTCTTGACGATCAACTTTGCCAGCAAAGGATCGTAGTAGGGACTGACCGTGACACCACGTTCGATCCAGGTGTCAACGCGCAAGCTGGGGTCAAATTCCACGGCAGTCAGGATGCCCGACGATGGCTGGAAATTTTTTGCCGGGTCTTCCGCATAGACGCGCAATTGCATCGCGTGACCTTGCGGCTGCAACGCCTCTTGCGCCGGCAAAGTCAATTCTCCGGCAGCGGCAAGTACCATCCATTCGACCAGATCGACGCCGTAGGTTTCCTCGGTGACGCCATGCTCGACCTGCAGGCGCGTATTCACCTCAAGAAAATAGAACGCCGACGTCGCGGCATCGAGCACATATTCCACCGTCCCCGCCGAACAATAGCCGATGGATTTTGCCAGGCGCACAGCGGTCCTGGCCAGCGCGTCGCGCGTCTCTTCCGACAGATCCGGCGCCGGCGTTTCCTCGATGACCTTCTGGTTGCGCCGTTGCACCGAACAATCGCGCTCGCCCAAGGAGACGACATTGCCGCGTCCGTCGCCAAAGATCTGCACCTCGACGTGACGCGCCGATTCGACGTACTTTTCCAGGTAGATGCCGTCGTTCTTGAAATTGTTTTTCGACAGCAGCCGCACAGACGAAAAGGCGTCTTCCAATTCAGTAGCGTTCCAGCACAGGCGCATGCCGATACCGCCGCCTCCTGCCGTGCTCTTGAGCATGACTGGGTAGCCAATGCGCTGCGCCTGCGCCAATGCTTCTTCCAGATCAGCCAACAGGTCGCTTCCCGGCAATAACGGCACGTCGGCCAGCTGCGCCAGTTCGCGCGCCGTATGCTTGAGGCCGAATGCGCGCATCTGGTCGGGCGTCGGGCCGATGAAGGTGATGCCGGCATCCGCACATGCTTCCGCGAAGGCCGCATTTTCGCTCATGAATCCATAGCCGGGGTGGATGGCATCTGCCGCGCAGCTGCGCGCCGCGTTCAGGATGGCGGGAGCAGACAGATAGCTTTGCGCGGCCGGTGCCGGGCCGATGCAAACGGCGACATCAGCCAGGCGCACATGCATGGAGTCGATATCGGCGTCCGAATAGATGGCGACGGTTTCGATACCCATGGCACGCGCCGTACGGATGACGCGGCAGGCGATTTCGCCGCGGTTTGCGATGAGGATGCGTTTGAACATCAGCTTGTCGCCACCTCATCCCAGATCACGAAGCGCACCGGCGTCGGATTGTAGGCATTGCACGGATTGTTGAGCTGCGGGCAATTCGATATCAGGACCAGCACGTCCATATCGGCGCGCATTTCCACGTATTTGCCGGGAGCCGATACGCCGTCTTCAAACGTCAGGCCGCCATCCGGCGTGACCGGCACATTCATGAAGAAGTTGATGTTCGGCGCCAGGTCGCGCTTGGTCATGCCGATATCGGCGCGCGCCAGGGCCAGCAGAAAATTGTCGCGGCAACTGTGCATGAACTTCTTTTGATGCGCGTAGCGCACCGTGTTGCTTTCCGCCGCGCAGGCGCCGCCGAAGGTGTCATGCCGGCCGCAGGTGTCGGCCGTGATGGTCAGCATGGGGCGTCCATAGTTGGAGTACAGCACTGTGCCGGCAGTGAGATAGATGCCGCCCTGGTGCTGCACGGTGTCGGTGGCGCTGTAGCGTTCGGCGGTATCCTGCGCATTGTAGAAAAGGGTGTCGACGGCCTGGTTTCCTTCCAGGTCGATGATGCGAAAAACCTGGCCTTGCTTGACCTTATGCAGCCAGGGTTCACCTGCCGGCTGGACGTAATCATAGACAGCCTGGGCGATATCGAGTGGGCTTTCAACGACGCTATTCATGCATATCCTCAGCGATAGTAAAGTTCGGTATTGACGTAGCCGCGTTGATTTTCCGGACAGTGCAGGCGGCAGGCATCGTCCGGCCCGGCGGCGCCCGAAGTCCAGGCCACCAGCTCGACGCCTTTCGGCGAGTAGGTGGGTGACGGGTCGAGCGGATGCGGCGCCGCCGATAGTGCGATCAGCGTGTTCATCTCAAAGCGCAGATCCACGTAATTACCAGGTTTGGAGTTCCCTGCGACGAATTGCATGCGCCCGCCGTCGTTGACGACGACCTTGCTGAAGAAATTCACGTTCGGCACCAGATCGCGCATGCCCAGCCCCCATTTGCCCAACTCGATCAACAGACTGTCCTTGCCGTTACGGAACATGGCATTGCGGTATTCCTGGTAGCGATGCTCGCCGTACTTCGCGTGTATCGATGCTGCATCGGATACGCCACACAACGGATCATGCCAACCGACGGCATCGGCACTGATGGACGCCAAAATTCTGCCCATGTCGGAATACAGCACGTTGCCGACTGTAAGGTGCGCGGTATGCTGGGCCTTCACTGTATCGGGAATGTTAACGCGCTCGCCGCGCTCGTCGGCGTTGTAGAGCAGCATGGCGAGGTTGGCGCCGCCTTCGCGATCGACGATGCGCAAGGTCGTGCCGCGCTTGATGACGTAGGACCAGTGAGCGCCGCCCGGAAATACTTCGCTCCACAACAGCAAGGATGGATCGATGGCCGCGGCGGCGCTACCAATGAGTTGCGGCGCCGGTTCGATAATTGTGTTTTGCTCAGGACTCATGGCGCACCCCGCTTGCAGCAGAAGGGGCGCAGGCGATGCTGCCTGAACCAGGTGCTTGCAAGCCCGCACAGTGAGCCGCGTAGCACACATGCCACGACGGTGCGCGGGACAATTCAGAGAAATTCGCCGCCGTGTGCGGCATGATATGCAGTGACATGCACAGCCCCCAAAGTCGATAAAAGCGAGGGGCGAGCGATCACACATGCATCGTGATGGCCTCCCGGGCTTTTATCCCTCCGTGTAGCTGTGTAAAGAACAGTGCGCGAGCGCGCAACTGCGATCCACAAAGCCGGCTGCTCTCGGACCAGTCATCACCTTGAAAAAGCGATCGGAACCCTAGCAACCTTGCTCAAGAAGCGCCACCTGGTCGAAACCGGATCTCGTGCGCCCCTCGGTACTTCCATACTAGCAGGAACAATGCCAGCCAGATTTTTCAAGAACGATGAACTGAATCGCAATAACGCACCACAATGAAGCCTGTAGACGGCAATTGCGCACACTATCGGTGCGCACTGCGATTCCATCCCGTGTCTGCATTCGTTAATCCGCCGGCACGCCATTCTTCCAATGCTTCCAGTCCTTGACGATGGCGCTCACCACCGGCCAGCCGGCACGGTACAGGTTATCGACCGCAATACCAAAGGCGCCCTGTTCCTGATAGTTCAACAGATTGTCGACACTGGAACCACCCTCGGGCGGGCGATCGAAATCCGACCCCGAGCGCACCACGGCAACCCGGCTGGTATCGGCCAGGCCGGCCGCTGCCGCGCGCTTGATGACTTCAAAGGTGGCATTGTCTTCCTGCTGTGTCGTGCAATACACGCCCTTGCCGTCCGTCACCAGCTTGGTCCAGTCGCGCGCGCGTTGACCGATGCCGTTGCCGGAGAACCACGTGTCGCCGGCCAGCGTATCGCACTGGATGACGGACGGCGGCTGGTTCGCCGGCGCATAGCTGTACTTGGCGCGATAGGCTTGCGAAGCAGACGAATCCGTCAACGCAGCGCCACGCGAGAGCGCAAACGCCTTTTGCAGCAGCGCTTCGTTCAACTGGAACACCTCGGTACGGTATTCGAGTACCGGCTTCTCGTTTTCGCTCTTGGTGTTGATGCCGAGGAAACCCGATTTCCAGGTCGATGGAATCTCGCGCGCGTCGATTTCCCACTGCGTGCCGAAGTCGACCAGATAACGCGCCCAAGCCACCGAACCGAGCGTGCCTTGCGCCGGATCGATACCGGCGATCCCGGCCACCAGGAAATACGTCTTGCGCAAATCGAATTTGTGCGAATAGACCAGCGCAGCCATGGTGGCGGCAGCATTGGAGTGGCCCATGCCGGTGGTCACGAGGCAGACATCGTCCGGCGTGCAATGCACCTTCGGGTAATCCGGCGAGAGGCCGGGAACCGCGATATCTTGTGTAGGGCCGAGATGATCAAGCCAGGTCTTGCCCTCCGGGGCGAACATGGAAATGATCAGCACCTTGACGGGCCTCGGTGCGCCGGAGGCCGACTTTGCCGCATGTGCCGCACCGGACAGCATGAAGGTGAGGCCGAGGCCAAGGGAAGTGACTATTCGGATTGCAGATTTGTTCAATTGTTACTCCTTGGGACGATGGGTAAGGTCATGTTGGCAGGGGCAAAGCCGCAATACGTCAGCCCCGGCCGATTGCAGGCCAGCGCGCATGGCACCATTTTATATTGCTGCGTGGGATCGTGGATTTCGCGTGTTGCAATGATCTCATTTTCTGCGACACATCACAGTGCAAGTAGCGTGCCACAAAAACACGGATCTGGAATCGTCGCATTGAGGTGGTTTGGATTCAACATTGTGTTTATGCAAAAGAAACCTGCGAGCCCTCATCTATTGCAAGTTGCCTGACCTGTGTGAATTTCTGGAATCGTCAACTGAAGGCGATTACCTTTTATGTAATTGCCCCGCCTCGTGGCCGCCCTTAGTATCCAATCCAGGCGATGAACAACCTGTTCGCGCAATCAATTTCTGAGGATACGCCATGACGTCTTTTGACCTTTATACGATGGATTCCGCACCCGCGCGTTCGCAGGCGGTGCTTCGGCAACTGCAGGAAACATTCGGTTTCATTCCCAACATCGCTGCAAAGATGGCCGGTTCGCCGGTCTTGATCGGCAGTTTCATCGGTGTGTTCCAGCAGGTGCACAGCGGCAGCTTTACCGAGGCGCAGATCCAGACGCTGCTTCTCACCAACGCCGTCACCAACCGCTGCAGCTGGGCGGTGGCGTTCCATAGCTTCCTGGCATTGCAGCAGGGGCTGGCGCCGGAAGACGTGCAGGCGATACGCGCGGGGCATCTGCCTAACGATACCAAACACGCCGCGTTGTCAACGCTGGCCAGGAATTTCATCGACAAGCGCGGGCACCTTAGTGAGGATAACATTGAAAATTTCCTGGATGCCGGGTTCGGCAAGGAGCACATCCTGGAAGTGATCACAGTAGTAGCCGCATCGACCATCACCAATTACGTCGGCAACGTAACCAATCCACCGTTGGAGGAAGCGTTCCAGGCACATGCCTGGAGCGCATGATCGCAAAAGCAGCAAGGTCAGCATCGTGGCAATCCCTTGCCGGACGCCAATCTCTTGGCGTCGCTTTCCGGCGTGACGCTTATCCGCTATAGTCCTGGCAACGCGGTCGGCCGCAGGCTCGCTTGCAGCCGACCAATTTTTCAAGTGACTCTTGATGAACGCAACAAAAACATCGGTCGACATCTCACGCTCGGACCATCCGCTCGGTATTTTGTTGCGGGCCTGGCGCAACAAGCGTGGCTGCAGCCAACTCGAACTTTCGCTCGATGTTGGTGTATCGCAGCGCCATTTCAGCTTTATAGAGAGCGGCAGAAGTGTGCCGAGCCGGTCTTTGTTGATGGCGATCATGCAGGCGTTGCAAATCCCCTTGCGTGATCGGAACCCGGTGCTGCTGGCTGCAGGATACGCGCCTCTCTACGACGATCTGCCGTGGGACGCCGAGGAAATGCGAGCCGTGAACCGCGCCTTGGCGCGCATGCTCAAGCAACACGAACCGTATCCGGCTCTCGTGATGGACCCCTACTGGAACGTGCTGTCTACCAACGACTGCGCGCCCCGCTTCTTCGGCAGTTTCATCGACATTGCGGCAAGGCCGAAACCGCGCAATCTGCTCAAGCTGATATTCGACCCGGCAGGAATGCGGCCTTTCATCGACAATTGGGACGCAGTCGCAAGTGCGCTATTCGAGCGCGTCAATCGCGAAGCGGTTGGCGGCGTGATTGACGAGATGACTCGTCGCCTGATTGACGATTTGCGTGCCTACCCCGACGTGGATATCGAGAGGACGCCGCATGCTACGCATGGTGCAGCACCGGTGATGCCCATCGGTTTCGTCAAGGATGGACGCGTATTGAATTATTTTTCCATGGTCTCGACGGTTGGCACGCCGCAGGCGATTGTCGCGCAGGAACTGCGCGTCGAATGCATGTTTCCTGCCGACGACGCGACTGAAGTGTGGCACCTTGCCACGTTCGGATAGAGACTGTAATCACCTCATTGAACCAACGCCGCATCGACGTGTAAGCCTGTCCCGACTATCGTGCCAATAAAGTCATCTTCATTTTCAGAAATCTCACTTTCTGTGGCACTTTACGCGAAACAAGACTGCGCCGAAATCGTTCAGGCAAACTTCTTGAAATCCGGCTTGCGCTTCTCGAAGAACGCGGTAAACGCTTCCTTGGCTTCCGGCGCAGTCAACATCTCGCCGAAGAACTTGGCCTCTTCCGCCATCTTGGCCTCCACTGCGGCAGCTTGGCTCACCTTCATCAGCCGTTTGGTCGCGCGGATCGAGGATGCCGGCAACGCCGCCAGCTTGGCAGCTTGTGCCAACGCAAAGGGCAGCAAGTCGGCCAGCGGCAGGATTTTGTTGATCAGGCCCATGTCGCGCGCTTCCTCCGCCAGGAACGGTTCGCCCAGCATCAGCTTCTCGGCGGCGCGCTGATAGCCTGCCAACTGCGGCAAGATCAGGCTGGAAGAAAATTCCGGGCACAAGCCCAACTGGCTGAAGGGCATGGAGAACTTGGCGTTGTCGGCGGCATAGACGAGGTCGCAATGCAGCAGCATGGTGGTACCGATGCCGACCGCCGCGCCGGAGACGGCTGCCACAACCGGCTTGGCCATACCGAGCAGCCCTGCCATGAATTGATAGACGGGGCTGTTGTTATTGCCCGGCGGATTTTTCAGGAAATCCTCCAGGTCATTCCCGGCGGTGAAGATCTCCGGCTTGCCGCAAAACAGGATCACGCGCACGTCGTTGTCGGCGCCCGCCTGTTTCAAGGCATCGGCCATGGTTTGATACATCGCGGCGGTGATGGCGTTCTTTTTTTCCGGACGATTGAATTCGATCGTGAAAATGCCATTGGCTTTGCTGGTGGAAATGTCCATCTCGTCTCCGTTGTTCATTAAGGTAAAAAACCGTACGGCGAAGCTCGTACGGTTTTTAGATTCAATAGCTGACGTCCCGGAACCTGTTCAATGTTCGCGCAACGGGTCAAGGTCGAATCGAGGAGCGGAACCGTACGTGAGGTACGGTGAGCACCGGAGATTCGAGATTGGCCCGTTGCGCGGACATAGGACAGGTTCTATTAGAGACGTTCGAAAATGCCGGCTGCTCCCATGCCGGTCCCGACGCACATGGTAACCATGCCGTATTTCAGGTTCTTGCGGCGCAGCGCATGGATCACGGTCGCGGAACGGATCGCGCCGGTTGCGCCGAGCGGGTGGCCGAGAGCAATCGCGCCGCCCATCGGGTTGACCTTGGAAGGATCGAGGCCCAAGTCCTGGATCACTGCCAGCGATTGCGCGGCAAACGCTTCGTTCAATTCGATCCAGTCGATTTGATCCTGCGTCAGGCCGCCCGCTTTCAAGGCTGCAGGTATCGCTTCCTTCGGGCCGATGCCCATGATTTCCGGCGGCACGCCGCGCACGGCGAACGATACGAAGCGCGCCAGCGGAGTCAGGTTGAATTGCTTGAGGATCTTTTCGCTGACCAGGATCAATGCACCTGCGCCATCGGAAGTCTGCGAACTGTTGCCGGCCGTGACGCTGCCCTTGGCGGCAAACACGGGACGCAGCTTGGCCAGCGCGGCCAGGTTGCTGTCGGCACGCGCACCTTCGTCCTGCGTGACGATGCGGCTGGTCGTGTCGATCTTGCCGGTAGCCAGGTTCGGCAGTTTTTCGATGATGTCGTAGGGCGTGGTTTCGTCCTTGAAATAACCGGCTTGCTGCGCCGCGATGGCTTTCAGGTGCGAGTCGAGCGCGAACTGGTCTTGCGCTTCGCGCGAGACCTTCCATTGCTGCGCGACCTTTTCTGCCGTCAAACCCATGCCATAGGCCATGCCGATGTTCTCGTCCTTGAACATGCCCATGTTCATCGATGGGTGATGACCGCCCATGGGGATCATCGACATCGATTCCGTGCCGGCGGCTATCATCACGTCGGCCTGGCCGACCTTGATGCGGTCCGCCGCCATGGCGACAGCAGTGATGCCGGATGCGCAGAAGCGGTTGACGGTCACGCCGCCGACCGATTGCGGCAAGCCGGCCAGCAGCACCGACATGCGCGCCACGTTCATGCCTTGCTCGGCCTCGGGGAACGAGCAGCCGACGATGGCGTCCTCGATCAGTTTCGGGTCCAGGTTCGGCACTTGCGACAATGCCGATTGCAGCACGCGCGACAGCAGGTCGTCCGGGCGCGTGTTCCTGAACATGCCGCGCGGCGCCTTGCCGATCGGGGTGCGGGTGGCGGCGACGATGTAAGCGTCTTGAAGTTGTTTGCTCATAATGGTTCTCCGTTACAGTGTGAATCGCGCAGCGATCACTTCACGCCCTTCTCCCGCAGGCGGGAGAAGGGTCGGGGATGAGGGCGGCAGTAAAAGACGCTGCCCCTGAAAGTTCATCCGGCCCATGCAAGTCAGTTGCGGACTGGTTTGCCGGTTTGCATCATGCCCATGATCCGTTCCTGCGTCTTGGGGTGGTTCAGCAATTCCATGAATGCCTTGCGTTCGAGGTCCAGCAGCCATTGTTCATTGACCACGCTGCCGGCTTCGATGTCGCCGCCGCTGACGATTTCAGCGATCAGCGAGCCGAGCTTGTAGTCGTGCGCGGAGATGAAGCCGCCGTCGCGCATGTTGACCATCTGCGACATGATGGTGGCCATGCCGTAGCGGCCGGTAACCGGCACCGTTGCCTTGATCGGCGCACGGTAGCCGCGGTCGAACATGGCGCGCGCTTCAACCTTGGCCACGTGCAGCAGCTCGTAGGCATTGAACACGATCACGTCGTCGGCTTTCAGGTAGCCCATTTGCTGGGCTTCGATGGCCGATTTCGACACGGCAGCCGTGGCCGCGTGAGTGAAGTAGTTCTTGAGGAATTGGAAAATGTCATTGCCCTTGGCATCGTTCGCCGCGCGCACTGCCGCTTCCTTCAAGCCACCACCGGCCGGCACCAGGCCAACGCCGACTTCCACCAGGCCGATGTAGGATTCGATCGAGGCGACACGCTTGGCTGCATGCAGCATCAGTTCGCAGCCGCCACCCAATGCAAGGCCTGCCACTGCCGCGACCACCGGCACGTTGGCATATTTCAAGGCTTGGTGCGCCTGCTGCAGGCGCGCCACTTCCGGCTCGATCGCCGCGACGCCGCCCGACATGAACACCGGCAGCATCGATTGCAGGTCGGCGCCGGCCGAAAACGCACCGCCGTCGGCCGCATCGGTGTTCCAGATCACCAGGCCCTTGTAATTCTGCTCGGCTTCGGCGACGGCCTTTGCCAGGCCATTGATCACGCCCTGGCCGATCACGTGCATCTTGGTCTTCAGCGACAGGATCAGGATGTCGTCGCCCTGATGCCAGATGCGCACCGAGTCGTCTTCGAACACGGTGGTGCCGCCGGTCTTGCCGTCGGCCGCGCCTTCGCCCAGTACCGGTGCGCGGAAAGCCTGGCGTTGATAGACCGGCAGTTCGGAACGCGCCACGTTGGCTTTCCTGGCCGGCGACCAGGAGCCGTCTGCGCCATGCACGCCGGTCCGTCCGTCAAATACCCACGCGGGCAAAGGCGCACTGGAAAGCGCGTTGCCGGCATCGATGTCTTCCTTGACCCAGGTGGCGATCTGCTGCCAGCCTGCAGCTTGCCACGTTTCGAACGGGCCGAGGTTCCAGCCGAAGCCCCAGCGCAGCGCAAAGTCGACGTCGCGCGCATTGTCGGCGATCGATTCGAGATGCACGGCGATGTAGTGGAATGCATCGCGGAAGATCGCCCACAGGAACTGCGCCTGCTTGTTGGTCGAATCATGCAGCGTCTTCATGCGCTTGACCGGATCCTTTTCTTTCAGGATGCGTGCGACCAGATCGTCGGCCTTGCCGCCGCCCGGCACGTAATCGCCCTTGGCGGCATCGATGCGCAAGATGTCCTTGCCGACTTTCTTGTAGAAACCGGCGCCGGTCTTTTGTCCCAGCGCACCGGCTGCGACCAATTTAGCCAGCACGTCAGGCGTCTTGTAGACCGGGAAGAACGGGTCGTTCTGCAGATTGTCCTGCATGGTCTTGATGACGTGGCCCATGGTATCGAGACCAACCACGTCGGCCGTGCGGAACGTGCCGGACTTGGCACGGCCGAGCTTGGCGCCGGTCAGGTCGTCGACCACGTCGCACGACAGGCCGTATTTTTCCGCTTCATGGATCGTCGCCAGCATGCCGAAGATGCCGACGCGGTTGGCGATGAAGTTCGGCGTATCCTTGGCGCGTACCACGCCCTTGCCGAGCGTGGTGGTCAGGAAGCCTTCGAGCTGATCGAGTATCTCGCCCTTGGTTGCGACGGTCGGGATCAATTCAACCAGGTGCATGTAACGCGGTGGGTTGAAGAAGTGCACGCCGCAGAAGCGCGCCTTCAGTTCCGCATCGAATCCTTCCGACAGGGCCGTGATCGACAGGCCGGACGTGTTGGAGGCGAAGATCGCATTCGGTGCAATGTGCGGCGCAACCTTCTTGTACAGGTCGTGCTTCCAGTCCATGCGCTCGGCGATCGCTTCGATGATCAGGTCGCAACCTTGCAGCACGTCGAGGTTGTCTTCGTAGTTGGCGACCTCGATCAGCGATGCATGATCCTTGTTGCCAAGCGGCGCGGGGCTCAGTTTCTTGAGGTTCTCGATGGCGCGCAGCACGATGCCGTTCTTCGGGCCTTCCTTGGCGGGCAGATCGAACAACACGACCGGCACCTTGGCGTTGACACAGTGCGCGGCGATCTGCGCACCCATCACGCCAGCGCCCAGTACGGCGACTTTCTTGACGATGAAATTAGACATGGGGGTATCCTGTAATCGTTAAAATAGATCAGCGTCGAGGTCCATGAGATTCTTGGAACCGGAACGCGCCTGACGGATCAGCATCGCCGTCTCTGGCAGCAGACGGGCAAAGTAAAAACGGATCGTGCCGAGCTTGGACTTGTAGAAGTTATCGCCCGAGTCTTGCTTCTCCAGCGCGATCTTGGCCATGCGGGCGAAGAAATAGGCGTAGACCATGTGGCCGACCACGCGCAGGTAAGGCACGGCGGCGGCGCCGACTTCATCCTGGTTCTGGAACGCCTTCATGCCGATTTCCATGGTCAGCTTGGTGACCTTGTCGCCGAGGTCGCCCAACGGCGTGATGAATTCGCTCATCGCTTCGTCAGTGCCATTCTCTTCGACAAAAGCCTGCACCTGGGCGCCGAACTTGCGCAGCTTGGCGCCGTTATCCATCAGCACCTTGCGGCCCAGCAGGTCGAGCGACTGGATAGTGTTGGTGCCTTCATAGATCATGTTGATGCGCGCATCGCGCACATATTGTTCCATGCCCCATTCGGCAATGAAGCCGTGGCCGCCGAATACCTGCATCGCTTCCGAGGTGGCGATCCAGGCATTGTCGGTGATGAAGGCCTTGATGATCGGCGTCAGCAGCGCGACTTCATCGGCCGAATTCTTACGCACTTCTTCGTCCGGGTGGTTCAATTCCTTGTCGATCTGCAGCGCGACATACGAGCAAAATACGCGCGCGCCTTCGGCGTAGGCCTTGGCGGTTAGCAGCATGCGGCGCACGTCGGGATGGACGATGATCGGGTCGGCCTGGCGATCCGGCGCCTTCGGGCCGGTCAGGCTGCGCGACTGGATGCGATCCTTGGCATAAGCCAACGCATTCTGGTACGCCACTTCAGTCAGGCCAAGCGATTGCATGCCGACGCCCAGGCGTGCAGCATTCATCATCACGAACATCGCGTTCAAGCCCTTGTTCGGTTGGCCGATCAGCCAGCCGGTGGCACCGTCGAGGTTGATCTGGCAAGTCGAATTGGCGTGGATGCCCATCTTCTCTTCGATCGCGCCGCAAGTTACGGCATTGCGTGCCCCCAGCGAACCATCGGCATTGGGGATGAATTTCGGCACGATGAACAGGGAAATGCCCTTGGTTCCGGCGGGCGCATCAGGCAGGCGCGCCAGCACCAGATGGAGGATATTGGCGGCCATGTCGTGTTCGCCAGCCGAGATGAAAATCTTGCCACCGGTGATCTTGTAGCTAGCGTCGGCCTGCGGTTCGGCCTTGGCGCGCAGCATGCCCAGGTCGGTGCCGCAATGCGGCTCGGTCAGGCACATCGTGCCGGTCCATTCACCGGAAACCAGCTTCGGCAGGTACATGCTCTTTTGCTCCGGCGTGCCGTGCGCGTGCAGCGCCTCGTAGGCGCCGTGCGACAGGCCCGGATACATCGACCACGCCTGGTTCGACGAATTGAGCATTTCGTAAAACGAATTGTTCAACACGAGCGGCAAGCCTTGCCCGCCGAATTCGGGGTCGCACGACAACGACGGCCAGCCGGCGGCAACGTATTGCTTGTAGGCTTCCTTGAATCCCTTGGGGGTCGTGACGACGTGCGTTTCCTTGTCCAGGTGGCAGCCTTCGCGATCGCCGGAATGGTTCAAGGGAAACAGGATTTCGGAGGTGAACTTGCCGCCCTCTTCGAGCACCTGGTTGATGATGTCGGCATCGATCTCGGCGTGTGCAGGCAACTGTTTCAGTTCATTTTCCACTTGCAGCACTTCATGCAGCACGAAGTGCATGTCACGCAAGGGGGCGGTATATTGACCCATTTATTTCTCCTGAGGCGGTTAGCTATTGTGCCGAGTTGACGGCAGCATATTGGCGATGATGAATTTCTTCCGGCGTCTTCCCGGCATTGTCGGCGCTGCCGGCATTGCCAACGTTAGCGGCATGCGGATTCCGGTAGACCTGCAGCAGGCGCTCAAAGCCTTGCTGGGCCCGGTCGACGCTGCCGGGACGTTTGATGAACCTGGCATCGTGATGCAATGCCAGGATCAATCCATACATTTCATAGACGATTTGCTGCGGATCGACGTCGGGGCGCAAATGGCCCAGTTCGGCCGCCTGGCGCACGCAACGGTGCAAGGCGTCTTGCCAGGCCATGACCATGCCGACCAGCTCCTCGCGGATTGCGCCGGGCCGATCGTCGTATTCGGCTGCGCCGCTGATGTAGATGCAACCGGAGGCGATTTCAACCGTGACGCGTTTGATCCAGCGCGCGAACATCGACTCCAGGCGCGGCAAACCGCGCGGTTCCTTCATGCTCGGGTAAAACACTTCCTGTTCGAAGTGATGGTGATACAGCTTCAGCACTTCGATCTGCAAATCTTCGCGCGAACCGAAGTGGGCAAATACACCCGATTTGCTCATGTTCATCTTGTCGGCCAACAAGCCGATGGTCAGACCTTCCAGTCCGTCGCGACTGGCGAGATCGAGCGCCACATCCAAAATGGCGGCGCGCGTCAATTCGCCTTTGCGCATGAATTTTTGCGTATTGCTGGTTAGAGTCGATGCCACTTTCAGTCCCGGATAATGATTGTTCAAGAAGACGCGGCGCGCTGAATCGAACGCCCGTACTATTATGCACCCAAATGCAAAAGTCAAACCAGATTCTAGAGGGGCCGTTCTATTGCTGCCATGCAGCATCCGGGAGACGCAAACCTCATGAGGAAGATTTGTCGATCAGGCGCCTGTCGCGCTTGGTGGGGCGCCCTTTCAACGTGGCGGTCGGCTCGCGGAAAAAGCGCTGTTGCTCGGCAAGCTTTTGTCTCTTGGTACTGCTCTCTTCTGTCTCCACATAGAGCGATTGCGCAATGGCGGCCGAGCCCCGGACTTCGGCCAGGGCCACAACGCGCACCTCCCACGTGGTGGAACCGTTATCGATGTCGAGCAGGCAACCGATCCGAACCGGCCGGGCCGGCTTCACCCGGTCGCCGTCGAGTCGAATCTTGCCGTTTTCCACGGCATGGCTGGCCAACGTGCGGGTCTTGAAAAAGCGCGCCGCCCACAACCATTTGTCTATGCGTACCGAACTATCCATCAAAGTTCTCTTGGATCTCCATGTGTGCCATCTCGCTGAATTTCAGGGCCGGCCGGAATTGTTGCACGTGCTGAATCCAATTTGAATGTGGTTACGTATAATTTAACCTGTCGGGCACATTACATGACAGACTGATATGCGATCATCTTCCATAACACCATATTTGCACCCTACTTGAAACGGGTTAAAAATTGTCCAACGACGACCCACAACAACTGAAAACCTGGCTTGCCGCCATTGCCAAAAAGGATACGCGGTCGTTTCGTCTATTGTACGACGCTGCGTCGCCGAAACTGTTTGGCTTCGTGCTGCGTATATTGATCAAGCGCGAGTGGGCCGAAGAAGTGTTGCAAGAGTCATTTGTCAGCATTTGGAACAATGCCGCAAGCTACCAGCCGCACCTGGCCGCACCCATGACCTGGATGACGACGATCGTGCGCAACAAGGCATTCGACATGCTGCGTAAGGTCGATGATGTGGTCGAGATCGACAACGACAATTTTGACAAGGAAGTGATGGAAGCCCTGGAAAGCCAAGACCCGACGCCGATCGAAGCATTGCAGATGACCTCCGACGCGAAGGCGTTGGCACGCTGCTTCTCCAAATTGGAAGGCTTGCACCAGCAAGCCATTGCGCTGGCCTTTTATCACGACCTGTCGCATGGCGAAGTCGCCGAACAATTGAAACTGCCGCTCGGCACGGTGAAGACCTGGATACGCCGCGGCCTCGACCGCCTGCGCTTGTGCCTGACCAAGCTGGAGGGTGCATGAATTTCCAGCACAACGAGAAGTTGCGCGACCAGTTGAGTGCGGCTTACGTGCTCGGCACGCTCAAGGGAGGCGCGCGGCGGCGCTTTGAAGCTTACCTGAAGAACAGCGCGCTGCTACAGCGTGAAGTCGGTGAATGGCAGGATCGGCTCAATCCGCTGGCGGAATTTGCCGGCGCCGCCAAACCGCCGGCGCGCGTCTGGTATGCCATCGAACGCCGCATCGCCGGGCGGGCTGCGCCGTTGTCGGGTAAGGCGTTCTGGCTCAGCCTGCGCAACGACCTGGCGTTCTGGCGCGGTCTCGGCCTGGTATCGACCGCCGTTGCGACGATACTGGTGGCAGTACTCGCCACCAAGGCGCCGGCACCGGCCACACCTGCCGCCGCCTCTTATGTCGCGATGCTGGCCGACGACAAGTCGCAACCGGTCATTGTCATTACCGGCGACGCCACACGCCACCAGTTGATCGCGCGCGTGGTGGTGCACCAGACTATCGATGCCAACAAGAGCCTGGAATTGTGGGCCGTGCCGAAGCAAGGCGCGCCGCGTTCGCTCGGCTTGGTCGCGGCCGACGGCACGGTGACCTTGCCGTTGCCGGATAACGACACGCCGCAAACCATTCCGCTGTTGGCAGTCACGCTCGAACCGAAGGGTGGCTCGCCGAATCCCAATGGCCCCACCGGACCGATCCTGTTCAAGGGTGCGTGGGTGCAGATCTGAATTGACGTGCCTGAAGGACAGAAGCTAGACATATTTGGACCAGGTCACGACGCGGATGATCGCTTGATAGACCAGCGAGGCAAATCCGTACCAGATGCGCTTGAAGCGCGGAATATCGGCGTAATCGGAAAACGCGACTTGCACGCCATCGGCGATGCCCTGCTCCAGCTGGGTGCGCAATAGCGCGGCAAATTCCATATCCTTGACCACGACGTTCGCCTCGTGATTGACGAACAAGCTCAAGCCGTCATAGTTGCTGGAACCGATGGTCGCCCAATCGTCGTCGACAACCGCCACCTTCGCGTGCAGTTGCGTGCGGCGATATTCGACCACCTTGACGCCACATTCCAGCAATTTCGGATAAAACGAATGCGCGACGGAATCCTGCAGCTTGAACTGTCCGACTCCCAGCAGCAACGTGACTTCCACGCCGCGCGCCACGGTTTCCTCCAAAGCCCGACGCAGTTTGCGTCCAGGCGCAAAATAGGGGTTGGCGATCAGCACGCTGCTCTTCGCCCGGCCGATGGCCTGCAAATAGGACCGTTGAATGGTGCGCCGGTTGCGCAAGTTGTCGCGTACCACGAGCGCCGCAAGCACGGCATCATTGCCGGGCGCCGCTGGCGCTTTCTTGCGCTCCTGGCGCAGCATTTCCCAGCGCGCCTTGATCTTCAACCTGCCAACGCGCATCCATTGATCCTCGATCTCGCGCTGGATATCCAATACCAGCGGGCCTTCGATACGCACCGCAAAGTCCCAGCGCGGCCAAGGCAGCGTTTCGTTGGAATCGTCGTCGGCCAGCAAGTCGTCGATGATATTGATGCCGCCGACAAACGCGCATTGCCGGTCGACCACGCACAGCTTGCGATGGTCGCGCGCAATGCCGCGGCGAAACCATGGATTGAAGCTGCGATGCTCGATGCCTGCGTTGTGCAGCTCATGCTGAAGCAATGCACTATGGATGCGCCCGGTGCCGATCCAGTCGGTCACGACCTGGACGCGTACGCCACGTTCGGCGGCACGCTCCAATGCCAGCTTGACCTCGCGCGCCGTCGGGTCGAACGAAAAAATGTAGGTTTCCAGGGAAATTTCACTGCGCGCGCCGTCGATGGCCTCGATCAATGCGGGGAAAAACTCCGCGCCGCAATGCAATAGCGCGATGCGATTTTCGGCGCGGTAGTTCAACGGGCGCATGCGTGCCGGCTGCCTTTTATTGCCATGCCAATGTGGCTACGATGGGCGCGTGATCCGACAATTTCGCCCAATGAAAGCCATGTAGCACCGCTGCGGTATCAACCGAAAAGCCGCGCACATAGATGCGGTCCAGGCGCAAGCAGGGCAATGCCGCCGGAAAGGTGCGGGCCGGCGCGCCGCGCCAGACGCCGCTCTCTTCGAGCACATCGAATACTTCTCGCACGCCGAGCTGCTGGCGCAACTCCGCACTGAGGCGATCGCTCCAGTCATTGAAATCCCCGGCAATGATCACCGGGCAATCGCTACCTGCAGTTGCCAGCACGGCGTCGATCAAGGCCTGGTTCTGCCGCCTGCGTCCGGCGCCAAACAACCCGAGGTGCACGACATAGCAATGCACATCGCGCGCGCCGGTTTGCAGGACGCAATGCAGGATGCCGCGCTGTTCGAAGGCATGGTCGGACACATCCTGATTGCGGCTCGAATGGATCGGCACGCTGCTCAGCAAGGCATTGCCGTGATGTCCGTGGTCATAGACGGCGTTCATGCCGTAGGCACTATGATGTGAATCGCCGGCCAGGAATTCGTGCTGCGCGAGATCCGGCCACAAATGCGCGTGGCGCATGGCGTTGCGGTCGTGGCGCCCCTGCACTTCCTGCAGGAAGATGATGTCGGCCTGCATCGCCGCCAACGCCTGCTTCAAGGCGTGTATGCGCGGCAAGCCGCGAAACGTGCTCACGCCCTTGTGGATGTTGTAGGTCGCTATGCGCAGTTTCATGGCTTCATTCTACTCCAGCAAGGTGGATCTGATTGCCGGCGCTTCAATCGATGCGCGCGGGAAGCTGCAAAATCGCCTCGGCATTGGATGGTGAAAAGCATCGATCGGCCGCCTCGCGATACGGCAGCCAGACGTAATTGACATGCTCGCGCGGGCTCAGCGTGATCGGCATGCCGGCGGGTACCTGCAGGCCGAACACATGCTCCGTGTTGTGCGTGACACCCGGTGCGTAACGATGCCGCCACACCGGATAGATTTCATAGATGTTGGTCAGTTGCCAATCGCGCAGCGCCGCACGGGCAACCGAATGCGGACTGGCGCCGCCGTCCACGCATATGCCGGTCTCTTCGCCGACTTCGCGCACAGCCGTATCGAACAGCGACTCTTCGAGACTATCCTTCGAGCCGGTCACCGATTGCCAATAGCCGGGCTTGTCGGCACGCTCGATCAGCAACACGGCCAGCGCGGCGGTGTGGATCACCACCAGTACCGATTCGGGGATTTTGTGGGCTGGTTTCATCGTTTCAATAAAAAAGGCGCGGTTGCCCGCGCCTTTCGATTATGCCTCAATTCTGCCGCAATTCCTTAGCCCTTCACCACCGGTTCGACATTGCGCAAGCGGATATGCACCTCGCGCAATTGCTTCTCGTCGACCGTCGACGGCGCCTGCGTCAGCAAGTCCTGCGCTCGCTGGGTCTTGGGGAAGGCGATCACGTCGCGGATCGACTCGGCGCCGGTCATCATGGTGACGATGCGGTCGAGGCCGAAAGCCAGGCCGCCGTGCGGCGGCGCACCGTATTGCAGCGCGTCGAGCAGGAAGCCGAACTTGAGCTGGGCTTCCTCGGCATCGATCTTGAGCGCGCGGAACACCTTGCTCTGCACGTCTGCGCGATGGATACGGATAGAACCGCCGCCCAGTTCCCAGCCGTTCAGCACCATGTCGTAGGCCTTGGCGATGCACTTGCCCGGATCGGTTGCCAGCATGTCTTCGTGGCCGTCCTTGGGCGCCGTGAACGGGTGGTGCGTGGCGCTCCAGCGCTGTCCTTCCTCGTCGTATTCGAACATCGGGAAGTCGATCACCC